>WNGD01001495.1_pt1 | contig 48584 bp, 30 predicted proteins | sample 5400671 | NCBI WGS metagenome assembly WNGD01 (sample SAMN13153369, study PRJNA577476) | soil metagenome | isolation source: 40 cm soil or saprolite under grassland replicate 2 | place: USA:California | collected 2016-06-15 | reverse complement strand
ACGCCGTTCGTGGAGGACGCGCCGGCCGAGTTGCGAGAAGCGCTCACGGCATTCGATTTCGAACGCGGCGGCGCGGCATCCGTTCGCACGGTGCTGCGGGTGGCCCGCGCGCAGGACGCGGTGACGCTGTGGCACCTGGTCTCGCGGGTAGACCCGCCGCTGCGCGCGGCGGTGTATGACCGGCTCGCCGCGCTGGTGCCGCCGCCTCCCGGAACGAGTCGCGACGCGGCGCTGCGGCTCGACGCACCCACGCTGCAGCACTACTGGGAGCATCTCCGCCGGATCCAGTGGCGGCGGATGATTCTCCAGGGGATTCGGGAGATTGATCCGAGGACGGGGACGGGGAGGGCGGTAGAGGGCGGTAGAAGGAGGTAGAGACGCTCGCACAAACCCGCACCTGCCCGCCGGCATCTCATCGGCAACCAGAATTTCGGAGGTTGCCATGTTCAGTCGAATCCGCACGCTCGCTCTGGCGGCGCTCATGACCGCCGTCCTCGCATCCCCCGCTCTCGCCAAGGGCCCGCCGTGGATCTCGATCGAGCTCCCCGTGAACCCCTACGACCGCACGATGCAGGGGGCGTTCCTGCTGGTCCACGCGTTCCATCACCAGACGCCGATCGGCTTCCCGATCGAGGGCACCGCCGAGGGGATGGTCAACGGCGAGCGCCGCACGGTGAAGCTCGAGTTCGCCGAGACCTCGCGCGACGGCGTGTACGCGTTGAAGCGCACCTGGGCGGAGGAGGGCGTGTGGACCCTCGTGATCCGCGTCAACCAGGGCCCGGCCGACGCCGAGGGCGGGACGGCGACCGCGGTCGTGGAGATCGGGGGCGACGGCGAGGTGGCTTCGGTGCGGGTGCCCACCAACCGGCGTGGCGGCTGGACGGTTCCCGCGGCCGTGTCCATGACGGATGTGGATCAGGCGCTACGGGCGCGAGCCGCGCAGCTCGCCTCCCGCCGGTCTTGACGTTTCTGTTTTACATGTAACCTTTCATTATAGAGATGTCGCAGCGGGCCTCGGCGGCCGCCCAACGGCGGTCACCGGGGCCCGCAGTGTTTTCGGAGGTGCCGTTCACTCTCACCACGGAGGAGGCGGACTATGCGCGGACGTTTGGTAATTGGTGGACTCATACTGACGGCGGCCGCAGTCTGGACGGTCGGCAGCTGCAAAGACGACGTGGGACTGACCTCAGTACCGCCTCCTCCGGAGCGCTTCGTCGCGTTCCTCAGCGGCGCTAACGAGCCGACGCCGATCACCACGGCGGCGCAGGGGCTGGCCACGCTCACCATCAACGGCAATCTGGTCAGCTATCGGGTCGAGCTGTCGAACATCGACAGCGCCTTCCTCGCGCACGTGCATCACGGCGTGGCGGGCCTCAACGGTCCGGTCCGCGTGAACCTCTACGTTCCGCCGCGGGTGCCGAAGGGTCTGGACTTCAGCGGGCTGATGGTCGAAGACACCATCACCGTCCCCGATTCGGTGCTGGCGTTCATCCGGGGCGGCGAGACCTACGTCAACGTTCACACCAAGGTGAACGCGGGCGGGGAGATTCGCGGCCAGCTGTTCCGGTTCCAGTGAGCCGCGCGCTGACCGGGCGCGGCGTGGTGCTCGTAGGTCTATTGGCGGCGTGCGGCGGGGGTGGCGGCGGCAACGAGCCGCCGGGACCGCCTACGCAGCTGGTCAAGAATGGCGGCGACGCGCAGAGCTGGTACTTCAACAACCCGCTGCCGGTGCAGCTCCGCGTCAAGGCGCTGGACGCAAACAACCGCGCCGTGCCCGGCGTGGTCGTCACCTGGGCGGTGACGGCGGGCGGCGGCGCGGTGAGTCCCCTGCAGAGCACCACGGATGGGAGCGGTGTCGCGGGCACGACCGACAGCATCGGGTCGGCGAGCCCGCAGACCATCACCGCCACGCCGGATATTGCTTCGCTACCCACCCTCACCTTCACCGCCACGGCTGGAGCGCCGCCCACGTCCGCGGCGGTGAGCTTGACGGGCCTGCGCTTCGTTCCTGCCAGCGCCGTCGTGCAAGTGAATGATTCGGTGACGTGGACGTGGAACGACTCGCCCAACATTCATAACATCACGTTCACGAACGGTCCCGGGACGTTTCCTCCGGATGCCGCGGATCGAACGACGGGAACGTATGTCGGCGGGTTCACCACCGTCGGCACCTACCGCTATACGTGCACCAACCATCTCGGTATGGATGGGACGGTGATGGTAGTGCACTAGCCTCACCCCCTCGCTCCCCCTCTCCGCTTCGCGGAGAGGGGGAAGGGGGGAGAGGTCAGGTCACCTTCCCGATCGGCAGTCGCCGAATCCGCTTGCCGGTCAGGGCGAAGATTGCGTTGCAAACCGCCGGCGCGATCGGCGGCGTGCCGGGCTCGCCGACGCCGCCCTGCGAGTCGGTGCTCGGCACGATGTACACCTCGATCGCCGGCATGCCGTTCATCCGCAGCATCGGGTAGTTGTGAAAGTTGCTCTGCTGCACCCGGCCGCGGTCGATCGTGATCTCGCCGTACAGCGCCGCCGTCAGTCCATACACGATGGCGCTTTGCATCTGCGCCTCGACGATGTCCGGATTCACCACCGGGCCGCAATCGACCGCGCACACCACCCGGTGCACGCGCGGCATGCCGTCCGCGCCGACCGAGACCTCGGCGACCTCGGCGACGTAGCTGTCGAACGCCTTGTGCACGGCGATGCCGCGGGCGCGTCCCGCCGGCGGCGGCGTGCCCCACCCCGCCTTGCTCGCCGCCAGCTCGACGACCGCGAGGTGCCGCGGCGCCTTGGACAGCAGCGCCCGACGATAGGCGACGGGATCCTGTTTGGCGGCGGCCGCCAGCTCGTCGATGAAGCTTTCCACGGCGAACGCATTGAAGGAGTTGTTCACCGAGCGCCAAAAGCCCACGGGGATGCCCGTGTCGGTGAGCACGTAATCCACGTGGACGTTGGGGATCGCGTACGGCATCTCCACCCCGCCTTCGACCGCCTCGCCGTCGAGCCCGTTCTGGACGCTGTTGGGGAACACGCGCGCCATGATCGACGGCGCCACGATGCGATGCGTCCAGGCCACCGGCTGGCCGGCGGCATCGAGTCCCGCCCGGAGCCGATGGTGCGAGACCGGGCGAAACTGCCCCTGACGAACATCGTCCTCGCGCGACCAGATCACTTTCACCGGGGCCCCGACCGCTTTCGACGTCTCCAGGGCCTCCCGGATGAAGTCCAGCTCGAAGCGCCGGCCGAAGCCGCCCCCCAGATAGGTGGTGTGGACCTTCACCTGTCCCGCCGGCACGCCGCCGATGCCGGCGCCGAGCTGCTGGGCGCCGGTTTGGAACTGCGTCGGCGCCCAGATGTCGACGCCGTCCGCCCGCACGTGGGCGGTGCAGTTCATCGGCTCCATGGTCGCGTGGGCGAGGAACGGCAGGTCGTACGCGGCGTCGACCTTCGTGGCGGCGGTGGACATCCCCGCGTCGGGGTCGCCATCGTGGCGCGCGACGGCACCGGGCTGCTCCGCGCGCTGCTGGAGCAGCGCGGCGATGGTGGCGCTCGTAACGGCGGCATTCGCCCCTTCGTCCCACGTGATGGTGAGGGCGTCGCGGCCTTTCTTCGCCGCCCAATAGCCATCGGCGACGACGGCCACGCCCGTCGAAACGGAAACGACGTGGCGCACGCCCGGCACGGCTTTGGCCCGCGTGGCGCCGAAGCGGGCCACCTTGCCGCCGAACGTGGGGCACCGGGCGATGAGTGCGACGAGCATGCCGGGGACTTGGACGTCGATGCCGAACTCCGCGCTGCCGTCCACCTTCGCCGGCGTATCGAGCCGCCGCACGCGCGTGCCGAGGAGTTTCCAGTCCTTGGGATCCTTGAGCGGCACGTCGGCAGGGACCGGCAGGGCCGCCGCCACCGCGACCAGCGCACCGTAGAGGAGGCGCCGGCCACTGGGCCGGTGTATCACCGCGCCCTGCTGGGCGAAGCACTCGGCCTTGTCCGCGGACCACGTCTGCGCCGCGGCGGCGATCAACATCTCGCGGGCCGCGGCGCCGGCCTGACGCAGCGGCACGTACGACCCGCGCACGCTGGTGCTGCCGCCCGTCGCCTGGGCGCCGAACAGCGGGTTGATGTAGGCCGGGTCGGCCGGTGCGAATTCGATCGTGACCTTCGACCAATCCGCTTCGAGCTCTTCGGCGACGAGCATCGGCAGCGACGTGGCGACGCCCTGGCCCATCTCGGAGCGGGCCACGATGATGCGCACGTCGCCCTCGGTCCCGATCCGCAGCCAGGCGTTGGGGGCGAACGGGGCAGCCGCCGCTTGTGCGCGGCGGCCGAGCGGCAAATGGAATCCGATGACGAGACCGGCGCCGACGACGGAGGCCGTCTGCAGGAACTCGCGACGCGTGACCTGGGTGGCCATGTCACACCCCCTGGGCCGCGCGATGGATGGCGGCGCGGATGCGCTGGTAGGTGCCGCAGCGGCAGATGTTCGACATCGCGGCGTCGATGTCTGCGTCGCTGGGATGCGGCCGCTGCGCCAGCAACGCGGCGGCGGCCATGATCTGACCGGACTGGCAGTACCCGCACTGGGGCACGTCTTCGGCGATCCAGGCGCGCTGGACCTTGTGCGCGCGGTTCGGGGAGAGGCCCTCGATGGTCGTCACGCGTTTGCCCGCGACCGCCGCAATCGGGAGCACGCAGGAGCGCGTGGCGGTGCCGTCGAGATGGACCGTACAGGCGCCGCACTGCGCGATGCCGCATCCGAACTTCGTGCCGGTGAGATGCAGTGCGTCGCGCAACACCCAGAGCAGGGGGGTGTCCGGTGTGACGTTCACGGTGCGGCGGCGGCCGTTGACAGTGAAGGTGATCGGCGGCATCGGGTCCTCGGGAGGGCGAGGCTTTTAACGTGGAGGAGAATCGAGGAAGAGGGAAGGGGGCCTATTCCGTGGACCGCACTCCCTCCCGCAGCGACGGCTGGCCCGCGGGGCTGATCTTGCCTTCGGTGAGGTTGTTGAACGCGCGCCGGGTGATGTAGGCGAAGTCGATCTCGTCGTGTTTGGCGACCTCGCGGAGGATGTCCTCCCAGATCTTCTGCTCGGTGACGCGCCGGCGCAGATCTTCTGCTCGGTGACGCGCCGGCGCCGCGGTTGCACAAGGTAACGCAGCGTCAGCTTCACGCCGTCCTCGGCGACGCTGGTGTACACGGTCGGCGTCAGGTTCGTGTAGAAGATCATGAACTTGCGGGTCGTCTGCCGGACGCTCTCTTCGGCCGCCTTGACGATGTCGGCGGAGTCGCGCGTCACGATCTCGAGCAGCAGCTGTTTCGCTTTCTCCCAGTCGCTTTCGAACGTGATCAGGACGGGGATCTCGTTCCAGATGTACTCGAAGCCCTCGCTGTAGTTCGCGATGACGTCGGTCAGTACCTTGCCGTTGGGGATGTGGATGATGCGGCCGGTGCTCTGGTCGGCGTCCACCCAGTTGCCGATCTCGTTCAAGGTGAACTGGAACACCCGCACGTCGATCACGTCGCCGGCGTGCTCGCCGATCTGGACGCGATCTCCCACCGCGAACGGCCGGCGCCAGATGATGAACAGCCACCCTGCCAGATTGAGGAAAATGTCCTTGAGGGCGATCGCGATACCCGCCGAGACCAGGCCGAGGAAGTTGCCGAGCTGGCCGAGGCCTCCCGGGAACCAGAGCTTGACGACCAGCAGGAAGCCGATCGGCGCGGTGACGTAGGTGGTGGCCTTCTGCCAGCGGTAGCGCAATCGGGCGTCGTGCGTGCGGCGCCACAGGATGCCCAGCACGAGGCTGCGCACCGCCCAGATCGCCACCACCACGACCAGGCTGTAGAAGATCTTGCCTTCCGTCGCCCGGCTGATGCCGAGCGTCGTTTGCACCCAGCTGTCGGCTTGTATCACCGCGCGCGTCCTCGGGGTTCGCTTCCTCGCAATATGGGATACTTTGTCGGCGGTGACCACCTACGCCCGGCGGCTCGGCCTGTTTTCCGCCACGATGGCCGTCGCCGGCGGCATCATCGGCGGGGGCATCTTCCGCACTCCCGCGACCGTGGCGCAGCGCGTCGGCTCGACGCGCCTGGTGCTCGTCGCCTGGGGCTTGGGCGGCGTCATCGCCCTGATTGGCGCGTTGTGCTTTGGCGAGCTGGGGGCGCGGCGGCCCAAAGCCGGCGGCGGCTACGTGTACCTGCGCGAAACGTGGGGGCCGCTGCCGGCGTTCCTGTACGGCTGGGCGCTGCTGCTGGTGATCGCGACCGGCGCCATCGCGGCCGTCTCGGTCACCTTCGCCAACTACGCCCTCGCGCTGGCCGGCCTCCCCGAGTCGTTGACGGTTCCCCTCGCGGTTGCCGCGATCGCGCTGCTCGCCGGGATCAATTACGTCGGCGTGAAGCCCGCGGCGGTCACGCAGAACATCTTCACGGTCTTGAAGCTCGCCGCCCTCGCCGCCTTGATCGCCGCTGCCCTGTTCGTCGCCTTCCCGTCCGACAGTCCGACCGTCCGACCGTCCGACGTCCCGGCGGGCGGGCCGCAGGGCTGGCTGAACACCGGTGTCACGCTCGGGGCAGCATTAGTCCCCATCCTCTTCACCTACGGCGGCTGGCAGCAGACCAACTTCATCGCCGAGGAGATCGTCGAGCCGGAGCGGAACCTGCCGCGGGCGCTGGTGCTAGGCGTCGCGATCGTCGTGCTGGTCTATCTGTTGGCCAACGTCGCGTACTTGAGTGTGCTCGGGCCCGCAGGGCTCGCCGCCAGTACAGCGCCGGCCGCCGATGTGATGCGCGCGCTGCTGGGACCCGCGGCCGGGACGGTGATCGCGGCGGGCATCGCCGTCTCGACGTTCGGGTTCCTGAACCTCGTCATCCTGGTCACGCCGCGGGTGCTGCAGGCGATGGCCGCCGACGGCGTGTTCTTTCCGCGGCTCGCGGCGCTGCACCCTGAGTATCGCACGCCGACCGCGGCGATCCTGGTGCTGGCGGCGTGGTCGATCGTGCTGACCCTGAGCGGCACCTTCAGCCAGCTGGTGGACTACGTGGCATTTGGGGACTGGATCTTCTTCGGGCTCACGGTGGCGGGGCTGTTCGTGTATCGGGCCCGCGACCGGCGGGCGGGCGTGACGCTCCCGGCCGGGGCGTTTCGCGTGCCGGGCTATCCCTACACAGCGGCGGTGTTCGTCGTGGCGGCGGCGTTGGTGGTGGCGAGCTCCATCGGCGCCAATCCGAAGAACGCGGGGATCGGGACTGGGCTACTGCTCCTGGGGGTCCCGGTCTATTGGTATTGGAGGACTAGGCGCATAGTGACTCAGTAAGGCGCGCAGGCGCACAGACGCGTAGCGGTTGGCAGCAGGGCAGTAACCGGATACTTCTGACTGCAAAACCGCTGAGCGCCTGTGCATCTGTGCGTCTCACTCAGCGACTGTGCGTCTAGTCGAGTTGTCTCTGTGTGGCGGCCCCGCTACAAACCTACTCCTTGACGAGGGTCCTTCCTGCGTCCATGCTAGCCGTGCCCTAGCGAGTCGGGAACCCTATCTCGACCGTGTCAATGCTATGCGCGTTGAGCAACCGCGTTCCTCTTCTCGCTGCTTCGTCCCGTGGAAAAATCAACCCGCGGAGGACTTCTCATGCTGAGTGCATTCAACTGGCGGCGCATGCTCACCCCTGCTTCGGCCTTGGGACTCGTGGCGCTGCTGCTCCCCGGCGTGCCCGTCCAGGCGCAGCAGACCGGCTCCATCGCCGGGAAGGTATCCGATGACCGTGGCACGCCGGTGGCCGGCGCGCAGGTGTCGGTCGCTCCGACCGGCCCGGGGGCGACCACCGAGGCGAACGGCAGCTACTTGATCGAAGGCGTTGCGGCCGGCGCCCACACGGTGCGGGTGCGTATGATCGGTTACCGGCCGCAGTCCGCGTCGGTCACCGTCGCGGCCGGTCAGCGCGCGACCCACGACTTCACGCTCGTCGGCGACCCGTTGAATCTCGAGGCGGTGGTGGTGACGGGCACGAACGCGCCCCGTACCAGGCTCGAAACGAGCAACGCCACGACGGTATTGAGCGCCAGCGACATCACACTCGCCTCGCCGCGCAGCACGACGGAGCTGCTCCGCTACGTCCCCGGGTTCACGCGCGTGGAGAGCTCCGGTGGCGAAGTCAACGAGAACATCAGCATGCGGGGCATTCTCGGCGTCGAGTACGTGATGTTCATGGAGGACGGGCTGCCGGTGTACCCGACGATGCACACGTTCTTCATGAACGCGGACAATCTGTTCCGCATGGACGAGAATATCGATCGGGTGGAAGTGGTGCGCGGCGCCGGCTCCGCGCTGTTCGGGTCCAACACCCCGGGTGCTATCGTCAACTACATCAGCAAGACCGGTGGGCCGGACGTCAGCGGCACCCTGAAGGCAACGGGGGCCACCGGGGGCCTGGCCCGTAACGACTTCAACATCAACGGCCCGATGGGTCAGGATTGGCGGTTCAACTTCGGCGGCTTCTACCGCTACGATCACGGCGTGCGGGACCCCGGGTTCCCTGGCATCCGTGGTGGGCAGCTCAAGGCGAGCCTCACGCACACGCTTTCCAACGGGTACCTGAGGGCGTCGCTCAAGTACATCGACGACCGCAACCAGTTCATCTTGCCGCTGCCCTTCGAGAATCCGGCCGACCCGCACTACGTCCCGGGATTCGGCGATTACGGGTCGATGAGCACGGATGAAGGCAACCATATCCGCGTGCCGACGCCCGGCGGCGACTTGGTGCTGCCGCTCGACAATGGCCTGCGCACCAACGGGTATTGGCTCACCGCCGACGCGAACTTTGACATCGGCTCCGGATGGAATTTTCAGAACATCGCGCAGGTGATGCAAAACAAACAGGAATGGAACGCCATCGTTCCGTTCAACGTGCAAACGGCCGCCTCGTGGATCACCTCGCTGGGGATCGTCGCGGACTCCACCAAGCTGTACTTCACCAACGAGTTCGACTCGACCGGGGCAAACCGCGTGCGCTTCAACACGCCGAACGGTCTCGTCGCGCCCAGCGGCGAGTGGCACGTGGAGAAGCCGATCTCGGCATTCCAGAACCAGGTGCGCCTACGGAGGCAGTCTGGCGATAACACCTTCTCCGCCGCCCTCTACTTCGCGAATTACACGCAGGAGAACCACTGGTTCTTCACCGACATCTTGATGGACGTGCGGGACAACCCGCATTTCCTCGACCTGGTGGCGTACACCGCCGGCGTTCCGAGGGACATCACCAAGAACGGCTTCCGCAACTTCCTGTCGCTGTACCGGAACGCCGAAGGGCAGACCACCATATTCTCGCCGACGCTCGGCGCGTCGGTGAAACTGAACGATCGCGCGCGCGCCGATCTCGGCTTCCGCTACGAATGGAACGTGTTCGTGCAGACCGCCGAGAACACATCCACGTTCGATTTGGACAACAACGCCGCGACGACCTACAACAACGAGACGTTCGGCAACGGCTCGTTCCGGCACTTCAGCCGCACGATGGGCGACTGGGCGGCCTCGGTGGGCGTGAACTACGCGCTCTCGCCCCAGACAGCCGTCTACGCCCAGGGCAGCCGGGCCTACAAGATGCCGGCGCTCGACGAGTTCATCGACGCGGCCGCCCAACAGCAGGTGGATGTGTTCGGCGCGCGGCGCACCGTGACCGGAGAAATCGGGCTGAAGCACGCGTCGCGCCGCTACGGCGTGAGCGTGAACGGGTTCTTCACGAACTTGAAGCACCAGGTGGGGCAGGGACTCGTCACGATCTTGGGGAAAACCGCCTGGGTCAGCCTCCCCACGCCGGATGTCTCATCGTTCGGCGTAGAGGTCGAAGCATCGTGGAGCCCCTCCCCAGGTCTGCTGTTCCTGGGCAGCGCCACGGTGCTCAAGGCGCAGTTCGCCACCTGCCCGGACTCGACGGCCCTCAACCCGGCGCAGAAGTGCCCGAAGTTCACGAAGGTCGGCACGTTCACGAACGGCGTGCCGCCGGTGATCGGCAACGTGCTGGCGAAGTACACGACCACCTCGGGGCTCGCGCTGGCGGGTGACGTGCACTTCGTGGCGCGGCGTTATAGCGACACGCCGGATTCGGCCAGCAAACGGAACGTCCTGCCCACGTACGCCTACCTGAACGTGGGTGCGTCCTACACCCTTACCGGGCAGGGCATCACGCTCTCGGCCGACGTGCTGAACGTGCTCCAGTCGAAGGGATTGGAGGAAGGCAATCCGCGGTTGCAGGGCGGCACGACGAGCAACCTGTTCCTCGCCCGGCCGATCCTGCCGCGGCGGTTCCAGGCCTCGATCGGGTATCGTTTCTAGCATGACGGTGGGCGAGCCAGCCATCGGTTGGTGAACAATCGGTGGCTGGCTCGGTGGTTTTGTGTACTGACGGGTACTTGTACATACCCATCAGGATCTCTCACAGGAGGTGCCTATGCGTCCAACTCTGGTCTGGCTTGCTTGCGCTCTCGCGATTGGTTGCGCCGACACACTCGGCCCGTGGAGCAATCTCAACGGGACGTGGAATGCGCTCGGAGTTGACACCGGCATTGCGCTGGAGCTGGCGCAGCGAGGAACCACCGTGTCGGGAACAGGAACGTGGTGGAACGCTGTCGGGAGGACGAGCGGCACTCTCGGGGTTTCCGGTACCACTGTGGGGCCCGATGTTGAGCTGACGCTGAGTTACGAGACCGGGATGACGGCTCGCTTCACGGCGGTTCTGAAGGATGCCAACCACATGAGGGGTCTCGAGACCTTCTCTAGCGGGGGCTCAGACAGCCTGTTCTTTCTGCGGCGCTGAACCGCTTCCGCACCACGATTGACTGCCCCGTGCCCGGCGTTCCATCATTCGTTGAGGCCCTCACCTCCTGCCCCGTGCCCGGCGTTCCATCATTCGTTGAGGCCCTCACCTCGGAGGTATGCGATGAACACTTTCCGCGTCAGCTCCCAACAGGGTGTACTGCTCTCCCTAGCCGCTCTCTGTATCGCGTGTAACCCGGCGGTCGCTCCCCGCGATGTGAGCGGCGTCTATGCGCTGCGCTCCGTCTCCGGAGCGGTCGGGCCCTACGAGACTCCCGTGAGTGGGACCATCTTCTTGTCTGAGAACGGAGCAGCGGAGCGTCGAATAACATACGCCGCCCCCCCTGGAGTCGAAGAGGTCGCTGTCGGAACATTCCGCTTGGTCGACTCGCTGGCAGTGTTCGCGCTCCGTGCGGATAGCGGCCGATCGCCCTACGTCTGGCACATTGTAGGGACGCTGGACATGACCGGAGGTTTGCGCCTCACCTATCCCCGGGCGGCGGATGGCACGATTGCGGAGCTCTACGCACGACGCTGACCATTGAGTGCCGAGCTGAACCAGCCCACAGGAGGCGGTGAGTCTCTGCGCAGCAGCAGACGACCACTGATCGTCGTTGCGCTCGTCCTGGCTTCACCGCCCTCTGCGGGTTTGTGGGCCCAGGACTCCACCTTCCTCCGCACCACCGCCGACCCCGCCTACCGCATTCCCACCTTCATCGGCAACGGCGCCGTGAGCCTGGTGTCGGCGCCGCTCGGCACCACCGCGTCGCCATCGTTCGCGGCGGGCGTCTACGACCACGTCCCCGGCGACGTGCCGCGCATCGCCGTGCTCCCCGCGTGGAACATGATCGACGTCTCCGACGGCGATGGCTGGCTGAACGACGTGGTGCCGGACACCACGACGCTCCGATCCTACCGCCAGACGCTCGACATGTACGATGGCACGCTGCGCACCAGGTACGACTGGGTCCATGGCACGAAGCGGATCTCGGTCGCGGTGACGGCGTTCGTGTCGCGCGCCGAGCCGCAGCTTGCAGTGGTACGGGTCACGCTCGTGCCCCGCGACGCGGGCCGCCTCACCGTCCGGTTCGCGCTCCGCGCCTGGCCGCCGCCGCAACGCCTCGCCCTCGGCCGGCTGGAGCACACCGAGCCCGATTGGAACCTGGCCAAGGTGTGGTATCCCGGGCACCTGGTGACAACCGCCGCCGACTCGACGGCAATCACGTGCCGAGCCGAAGGCGGGACGACGCGCGTCGCGGTGGTCCAGCGCATGATCACCTCGACGCTGCGCAACGCCCGGCGCGGCGCCACCGAGATCTCCTTCGATGCCCAGGCCGGCGAGACGGTCACGTTCACGAAGGTCGTGGGCGTCGTCTCATCCCGGGAGACGGCGCGACCGCTCGAGCGCGCTCGGGCCCTCGTCCGCGCCGCTACGCCCCGGGGCTACGAGGCGCTGTTCAGCGAGCACGTCGCGGCGTGGCATCGCCTGTGGGAGACGGATGTCATCGTCGCGGGGGACCCGGAGCTGCAGCGGGTCATCCACACAATGCTGTTCTACCTGCTGTCGAGCGCGCGCGCGGGAACGGACCTCAGCATCTCCCCGATGGGGCTCTCGAGCGCCGGCTACTACGGCCACGTCTTCTGGGACGCCGACACCTGGATGTTCCCGGCTCTGGTACTGATGCACCCTGACATCGCGCGCTCGCTGGTCACGTTCCGCGCCCGCGTGCTCCCGGCGGCGCGGCGCAACGCGCGAGCGCACGGCTTCGCGGGCGCGATGTACCCGTGGGAGTCCGACGAGCTGGGCGAGGAAACGACGCCGCGCTTCGCGTGGCAGAACGCCACGTCAGAGATCCACGTCACCGGCGACGTCGCCCTCGCGCAGTGGCAGTTCTACCTCGCCACGGGCGACTCCACGTGGCTCGCGCGCTTCGGCGAGCCGGTGCTCCGAGCAACGGCCGACTTCTGGGTCAGTCGCGCGACCTACGACTCGGCGGCCGGCCGGTACGCCATCCGCAACGTCGTGTCGGTGGACGAGGGGCTCATCGGTATCGGCAACGACGCCTACACCAACGCGATCGCGCGGAAGACCCTCGAGATCGCGGTCGCCGCGAGCCGCCGGGTCGGCCGCACGCCCGATCCGCGCTGGGCCAATGTGGCCGAGCGGCTGTACATCCCCTACGATTCCGCGGGCGCCTACCACCCGACGTATGAAGGCGCGCCGCCTGAGACCCGGGGCTCCGTGGTGCCGCTGCTCGCCTATCCGTTGGCCCTGCCGATGAGCGACGCGGTGAAGCGCAACGACCTCGCGCACGCGGTGCAGCGGCTGCTGGTGCAGGGATCCGGGGCGATGATGACGACGACGCTGTACCCGGTGATCGCCGCCGAGCTGGGCGACCAGGCGCTCGTGGACACGCTGCTCCCGATGACCTATCGGGGGCACCTGCGCCCGCCCTTCGACGCGCTCGCCGAAACGCCGGAGAACGACGCGGTGAACTTCATCACCGGGGCGGGAGGGTTCCTGCAGCAGATCGTGTACGGGTACTCGGGGCTGCGGCTCGACGAGAACGGCCTGCGACGGGCCTTCCCCCCGCTGCTGCCCTCGCGGCTCGCCCGCCTCACGCTGCGAAACTTCTCGGTGCGCGGCCGGCGCTACGACATCTTGGTGCAGCGCGACACGGTACGCTTCGTCCCGAGGTGAGCGCGGCGACCTATTGACAGCGTGGCGTCCGCGCGGCATATCCGAGCCCCATCACGTTCGACCCCAGTTCCACCGGCCCACCGCTTGAGAGGGTACGTATGAGACGAGTATGGGGCATCCCCGGCGCGCTCCTGGCTGTGCTCTGGGTCGCGCCGCTCGGCGCGCAGCAAAGCACCGGGACCATCCGCGGCCGCGTCAGCGACGCCGCGAGCCAGCAACCGCTGGCGGGTGTCACAGTGACCTTCGCCGGACGCGGGACGCTGAGCCAATCGGACGGCCACTACACCATTACCGGCGCCCGAGTGGGCACCGACAGCGTGCGCGCGCGCCTGATCGGGTACGCGCCGGCGGCGCAACCGGTCACCGTTGCGGGAGGAGACACCGTAGTCGTCGATCTGACCGTGAGCGCCCAGGCGGTGGGCCTGGCGTCGGTGGTGGTCATCGGCTACGGCGAGCAGCGGGCGGGGAACATCACCGGTGCCGCCGCGGCGGTGAGCGATTCGCAGTTCAACACGGGTCGGGTCATCAGCCCCCAGAGCTTGATCGCGAACAAAGTGGCTGGCGTGCAAGTCATCGACAATAACCAGCCGGGGGGTGGTCTCTCGATCCGGGTCCGCGGCCAGGCGTCGATCAACGCCGGCAGCGAGCCGCTCTACGTGGTGGATGGTGTACCACTCGGTACCGGCTCCGGCGGCGGACTCTCCGCCGGCAACGACCCACTCAATTTCCTGAATCCCAACGACATCTCGAGCATGACGGTGCTCAAGGACGCGGCGTCCGCGGCGATTTACGGCGCCAATGCCTCGAACGGTGTGGTCTTGATCACCACGAAGTCCGGGCAAGGCCGGCCGCGGGTCCAATACACGGCGAGCATGTCGGCCGAGCAGATGACCAGATACAACCGGATGCTGGATGCGACGCAGTTTCGGACGGCGGTGGCGACCTACGCGCCGGCGTATACCTCGCTGCTGGGCGTCGCGAACCACAACTGGATCTGGCCGGTGGTGCATACGGGGTACGGCCAACAGCACGACCTGGCGCTGTCCGGGGGCGGCGCGAGCAACGCTTACCGGTTCTCCTTCGGGTACCTCGATCAGAACGGCGTGCTCCTGAACTCCTCGACCCAACGGATCTCGCTGGGCGTGAATTACGATCAGCGCCTCAACAATGACCGGCTCGACATTCGCGCGACGCTGAAGGGGTCGCGCGCGTACGATCGGTTCACTCCGAACGGCGTTTTGTACAATGCCGCGCAAATGGGGCCCACGCAGCCGATCTACGATTCGACCAGCGTCACCGGATACTACAACTGGCCCGGGAACTCGCTCACGTCGGCGGACAATCCGCTTGAGGTGCTGAACAACTCGACCGACCACGGCACGACCTACCGGAGTGTGGGCAACGTGCAGGTCAAATACGATTTCTCGTCACTGCCTCACCTCCGAGGGCTCACGGGCAACGTGAACCTGGGCTACGACGTCACCAGCGCGGAGCACGTGACCTTCTACGCGAACAACATCCATTACGAGACGAAGAACGGCACCAACGGCCTCTACAGCAGCAGCACTCCCAACCAGTCGAACACGTTGCTCGACATGTACCTGGACTACGCGCCGCCCGTGTCGCTGGGTCCGGGCAACCTGATGGTGACGGCAGGGTACTCCTACTCGCAGTCGAACGCCAACTTCCCGGGCATCACCGCGACCTACCTCTACACGAACCTGCTGGGCGACAACGGTCTGCCCCAGGCGAAGACGGTCACACCGTTTGCCCCCAATGTGCAGGAGAGCAAGCTGATCTCGTTCTTCGGGCGCGTGGGCTATAACGTGTCCGACCGCTACCTCGCTTCCGTCAGTATGCGGCGGGACGGATCGTCTCGCTTCGCGCCGGGGAACCAATGGGCGAACTTCCCCGCGGTCTCGGTCGGCTGGCGGATCTCGCGGGAACCCTTCATGAGCCGGATGCCGGCGCTCTCCGACCTCAAGCTCCGCGCGTCGTGGGGCAAGACGGGCAACCAGGCGTTCGGGAACTACCTCCAGTACTCGACCTTCCAGCTGTGCAATCAGCAGGCGCAGGTCCAGTTCGGCACCGAGTTCGTGTGTCCCTTCCGTCCGAGTGCGGTGGATCCGAACATCAAGTGGGAGGCGACCAGCACCTGGGATGTGGGCGTCGACTACGACCTCCTGAACGGGCGTCTCAGTGGGTCGATTGACTGGTATACCAAACGGACCGACGACTTGATCTTCACGATTCCGGTCCCGGCCGGATCGAATCTGTCGAACTTCGTCACCACGAACCTTGGAAGCATGAGGAACTCCGGATTCGAGCTGGGCCTCAACGCCGCCTTGATCAACCACGGGCCGGGGGGACTCACCTGGACCGCTGCCTTGAATGCCTCGACGAACGCCAACAAGCTATTGAGTATCAACCCCAACGCCGGGTCCGCGCAGGTGCTCAATGTCGGAGGTATCGCAGGCGGGGTGGGCAGCACCATCCAGGTCCTCCAACCCGGTCAACCGATCAATTCGTTCTTCGTGTGCAAGCAGGTCTATGGCGCGAACGGAAAACCGGTCGAGGGCAGCTATTACAATTTGGCCGGCGACAGCGTCGTCACGGGCTGTACGCTGAACAGCAACACGCGGGCGTTTCACAATCCGGTGCCCAAGTGGATGCTTGGCCTCAGCTCGTCGCTCTCATATCACCGCGTGGACTTGAGTTTCACCCTGCGGGCATGGATCGGGAACTACGTGTACAACAACGTGGCGTCGAACCTCGGCAACTACAAACAGCTCACGGCGGGGAGCGCCCCGTACAACCTGAGCACCTCGGTGCTGGCCACGGGCTTCGTGAACCAGCAGCTCCTCTCCGATTATTACATCGAAAGCGGATCGTTCCTGCGCCTCGACAACGTCACCCTCGGATACGCCTTCCCGTGGCAGGGCCAGGACCTTCGGGTCTTCACCACGATCCAGAACGCCTTCACCATCACCGGCTACAGCGGCGTGGATCCAACGGCCGGCGTGAACGGCGTCGACAACAACATCTATCCGCGCTCGCGTATCTTCACCAGCGGCCTGAGCGTCCAGTTCTGAGGGCCCGACCATGACCTCGATCATTCTCAACGTTCGCAAAGCGCTCGGCGTCGCCACGTCCATCCTGGTGCTCGGCGCCGCCGCGTGCACCGACCCGACCGTCGCGCCGAAGAGCACCATCCCGGGCGCCACGTTCTTCAGTGACCCGAACTCGTACAAGGAATTCCTCGCGAAGGTCTATGCAGGCCTCGCGATCGGCGGACAACAGGGTGGTGACGGAGCTACCGACATTCAGGGGATTGACGGAGGCTTCTCGCAGTACATGCGCCTGTACTGGGAACTCCAAGAACTTCCCACGGACGAGGCGGTCATCGGCTGGGGGGATCTGGGCCTGCAACCGCTGAACACGCAAACGTGGGACCCTGGAAACCCCTTCGTGCGGGCGATGTATTACCGCGTCTTCTTCCAAGTGAGCATGGCGAACGAGTTCCTCCGCCAGACTGCACCGGAAAGCCTTGCGGCACGGGGCGTGGGGCCCACGCTGGCGGCGCAAATCCAGACCTATCGGGCGGAGGCGCGATTCCTGCGGGCGCTCTCGTATTGGCACGGGATCGATTTCTTCGCGGATATCCCCCTGGTGACCGAGAACGACCAGGTCGGAGCCACGGCGCCGCAGCAGAGCACCCGCGCCACCATCTATGCGTACCTCGTGGCCGAGTTGAACGCGATCAAGGCCGACCTGCCGCCTGCCGGGGATCCGAAGAGCTACGGCCGCGCCACCGGCCCCGCCGCGGACATGCTCCTGGCCGAGCTCTACCTGAACGATAGTGTGTACACCGGGACTGCCAACTGGTCCGCGGCGTTGAGCGCGGCGGCGAACGTCATCAACTCGGGGGCGTTCGGCCTTGCCTCGAACTACCGCTACCTGTTCGAGGCGGACAACGACAAGAACTCCAGCGAGATCATCTTCGCCATCCCGGAGGACGGGACGCGCACCCAGACTTACGGGAGCACCAACTTTCTGGTGCACGCCCAGTGCGGTGGCTCGATGAACAATAATGCGTACGGCATCGACGGCTGCTGGTGGGGGCTTCGTCTGAAGCCGCAGGCCGACAGCCTCTTCGCCGCCGGCGATACGCGGTCCGGATACTTCTACACAACGGGTCAGACTCTCGGCATCGCCGACCTCTCCAACTTCACTCAGGGGTACGCCGCGCCGAAGTTCACGAACATCAAGTCCACAGGAGGACCTGGGTCGAGTTCGGCCTTCGTCGATATCGACTTCCCGATGTTCCGGCTGGGCGAAGCGTACCTGATCTATGCCGAGGCGCACGTGCGCGGCGGCGGCGGCACCGATTCCCTGGCGCTGGCCTACGTGAACGCGCTGCGGGAACGGGCGTACGGAAACACCTCCGGGGACATCACGCTCCCCGGGTTGACGCTCCCCTTCATCCTGGCCGAGCGCGGGCGCGAGTTGCTGTGGGAAGCCCACCGCCGCACCGACCTCATCCGCTACGGTCTGTTCACGGGCGGCTCGTATCTCTGGGCGTGGAAGGGCAACACCCTGAACGGGACGACAACCGCATTGCACCTGAACCGCTTTCCGATCCCGGCGACGGAGCTGATCGCGAACCCGAACCTGAAGCAGAATCCCGGCTACTGAGCGGGTCATGGCCGTGCGGCATCTCGCGGCGGCGGGGGTGATAGCCCTCGCCGCTGCGGCCTGTACCAGCCCCACATCCGGTCCTCCCCCAAGGGGCCTGCCGCCAGAGCGCCCAGCTCTCGCGCCCACCTACCGCCCGAGTGGCCACATGGCCGCGGGCGACGTGTTCGTACACCTCTTCGAATGGAAGTGGACGGACATCGCCAACGAATGCGAGCAAGTGCTCGGCCCCGCCGGCTTCACGGCCGTGCAGGTCTCGCCTCCGCAGGAGCATAGCATCACCCCCAATCATGACTGGAGCGAGCGCTATCAGCCGGTGAGCTACAGCATCGCGCGCAGCCGCTCCGGCACGGACACCGAGTTCGCGGACATGGTGCAGCGCTGCGGGGCGGTAGGGGTGGGCATCTACGTGGACGCGGTCATCAATCACATGACCAACTATCCCAGTCCCGGCGTCGGCAGCAACGGCACGGCCTACTCGAAGTACGAGTACCCAGGGCTGTACACCGCCAGCGATTTCCATACGCCGTGCACGGTCAACAACTACCAGGACGCCGCCAACGTGCAGGACTGCGAGCTGTTCTCGTTGCCCGACCTGAATTCGGGCTCGGCGTCGGTGCGGAGGAAGATCGCCGGCTACCTGATCGCGCTGGCCCGCCTCGGCGTCGCCGGCTTTCGCATCGACGCCGCCAAGCACATCCAGCAGGTGGAGCTGGACGACATCCTCGCGATCGTGGATTCCACGATGACGGCGGAGGCGCGCCCGATCCCGTACTACTTCCTCGAGGTGAGCGGCGGGGCGGGTGAGGCGCTGTCGCCGCGCGACTACTACGGGGAGGCCTACCGCTCCGGCGGCGCCGCGGACATCACCGAGTTCACGTTCGTGGGGGTGGGCGACAAATTCCGCGGCGTCGGCGGACAACACCTCTCGCAGCTCAACCCCAACGGCCCGCCCGGCAACCAGTTCTCGCCGGCGGCGTGGGGGCTGATGCCGTCCGACAAAGCGGTCGTCTTCCTGCAGAACCATGACACACAGCACCAGTGCGGCATCAGTTACCGTGACGGCAATGTCTTCCGCGTGGCCAATGTGTGGATGCTGGCGCAGCCGTACGGCTATCCGTCGATCCTGTCGAGCTACGCGTTCGACTGTCCCGCGGGGAACTCCATGGGCCCGCCCTCGGACGCGAACGGCTGGACCACCGCCGTGACCTGCGCCTCGAGCCTCGAGACCGCGGCGATCGGCCGGTGGGTGTGCGAGCACCGCGACCCCTCCATTCTGCGCATGGTCGCGTTCCGCAAGACTGTCGCGGGAACCGACCTCAACCACTGGTGGGATAACGGCGAGAACGCGATCGCGTTCTCGCGGGGCGACAAGGGGTTCGTCGCCATCAACCGGGAGAGCGCCGTCGTGGACACCACGATTGCGACGGGGATGCCGCCCGGCAGCTACTGCGACGTCCTCACCGGGGGGCTGAGTGGCGCGGTCTGCGCGGGCACGACGGTCGTAGTCGACTCCGCCGGTGCCGTTCGGATTCACCTCGACCCGAATACGGCCGTCGCAATCGACGCTGCTACGCGGGTACCGTGATGGACTCGCTAGCCGTCGCGGCGGGAGCGGGGCCCGCATCGATCAGGCGTTTATTGACCGGATCGATGCGCAGGTTCAGTCCCTCCAGCGTGTGTGCGCCGAGCAGGATCAGGTCCCCTGGCCCGGCGAAGACCACTTCGTCCCACGTTTGGATTCCGGCTAAGCGCACGATCACGCCGCCGGTCCGTCGCGTGAGCACAGTTCCGTCGGCTTGGCGAAAGTACTTTTCGTTGACGCGTTCGACGCCAAGCGATGCGAGCACGGGGCCGGGAAGCCATGACAGCTCGGCCCCTGTGTCCACCAGCACCGATTGGATCGTGCGCCGCTCCCCCGGGAGCGCCGGGTTCTCGATCTCGACATCGACGCGGAAGGTGCCCATTTCGTCGCGCATAGTACCTCCAAGGTCTTCGCGGAGTAGTACCAGGGGAGCGCAGCCGGTGTCAATTCCACGCGCGATCGGGCTGGTCGCCGCGCTTCTGGCCGGCGGCGCGGTCGCTTCGGTCGCCGCCCAGCACGGGAGCCCCTCGGCTGCCCCCCCTTGGACCCGTGGCGCGGTGTGCTACGAGGTCTTCGTCCGTTCGTTCTTCGACTCGAACGGGGACGGCGTCGGCGACCTGAACGGCCTGATCGAGAAGCTCGAGTACATCGACAAGCTCGGCGCCGATTGCATCTGGCTCATGCCGGTCGCCGCCTCACCGAGCTATCACGGCTACGACGTCAGCGACTACTACCGCGTCGAGCCCGCCTACGGGACGAACGACGACTTCAAGCGCCTGGTGGCCGAGGCGCACCGCCGCGGCATCGTCGTGCTCGTGGACATGGTGCTGAACCACAGCTCGAGCGAGCACCCCTACTTTCAGGCCGCGCTGCGGGACACGACGTCGCCGTATCGCGCGTGGTACCGCTTCGCACGGACGTCGCCGGGGAAAGACTGGCACCGTTCCCCGGTGCGCGACGAGTACTACTACGGATTGTTCTGGAGCGGGATGCCGGACTTGAACTACCAGACGCCCGCCGTACGGGAAGAGGCGAAGAAAATCGCCACGTTCTGGCTACGAGATATGGACGTGGACGGCTTCCGCCTCGACGCGATCCCCTACCTGGTGGAAGAAGGGGCCTGTCTCATGGGCTGCCCCGGCACCCACACCTTCCTGCACGAGTACGCCGCCCACATCGACAGCGTGAAGCCCGGCGCGTACACCGTCGGCGAGGCGTGGGGCAGCATCGATCAAATGCTGCCCTACTATCCCGACCAGCTCACGGCGTATTTCGGGTTCGAGCTGTCCGACTCGCTGCTCTCGGCGGTGCGCAGCGGCTCGGCGGCCGGGCTGCTCAGCGGATTCCTGCGGCTCCAGGACACGTTGCCGGCGTACCGCTGGGCGCCGTTTCTGACGAACCACGACCAGACCCGCACCATGACACAGCTCAAGGGCGACGTCGCCCGCGCGCGGCTGGCCGCCACCCTGCTGCTGACACTCCCAGGCCTGCCCTTCCTCTATTATGGGGAGGAGATCGGGATGACCGGGGACAAGCCCGATCCGCGGCTGCGGACGCCGATGCAATGGAACGCGGGTCCCGGGCTTGGCTTCACCTCGGGCAAGGCGTGGGAGAGCGCGCAGCCGGACTCGCTGACGACCACCGTCGCGGCGCAGGATGCCGACTCCGGTTCGCTGCTGAACCTGTACCGTCGGCTGATTCACCTGCGGAAGGCGAATGAGGCGCTCGCGACCGGAACATTGGTGCCGCTCACGGCCAGCAGCCCCCACGTCGCGGCCTACCTGCGGCGCTCGGGCGATCACGAGGTGCTGGTGGTCGCGAACCTCGACGCCGCGCCGGTCTCCGGCGTCGCGATCGGCTCGCAGCCAGGCGTGGTTCCGCCCGGCCGGTATGCGGCGCGCAACCTCATGGGCCGTGCGAGCGGCGCGATGCTGCGCGTGGGCCCCGACGGACGGATCATGAGCTATGTCCCGCGTGCACGGATCGGCTCTCGGGAGTTTCTGGTGCTCGATCTCACTCGTGCAGGGCAGTGACCGTCGCAGGAGAAGACGGTAGAAGACGGTAGAAGACGAGTAGAAGGCGACCCCCTCTACCGTCCTCTACCGTCCTCTACCGCCCTCTACCGTCCTGTCCAGGAAAGGCGGCTGTGTGATCACGTGGAGACGGTTTGGAGCAGTGGCCCTGTGCTCGGCGCTCGTTGGGCCGGTGGCGTTGTCCGCGCAGGCTGCCCGCGGCGGCCCGGGTGAAATGCCCCGGTGGACGCCGGCCAGCAAGGAGGGCATCGGGACCTCGCTCACCACCGCATCGAAGGTGTGGTTCACGCTGCAGGGGGGCATTCTCACCGAGGTCTATTACCCGCGCCTGGACGTGGCCGACGTGCACGGGCTGGAATTCGCGGTGAGCGACGGGCGGCGGGTGTGGATCGAATCGCGGGACATGCGACATGCCATCGCGCGCATCGATCCCCGCGCGCTGCTCTATCGCCAGACCTCGAGCGACGCCGCGGGCCGCTTCACGCTCACTAAGACGTATGCGACGGACCCGCAGCGGCACGCGCTGCTGATCGACGTCACGTTCGTGGGTCCGGCTGGCGCCGCCCTCTACGTGCTCTACCATCCGGCGCTGAAAAACTCCGGCTATGGGAACACCGGCTCGGTAGACGGCGGCGCTCTGGTGGCTCAGAAAGAGGACGTGGCGTCCGCGCTGGTGGCGACCGGCGGATTCGCGGAGACCGCGAGCGGGTTCGCCGGCGTCAACGACGGCTACACCGACCTGCTGTTGCATCACGGGCTCACGTGGCGGTACGCGCGGGCGGACAGCGGGAACGTCGTGCAAGTCGCGCGGATCACCAGGCCGGCGCATTTCACACTCGCGTTGGGGTTTGGGGAAACCCCCGCGGCAGCGCTCGCCGCGGCGCGGGAGAGCCTGCGGCGCGGGTTCGCCCTGGTCCGCGCGGACTACGCGCGCGGCTGGAGCCGGTACCTGAACGGCCTGCGCCGAGCGGCCCCGACGTATCAGGGACAATTCGATCTCGCGGCGATGGTCGTCCGCGCCCACGAGGACAAGACGTTCCCCGGAGCGATCATCGCCTCGATGAGCATCCCCTGGGGCCCCGCCGTGCCGGCCGATAAGGCGAACGTGGGCGGCTACCACCTGGTGTGGGCGCGGGATCTCTACGAAGCCGCCACCGGCCTCATGGTCGCCGGGGACAGCGCCACGGCGCGGCGGGCGTTGCGGTACCTGTTCGACGTGCAGCAGAAGCCGGACGGCAGCTTCCCGCAGAACAGTTGGCTCGACGGGCGGCCCTACTGGACGGCGCAGCAGATGGACGAGCAGTCGTACCCGATGATCCTGGCCTGGCAGCTGGGCGTGACCGATAGCGCGACGTGGGAGCGGCACGTCCGGCCGGAAGCGGAATACGTGATGGCGCACGGGCCCGCGACGCAGCAGGAACGCTGGGAGGAAGTCGGCGGCTACTCGCCATCCACGATGGCCGCGGAGATCGCCGGCCTGGTGTGCGCGTCGGCGATCGCGAAGGTCAACGCCGACCCGTGGCTGGTGACGACGACGGGGCATTTGGCGTCGCACGGCCATTACCTGCGCATCAACGACAACCGCGATCCCAACGACGGCTACCGGCTCGACGTGCACAACGGCGGCGGCGTGTGGGACGAGCGCGACGTGGTCGATCAGGGATTCATCGAGCTGGTGCGTCTCGGCATCCGGCCGGCGAGCGATACGATCATCGCGAACTCCCTCAAGGTCATCGACGCCACCATCCGCATCGAGACGCCAAGCGGGCCCGACTTCTATCGCTACAACCACGATGGCTACGGCGAGACGTGGTTCGGCGGCCCGTGGCTGGGCGAAGGGGTCGGACGGCTGTGGCCGATCTTCGCCGGCGAGCGCGGCGAGTACGAAGTGGCCCGCGGCGCCGACCCCACGCCGTACCTCCAGGCGATGCTGCGCTTCGCCAACGCCGGCGGCATGATCCCCGAGCAGGTTTGGGACCGGGCCAATCCCACGAGCGGCGGGTTTGCATTCGGGTCGGGAACCGGCAGCGCCACGCCGCTGGTGTGGAGCATGGCCCAGTTCCTCCGCCTCGCCATCGCGGCCCGGGACAAGCGTATCGGCGAGCAGCCGGCGATCGTCGCCGAGCATTTTCTGCGTCCCTAGTGCGTCGTCGAGTCATCCTTGCCGCGGTCGTGCTGGCCGTGGTGGTTCCCGCCGCGGTGGCGCAGGCGCAGCGCGCCGACCGCGCCGTGTACGTGGACGGTGCCGGCGTGATCCGCTGGCGGGACGACCGCCAGGAAGTCGCTCTGTTCGGCGCGAACTACGTGCTGCCCACGGCCTCCGATTACCGCGCGGCCGCGTATCTCCGCGCTGATCGCAAGCGAATGATCGATGAGGACATGGCGCAATTCGCGCGCATGGGCTGGGACGGCCTGCGGCTGACGTTCTGGGGCGATTGGGAGGCGTCCGACAGCGCCGGTAACCTCCTCGCCAACGACCACCTCGACCTGCTGGACTACCTGATCGCCCGCGCGCGGGAGCGGGGCATCTACATGCTGTTCAGCCCGATCCAGCTCTACGGGGCGAACTGGCCGGACGCGCTGGATGACACCACCGATCCGGGCTTCGGGCGGCGCTTCGGCAAGGCGCGCATGGGCACGGACACGGCGGCGATCGCCGCGCAGGTGAACTACCTACGCCAGATCCTCCAGCACGTGAACCCGTATACCGGGGTCGCCCTCAAGAACGAGCCGGCCATCCTGTTCATCGAGCTCGTGAACGAGCCCTGGCATCACCCGGAGGACCCGGCGGGCTCGATCCGCTACATCAATACGCTCACCGACGCGGTGCGCAGCACGGGCTGCACCAAACTGATTTTCTACAATGTGAGCCAGGACTTCCGGATCGCCGACGCGATCAGACGCAGCCGGGCACAGGGCGTGACCTTCGGCTGGTATCCGTCGGGGTTGAACGCCGGCCGCGAGCTGGAAGGCAACTTCCTGCGCGCGGTGGACGCGTTTCCGGACATGCTGCGGCCGGAGCTGGCCCGCCTGCCGCGGATCGTCTACGAGTTCGACACGCCGGACCTGCGCACGGGATACCTGTATCCCGCGATGGCGCGCACGTTCCGCGCCGTGGGCGCGCAGTTCGTCGCGATGTTCGCTTACGACATGCTGCGGACCGCTTCGCGCAACCTGGGCTGGCAGACGCACTACCTGAATCTCGTCTACACGCCGCGTAAGGCCGTGAGCGCCATCGTCGCCGCCGAGGTGATGCGCCGGCTGCCCCGGCTGCGCTCCTACGGTGCGTATCCGGATAACACGCGGTTCAGTGACTTCCACGTTTCGTACGACGGGGACCTGGGAGAGCTGGTCGCAAAGGACGCTTTCCTCTATGCCGGCACGACGCGCGCGGTCCCTCCCGACCCCAGCGCGCTGCAGCGTATCGTCGGCTTTGGCTCTTCACCGACCGTGAGCTACGAGGGGCAGGGGATCTATTTCCTCGACAAGGTGCGCCCGGGCCTCTGGCGTCTCGAGATCTACCCCGACGCGGTCCCGGTCCGCGACCCATTCGAGCCGCCCAGCCCCGACAAGATCGTGACGCGCGCGATCAGCCGCGCCTGGCCGATGACGATCGCGCTGCCGGACCTCGGCACGTCGTTCACGGTCCAACCGATCACCGCGGGGAATGCCGGGCTGGCGCGGGCGGTCACCGGGCGGTTCACCGTGACGCCGGGGGTGTACGTCTTGAGTGCCGCAGGATCGGTGGACGTCGCCACCCTGCCCGCAAACGTGGGCCACGTAGGATTCGCCGAGTACCACCCGCCTCCCCTTGATACGCTGCCGTCGTCCGTGCAGTCGCTGGCCGCGCCCGAATACCTCGCCGGCCGGGCCGCCACCCTGCGCGCCCGAGTGGTTGACCGGACGCCGCCGGACTCGGTCAAGCTCTTCATACGCCCCGTGGCCGGCGGTTTCTACCGTGGTTTTCTCATGACACCGGCGGCCGGTTACGAGTATGCCGTGGCACTGGCGGGAGCGGCCTTCTCGGAAGGGCCGAACCAATTCGTGATCACGCTGTTTCGCGGGGACTCCGTTGTGACCTTCCCTGGGGGGATGCGCGGGCGGCCCACGGAGTGGGACTACCACAATGAAGCGTCCTGGAACCTGCGCGTCGTCGGTTCGGAGACGCCGCTGCGGTTGTTCGATCCCGACCAGGACGCCGCGCGTTTGGCGTTCACCCGCGTCGGCGACGCGGGACGCCGCGGGCTGTTCCATCTGGCGTTGTCCGGGGTCACGGGCCGGCCGGTGTTTCACTTCGAGCTGCCGGTGGCCGCGAATGGCTGGCGTCCGGCGGACTACACGGCGTCGCTCGTCATCAGGGATCGGATCCGCGCCCGGCAGGAGACTATCGACGGAGCCGACGAGCTGCGCCTCCGGCTGCGCGGCCTCGGACCCCAGGAGGTCTTGCACGTGACGTTGATGGAGGACGACGGCACGAGCTGGACCGCGGCGGTTCCCGTGGACAGTACCTGGAGCGAGCCGTCGCTGCCGCTCGCGGCCTTCACCCTCGGCCGCGGCGTCCTGCTTCCGGAAGGGTTCCCGGGCGAATGGAACTACTGGGTGGGACCGGCGGAGGGGCGGGGGGGGCCCGGCGACCGCCCGCGGCTCGATCACGTGGAGCGGCTGCAACTTTCGCTGCGGGCTCCGGGCGGCGTCGAGGTCGAGTCGATTGTCCTGGGCTTCGGCCGTTCGGGGGCCTCAACGAATCAGAGGCGATAGCCGCGCGCGAGCAGCGAGCGCCCCGAGGCCGCGTAACCGTCCGCGCCGGGGAGATAAAAGCTGAAGGCGTCTGCCAGGCGGTCGTAGACGTTGAACAGCACGCAGACCTGAATCGCGTCTTCGATCGCTTCGTCGCTCACGCCGGCGGCGCGCAGCGCCGCCACGTCGGCCGGCCCGACGTCACCGGGCGCGAGGGTGAGCTTCTCCAGGAAGCCGAGCGTCGCCCGCAGCTTGGGATCGAGCGGCGCCGTGCGCCAGTCCGCCAGCACCGCCGCGACCAGCGTGTCGTCCTTCAGGGCCAGCGACGCGACCGCGCCGTGGGCGCCCGTTCAGAACACACATTGGTTGAGGCGCGATGTGAAGGCGGCGAACAGCTCCCGCTCCCCCACGCTCCACGTCGAGGGCCCGCGCATCACTGCCTGCGTCCACTCGCACATCGGGCCGCCGAAGAACTCCGGCCGGTACAACAGCGTCTTGACGACGTCGGGGACGCGACGCCGGCCCACCAGCCGGATGAGCAGCAGCTTCAAGCGCTGCGGAAGTCGGTGACCCCGCTCGACGACGCCGAGCCGCATCAGGACTGCCCTTTAGGGGGTGAGGAAAGCGCCGCAAGCCCGCGCTCGAGCCGGCCCAGCGCGGCGCCGAGAGCGGCCGCGACGGTGATCTCGAAGACAGCGTCTTCACTGTTCCCCGCGCGCCGAACGGCGATCACGTCGGCGTCGGTCACCTGGTAGGCGTGCCGCGCCACCTTGTCCACGTACGGGGTGAGGGCAGGGGGCAGAGCCGTGCCGCTCCGTCCGCCGGCGGCCGCACCAGCGAGCCGCGCCGCTCGAGCGAAGGCCGCGCGACGCAGCTCGCCCGGCGCGTGGCCCGGTGAGCCCAGCGCGGCGTCCTCGAGTCGTTGACGCAACTCGGCGTAGCGCACGCGGAGATGCTACGAGGCGGCGACCGCCTCCGCCAGCCCCCGCGAGGCCGTGCCAGCGTGCGCCGGTTGCGCACTTGTGCGCGTCGGCGGGGCGCTCCACCTTCACCCGATGACGCTGCTCAAAGTTCCCCCGCGACTCTCGCCGGATGTCGATCTGTCGCGGACCTACGACGCGGTGATCGTGGGCTCGGGCGCGGCCGGCGGCATGGCGTCGCACGTCCTGACCGCCCATGGCATGCAGGTGCTCCTGCTCGAGGCGGGGAAGAAGCTGGACATCAATCGGGAGCTGCGTTCGATGGAGTGGCCCTACGACCACCCGCGCCGGGGAGACGCGCCCCCGGGATCGCACGCCCTCTCGTTCAACGAGTACACCATCCGCCAGCCCCCCTACGCCAAGGCCACCGCGTTCAAGCACGTGTACTCGTATGTCGGCGGCTGGTCGGGCGGGGATTACGTCAAGAGCATCCTCGTCGACGAAAAGGACCACCCGTACACCGGCACGCGGTACGCCTGGGTGCGGGCCCGGTGCCTGGGGGGCAAGACCAACATCTGGGGTCGCCTAGCGCTCCGCCTGTCCGACTACGACTTCAAGGCCAAGTCCCACGACGGCTACGGGGAAGACTGGCCGATCTCCTACGCAGACCTAGAGCCCTACTACGACCGGGTGGACCGCTACCTCGGCATCGCGGGCGTGAAAGAGAATCTGCCGCATCTGCCGGACAGCCTGTTTCAGCGGCCCACGAAGCTCAACGCCGCCGAGGTCACGTTGCGCGAGCGGCTCAAGGCGATGGGACGGGTGTTGACGCCGTACCGCGCGGGCGTCACCACCGACGGTCTGAAGCACAACAAGTACCGGAGCAAGTGCTTCGGCCGGGGGGCCTGCAACCGCCGTCCCGGCGGCTGCGACATCCACGCCGCGTTCGACTCGCCCACCGGTCTCATCTACCCGGCGTTCGACACCGGGCGGCTCACGATCCGGCCCAGCTCCATCGCGCACGAAGTCCTGGTGGACCGGAACACCGGCCGGGCGCGCGGCGTCGCGTTCCTCGACAGCGACACGGGGCGCTCCTACGAGGCGAACGGGAAGGTGGTGGTGCTCGCCGCGTCCACGCTCGAATCCGCCCGCCTCCTCCTCCTCTCGAACCTTGCCAACTCGAGCGGTCAGGTGGGGCACAACTTCTGCGAGCACGTCATGGGCCCCGGCGTCACCGGGTTCGTCAAGGAGCTGGTCGGCAAGACGCCCACGCTCGACGACGGCCGCCCCGGCGGGTTCTACGTGCCGCGGTTCCGCAACCTCCAGACCCGCGAGCCCGGCTTCATCCGCGGGTACGGCTTCGAGGGCTCCAGCGGGTTTTCGATGTTTCCCGAGCACGTGTTCGAGACGCCGGGCTTCGGGGGCCAGTTCAAGAAGACCGTGCGCGACCACGCGGGGGCGTTCATCAGTATGGGCGCGTTCGGCGAGGTGCTGCCGCGCTTTGAGAGCTACGTCGACCTCGATCCCGAAGTGAAGGACCGCTGGGGAATCCCGGTGTTGCGCTTCCATTACCGGTTCGGCGACAACGAGCGTAAGATGGCCGAGGACATGGTCGCTGCGGCCCGCGAGATGTTCGAGGCTGCGGGGTTCGAGGTCGTGGGCACCGATCGCGAGATCCTCACCGAGGGGTGGTCTATCCACGAGCTGGGCACCGCGCGCATGGGCAGCGATCCCAAGACCTCGGTGCTGAACCAGTTCCAGCAGTCGCACGACGTCCGGAACCTCTTCGTCGTGGACGGCTCCAGCCACGTGAACGCCTCGTGCCAGAATCCGACGTGGACCATCATGGCCCTGGCGTGGCGCTCCTGTGACTATCTGGCGGACGAACTCAGCAAGGGGAACCTATGACGGACTCACCGCAGACGCTGACGCGCCGCGACATGATCGTGACCATGGGGGCAGCGGTGGCCGCGGCGGCATTGCCCGGGGTGGCGGCCCCCGCCGGGGCGGCTGCGCCGGCTGCGTCCCCTCCCCGGTTCCTGACTCCGGACGAGTTCGTGCTGCTCGACGAGCTCACCGACCTGATCATCCCCACCGACGCGCACTCTCCCGGCGCGCGCCTCGCGGGCGTCGCCGCCTACATCGACGGCCGGCTGGCTGAATCCGTGGAGCCCGAATGGCAGGCGCGCTGGCGCTCAGGCCTCGCGGCGGTGGACGCGCTGTCGCGTGACCTCCATGGGCGGTCGTTCCTCCAGGCGATGGCCGACGAGCGGATCCTGGTCCTCACCCGGATGGCCGCGGGCGAGGCAGACCCCAAGACGCCCCCGGAGCACTTCTTCCGGGAGCTCAAAGCGCTGACCGTGCGGGGCTATTACACATCCAAGATCGGTATCCACGTCGATCAAGCGTACAAGGGCAACGTGTATCAGACCGGGGAATACGCGGGCTTCGACGCCAAGTAGAGATCGAGCGCCTTCGCCACGGGGCCGACGATCGCGAGGGCGAGGATCGGCGGGGCGGGATAGAGCGGGGCGAGCGCGGCCACGTGATGATCGCCGGCCAGGCGGATGGCCGCCTCCACCACGGCCACCGCGGCCGCGACGACGACGCGCCCCCGGGCCGTACTCACGGTGGTCTTGGGATCGGTGATCATGAAGAAGATGAACAGCTGGTACATCGGCCCGGTGATCGGTGCGATTTCCCCCAGCAGCGGTCCCCCCACGATGCCGTGGCGCACGACGGCGAGCGCGAGGAAGCACGCTACGTAGGTCAGCGTCACGTGCAGCATTCCCACCCGCGCCACGATGAGCAACCCGAAGCCCCAGATCACCGCGTTCACCGCCACGTCGTTCCCCCACTGGTGACTGAGGATGGCGACGCTCCCCGGCGCGGCGAGGACGAGGAGGCTGATGGCGAAGTTGCTGGGGTTCCACAGATGCCCCCCACGGTACTGGAGCACGTACTTGGAGGCGATCGCCAGAAAGCCGCCCAGGGCGAAGGGCCAGAGCAGATCGGCCCGCGGCTTGATGAGGAGCGCGAGGCTGATGCCGGTGATGTACGCGCTCTGCACGTTGCCAAACCGGCCGCGCACGAGCCGCGACAGGGCCAGCTCGGTCGCTGTGCAGACACCCAGCGCGATCACAAGACGGTCGTAGCCGCCGAGGATGCCGTAGCGCGCCTGGCCCAGCACCAGGACGAGCGTGATGAGGAAGGAGACGAGGTACCGGGGGTCGAGCTGGCCCAGCCGCACCCAGAGTCTGCGCGTGTGCTTTAGCATAGTGCTCGCCGAGCCCACGCTTCAGCGTGGGTACTGGGGTTCGGTCACGACGTGCACCTGGTCTATCGCCGGGCGCTCGATCGTCTGCAGCGTCCCCGACGGCCAGCGGATCAGCACCCGCTCGACGCGTCCCGTCCGCCCCAGCCCGAAGTGGAGCCGCCGGTCGTTCTGGCTCGCGAACCCCATGCCGCCGTCCACGACCCGCAGCTGACGCATCCCGCCGGCCTCGACGGTGACCTCCGCGCCGATGGCGCTGCGGTTGCTCCGCGTCCCCACCAGCCGGAACGCGATCCAATGGTTTCCCGGGACGACGGTGTTCCGGTACACGAGCGCCGGCTGGTTCTGGTTCGCGACCACGACGTCGAGCACGCCGCGGTTGAAGAGGTCGGCCAGCGCGACCGCGCGCCCGTCGTACTCGTCGGACACGCCGGCGGCCAGGGCGACGTCGGTCCAGCCCGCGAGGCCGCGGCTCACGAGCACGCGCGAGCGCTCGTACCCGGACAGGCTCGCGGTCCCGATGGGCGGCCAGTTCCGGGCGTCCTCGAAAACGTTGCCGTTCGCCCCGGCGATCTTCGACATCGCGTACCAGTAGCTGCGGTCCCGGTCTCCCGAGACGAAGCCGTTGACGATGAACAGCTCATTGCGCCCGTCGTTGTCCAGGTCGCCGAGCTGCGCGCCCCAGGCCCAGCCCGCGTCGGCGACGACCCCGTCGGCCCCTTGCTGGAAGCGTCCCAGCTCCGGGAGGAAGTTCAAGCGCAGATTGTTGCCCTGGAACAGATAGCCGCGCTCGGAGATGTTGGTCACGAACGCGTCCAGACGGCCGCGGTTCAGCACGTCGCCGAGCGTGGCGGACATGCCGCTCTTGGAGTCGCTCTCGAGCCCCACCCGGCTCAGCACGAACCGGCCGCCGTGATCGTTCACGTACAGCTCTTCGGGCCCGTAGTCGTTGGCGAGGAACAGGTCGGGCCAGCCGTCGCCGTTGAAGTCCGCCGCGGCCACCGCCAGCGTCCAGCGCGTGCTGCCGACGCCCATGCGATCCGTCACGTCCTCGAAACGGCCGCCGCCGAGGTTGTGGAACAGGCGGTTCTTGCCGCCGTTGGCGGCGAACTCGAAGCTGTTCTCCATGATGCGCGTCGTCTGGAGGTGCCAGAAGTCGACGTCGGAGCGGAAGTAGCCGGTCACGTAGAGGTCCAGCAACCCGTCCCGGTCGTAGTCGAACCACACGGCGCCGTTGCTGTTCATCCATCGCCGTAGCCCCGCGGCCGCGGTCACGTCTTCGAAGTGGAGGTTGCCGAGGTTGTGGAAGAGCTGGAGGTAGCCCCACTTGTAGATGAGCAGATCTTCGAGCCCGTCGTTGTCGTAGTCGCCCCACACGGCCCCCATGGACACGCCTTCCCCCGGGCGGTTCACGTCCGCCACGCCGGCGGCGCCCGCCACGTCCTCGAATGTCCCGTCCCCGCGATTGCGATACAGCGCGTTGGGAAAGCCAAACCGGCTGTTCGTGAAGTACAGATCGGGCCAGCCGTCGTTGTTGACGTCCGCCACCGACACGGAGGCGCCAAGCGACGCGATCAGCGGGGCGATGTGAGCGAGCTTGGGGTCGAGGGTCGGCCGGTGATGGACGAAGCGGACGCCCGCCGCCGCGGCGACGTCCGTGAGGTGGAAGCCCGGAACGACGGCCGCCGTTCCGGCGCGATCGGTGCGACGATTCAGCGCGACGACGAGCAGAATAGCGGCGAGGAACGCAGCGGCGACGGCGCCGCGGCGCCACGAGGGCAACGACGGCCTACCGTCCTCGGGCGACAACCTCGAACTCCCCCTCCAGGCCGCCCACTGAGCTCCCGCCCACGAACACGCGGAACCGCCCCGGCTCCACGCCGAAGCGCATGTCCTGACCGTAACGGCCCAGCTCCCGGTCGGTCAGAACGAACTCGACCCGCTGCGAAGCGCCGGGCGGGAGCGCCAAGCGCCGGAATCCCGCGAGTGCCCGCACGGGCCGTGTGACGCTCGCGACCTCGTCCCGCACGTAGAGCTGCGCCACTTCCGCCGCCGGGCGCGCGCCGGTGTTGGTGACGGTGACGCCGACCCGCACGACCTGGCCGGGCGTGATGCGCGGCGCGCTGAGCCGCAGATCCGCATACGCGAAGGTCGTGTAGCTCAACCCGTAGCCGAAGGGGAAGAGCGGGCTCGAGGGCAGGTCGATGTACTTCGAGGTCCACTTGACGTCCGACGGCGGCCGACCGGTGTTCTTGTGATTGTAGTAGATGGGCACCTGGCCCACCGTTCGTGGGACGCTGACGGGCAGCCTGCCGCTCGGGCTGACGTCGCCGAACAGCACGTCCGCGACCGCATGTCCGGTCTCGACCCCCAGGGCCCACGCCGCGACGATCGCCGGCACGTGCTCGGCCGCCCAGGGGAGGGCGAGCGGCCGGCCGCTCATGAGCACGAGCACGACCGGCGTGCCGGTCGCCTGGACCGCCTCGAGGAGCTGCTCCTGCACGCCCGGCAGCCCGAGCGTGGAGCGGCTCGCCGCTTCGCCGCTCATGTCGCCCGCTTCGCCCATCACGACGACCGCGACGTCGGCCTGGCGCGCGAGCGCCACCGCCTCGGCGAAGCCCGCCGTCGCGGTATCCACGATGCCGGCGCCCTTCGCGTAGCGCACGTCGAACGCCGTGCCGGCGCGCTCGCGCAACCCCGCGAGCACCGTCACGGCGTCGCGCGGGTCGCCGTGACCGGGCCAGGAGCCGAGGGCCGCGCCGGGGTCGTCGGCCACCGGGCCGATCACGGCGATCGTATGCCGCGCGGCCGCGAGCGGGAGGAAACTGCCCTCGTTCTTGAGCAGCACGATCGCCTCATCCGCCACGCGGCGGGCGAGGGCGCGGTGCTCCGGGGCGAGCAGCACCGCCTGCTCGCGCTCGACACTCGCGCCGTGATAGGGATCGGCGAACAATCCTAGGGCGACCTTGGCGCGGAGGATGCGCCGCACCGCGCGGTCCACGGTCGCGACGGGAATCCGCCCCGCGCGCACCAGCGCCGGCAGGTCGTCGAGGTAGATCCGGCTCACCATGTCCATGTCGACACCGGCTTCGAGCGCGAGCTTCCCCGCCTCCGCGGGGGAGCCGGCGACGCCGTGCGCCTGCAGCTCGGCGATCGCCGTCCAGTCACTCACCACGAACCCGGGGTAGCGCCACTCGTCGCGCAGCACGGTCGTCAAGAGCCAGCGGTTGGCGGTGCCTGGCACACCCGCGATCTCGTTGAAGGCGGTCATGATGCTGCCGACACCGGCGTCCACGGCGGCGCGGAACGGCGGGAGGTAGATCTCCCGCAACGTGCGGTCCGAGACGTCCACCGTGTTGTAGTCGCGGCCGCCCTCGGCGCCGCCGTAGGCCGCGAAGTGCTTGGCCGTCGCGAGCACCGCATCCGTCGCTCGGAGGTCATCGCCCTGGAAGCCGCGCACCCGGGCCGCGGCCATGGCCGAGCCCAGGTAGGGGTCCTCTCCCGAGCCTTCGGCGATCCGTCCCCAGCGCGGATCGCGCGCGATGTCCACCATGGGAGCGAAGGTCCAGTTCACGCCGGCCGCGGCGGCCTCGCGCGCCGCGACGTGCGCGGTGCTCTCCGCCGCCGCGGGATCCCACGTCGCGGCCTCGGCCAGCGGGATCGGAAACGTCGTCCGATAGCCGTGGATGACGTCGTACCCGAGGAGCAACGGGATGTGCAGCCGCGATTGCGTCACCGCCACCTGCTGCGCCTCCCGAGTCGCGGCGGCACCCGTGAGGTTCAAGAAGCCCCCAACCTGGCCCCGGCGGACCATGTCCAGCTGCTCGGCGCTCGGCCGGCCATCGACCGACGGCAGGTTCAGTTGGCCGAGCTTCTCCTCGAGGGTCATGCGGGCGAGGAGGGAGTCGATCAGCCGGTCGGTGGGGGGCGGGTGTCCGGTGCCGGGTCTCGGGTTTCGGGGGCGCTGCGCGACGGCAGGCGCAGAGACGAACACACTGAGGGCGATGAGCAGCGTTCGGTGAACACAGTTGGGAAGGCGCATAGGTCGTGACAGTGAGATGGACGAGTCCAAAATGATGGCGCACGCCTACGCACTTGTCCACGCAAGCGACAACGTGTACCTCTCCCCCGTTCCCCCTCTCCGCGACGCGGAGAGGGGGTTAGGGGGTGAGGCACCGCGAGGAGGAACAAGAGTGACCGCGAGAAACCGCATCGTGATCTGGCTGCTGCTGGTGCCGGTGTTGGCATGCCGGGAAGGCGCGCGGCGCGGACACGAGGCGGCGCGCAGCGACTCGGCCCTCACCGCCCGCACCTGGGGACTGGCCTACCTGCAGCAGAACCGGCTGCCCCAGGCGGAATCGGCGTTTCAGCAAGTGGTCGCGCTCGCCCCTGACCAGGCGCTCGGGTACGCCGACTTGGGGCTCGTGTATCTGCGGTCGGGGCGGTACCGCGAGGCCGAGCTGCCGCTGCACCGGGCCGCGGCGCTCGACTCGGCGGACAACGACATCACCCTGATGTTGGCCCGCGTGTACGCCCTGACGGGGCGGGCGGGCGACGCGCGCGCGGAGATCGAACGGGCGCTGCGCCGGGATTCCACGGACATTCGCGCGCTGTACGCGCTGGCGCAGCTCGCCGCGCGGTCCGCCGACCCGGCGGAGCGGGCGCGGCAGGAGCGCTACCTGCGACGCGTGGTAACCCAGGCGCCGGCAAACCTGGTCGCCCGGCTGGAGCTGGTGGATGTGCTCCTCGCGCGCGGCGCTGCCGGCGACGCGGCCGGAGAGCTGGAGGCGTTGCAGCGGCAGCTGCCGCAGTTGCCTCGCGAGGCCGCGCAGGTGTTCGCGCGCGCACTCCGCGCGGCCCGGGCCGGCCGGGCGCCGGAGGCCGCGGCGGCCGCGACGCGGTTCCATCAGGTCATGGAGGTGACCACCGCGTACCAGATCGGCCTGGAGCGCCTCGGCGGTTCAGGCGACACGGTGGTGGGCTACCCGGTGCTGACCTTCAATCCCAGCCTGGCCGTCCCCTCGCAGGACGCCCGGACCCTGGCGGGGGCGATTCGCTTCAGCGACGTGACCGAGGAGAGTGGATTGGGGGGCGTGACCGGGCTGCCTGACAGCCTGGCGCGGGCGCTCGAGCCCGCGGTGGCGCTGGCCGTGGGTGATTACGACGACGACGAAGTTGAGGACGTATTCCTCGCCGGGCACCTGTTCCGCGGGAACCACGGCCGCTTCGTGGACGTCACGGCGAGCGCCGGCGTCTCGCTACGCGAGCGCCCCCTGGCAGCTGCTTTCGCCGATTACGACAACGACGGACGGCTTGACCTCTACGTCGCGACTCCCGGAGGCGGGGCACTCCTGCACAATGTCGGCGGCGGCAGGTTTCGTAACGTCGCGGCGTCGGCCGGCCTCGCCGAGTCCGTGCCCCCCGCCCGGAAGGCGCTGTTCCTCGACCTCGATCACGACGGCGACCTCGATCTGTTGCTGGCGACCGCTACGGGGAACCGCGCCTATCGGCAACAGCTCGACGGCACGTTCCGGGAGATGGCCGCCCCGATGGGCCTCGCGGTCGGGGGGGGCGGGGCCGGCAGCCGCGACGCGGCGTTCGGGGACTTCGACGGTGACAGCCACACCGATCTCGTGGTCGTGGGGACCGACGGGCGACTGCGGCTGTTCCACAACCTCGGCCAGGGCCACTACGAAGACGCGACGGCGGCAAGCGGCCTCGCCGCCATGCACGCCGCTGCAGCGGTCGCCGTGGGCGATTACGACAACGACGGGTTCCTCGACCTGCTCGTCACGGATCTGGGCGGCGCCGACCCGACCCTGTACCACAACCGCGGGGACGGCACGTTCGAGCAAGACGCCCGCACCGCTGCGCTACGGCGCGCGCTGCGGGGCGTCGCCGGCTTAGGCGCCGCCTTCTTAGACTTCGACAACGACGGCTGGCTCGATGTGCTGGTGGTGGGCCGGGCGGCGACGCCGGACGGGCGCGGTGTGTTCCTGTTCCGCAACGACGCCGGCCGGGGCTTCGAAGACTTCTCCGCGGCGCTCCCCGCCGACCCGCGGGCCGGACGGGCCGTAGCCGTCGCCGACTTCGACGGGGACGGCGACCTCGATCTCCTCGTCGTCGGGATGGACGGCCGGCCCCGGCTACTCCGTAACAACGGCGGCAACGCCAATCAGTACGTGCAGGTCCGTCTCGTCGCGCTGCGCCAGGGGAGCGGCAAGAACAACGACTTCGGGCTCGGCGCGACGGTCGAGCTGCGCGCGCGCGATCTCTACCAGCTGCGGCAGGTGACCGATCGCGTGACGCACTTCGGCCTGGGGAAGGGGCTCAAGGCGGACGTGCTGCGGGTGCGCTGGCCCAACGGCGTGTGGCAAACGGTCTACTACCCGGGGACGGATGCGGACGTGCTCGAGCAGCAAAACCTCAAGGGGTCGTGTCCGTTCCTGTACGTGTGGGACGGCCACGGCTTCACGTTCGCCACGGACGTGATGTGGAACAGCGCCCTGGGCATGCCGCTCGGCATCATGGGCAGCGAGGGCGGCATCGCGTCCGCCTCGCCGCACGCGTCACGAGAATACCTGCACGTACCCTTCGGCCTTCTTCAGCCACGGGGCGGACGCTACGAGCTGCGACTCACCGAGGAGCTGTGGGAGACGGCGTATCTCGACGAGCTGGAGCTGCTCACCGTGGACCATCCGGATTCGGTGCAGCTCTACCTGAACGAGCGCTTCGTCCCGGCAGGCCCCTCGTCCTTCCGGCTCTATCAGGTCGCGCGACCGAGGCCGCCGGTGGCCGCGACGGACGAGCGGGGCAACGACCTGCTCCCGGCGCTGCGCACGCAGGACCATGTCTACGCCGCAACGCTCGAGCCCGGGCGCTACCAGGGCCTGACCGAGACGCACGACCTGGTGCTCGATTTCGGCGACCTCGCCGGCATGGACAGCGTGTTCCTCTTTCTCACCGGGTGGATCTACCCGACCGACGCGAGCATCAACCTCGCGCTGGCGCAGGCCCCGGTCCCCCAGGTCATCCCGCTGCAGGTGGACGTGCTGGACGCCGCGGGGCGTTGGCATACAGTGATCCCCGATCTTGGCTTCCCCGCTGGCAAGAACAAGACGGTCATCGCGGATCTTACGGGGAAGTTCCTGAGCGCGGACCACCGGGTGCGCATCCGCACCAACATGGAGGTCTACTGGGACCGGGCGTTCGTCGCGGCGACCGCGTGGGGCAGCCCCGTCACCGCAACCACGCTGCGCCCCGTGGCCGCCGATCTCCGCTATCGCGGATTCTCTCGCATGTACCGCAAGGGTGGGCGGTACGGGCCCCAGTGGTACGAGTATTCCGACGTCTCCCGGGAGCCGGCTTGGGGGCCGATCGCAGGCGCGTTCACCCGTTACGGCGACGTCCTGCCGCTGCTCGGCGCGGCGGACGACATGTACGCCATCTTCGGCCCCGGGGACGAGGTCGCGCTCCAGTTCGACAGCGCCGCCACCCCGCCGCTGCCGCCCGGTTGGACCCGCGATTTTGTCCTCTATACGGACGCCTGGATGAAGGACGCGGACCTGAACACCGCGGCGGGCGGCACCGTGACGCCGTTGCCGTTCCACCGCATGTCGCGTTACCCCTACGGGGCCGAGGAGGCCTTCCCCAGCGACGCCGCGCATCGGCGGTTCCTCGAGACCTACAATACGCGCCGGGGAGGCGGGTTTTGAGGCGACTTGGGGGGGTCTTGACAGTCCGGCTGGCGCGGGAATGATAGCTGGAGAGAGGCAGACGTTTTTCATGGTGTCTTGAGCATTCCGCCCTAGGAGTGCGAGCTGCAATGGCATTGGGCCGTCACCTCATTGCCGCGTTCGCCATTCTGGTTGCCGGTCGGCCGGGTCCCGTACGCGGACAGGCTGCGGTGACCACGCGTCCCGCAACGCCGGACCCCGTTTACCTGGTCATCCGCAGCGACGACGCCGGGATGAGTCACAGCGTGAACATGGCGCTGCAACGACTCATGGATACCGGCCTTCCCCTTTCTGTATCGGTGATGTTCGCCTGTCCCTGGTACCAGGAGACGGTCGAGATCCTGAAGCGGCATCCCTCGGTCGCCGTCGGCATTCATCTCACGCTGAACTCGGAGTGGAAGCACTATCGCTGGGGACCGGTGGCGGGACGCGAGGCCGTCCCGACGCTGGTGGACGCGGACGGCTACTTCTTCCCGTCCACGGACGATCTGTACCGGAACCACCCCGACATGAAGCAAGTGGAGAAAGAACTGCGGGCCCAGATCGCCCGGGCGCTGCGCTCGGGTCTCAAGATCGATTATGTCGATTACCACATGGGCACGGCGGTCGGCGCTCCGGAGTTCCGCGCGCTCGTCGAGCGGCTCGCGCGGGAGTACGGGTTCGGCATGTCGGGTTATTTCGGGGAAACCATCGACGATCCGCAGTACCGGGCGGCGCCGCCCGCCAAGGTGGACAGCCTGGTGGTCATGATCGACCGCCTCCAGCCGGGCGTGAACGTCGTCGTCACCCATGTGGGACTCGACAATGCCGAGCTGGGCGCCCTGGAGGACATGAACACCGGCGAGCCGCTGGCCAACATGAGCGCCAACCGCCAGGGCGAGCTGGATGCGCTCACGTCGAACCGCTTCACCGAGGCCGTCAAGGCCCGGAACGTCGTGCTCACCACGTATCGCGAGCTGATCGCCAAGCAGGGCCTGACGGCCATGCGCAGACCCACAGGATGAGGACGCCATGAAACACACGTTGCTCGGTTTGTTGTTGGCGACGGTGTTGTGCGGAACGGCGGTTGCCCAGGAGCTCCAGATCTCGGGCATCGTCACCACGACAGCGGGTGCGCCGCTGAAGGGAGTCACCGTCCAGGTTCGTGGGACGGACAACAGGACCGTGACGGGCGACGACGGGAAGTACTCGCTCACGGCTCCCGGGAACGGCGTGCTGCTCTACAACATCATCGGCTATCGGGGCACGGCGCGCACCATCGCCGGACGGCCCAGCATCGACGTCGCGCTGGAATCGGTCGTCGCCGTGTTGGATCCGGTGATCGTGACCGGCTACACCACCCAGCGCCGAGCCGACGTCACGGGCGCCGTGGCCAGCGTCGACTTGTCGAGCGCCAACAAACAGACGTCGACCAGCGTGCTGCAGCGCCTCGACGGCCGTGTGTCCGGTGTGACCGTCGAGGACGGCGGGTCGCCGGGGTCGCGCACCACGGTGCGCATCCGGGGCGTCACCTCGTTCCAGAACAACGATCCGCTCTACGTCGTGGACGGGACGCCCGTGCAGGACTCCTACCTCAACTGGCTGAACCCGAACGAGATCGGGTCCGTCCAGGTCTTGAAGGATGCCTCGGCCGCTTCGATCTACGGCTCGCGGGCAAGCAACGGCGTCGTCATCATCGAGACGAAGCGGGGGCGGGCGGGGCAACACAACATGACCCTGGACGTCCGGACCGGCGTGGCCACCCCGGTCCGCGGGTATGATTCTTTCCTCATCCAGAACCCGCTGGACTACTTCCAGGTGGTGAAGACCAGCTACCTCAACGCCGGCTTGGCGGTTCCCACGAACATCTACGGCAACGACACTCTCGGGAACAACCCCAGGATTCCCGAATACATCTGGCCCAACAGCTGCAAGGTGGCGGGCCAAGCGAGCCCCTGCACCAGCGCGGATGTGAACCTGAGCACCTATAACTGGCCCACTGTCTTGATCATTCCGGGCAGCCCCGGGACCAACTGGTGGAAGGCGGTGTTCGGCTCCGGACAATTCCGCGACGCGAACCTCGCGATTTCGGGAGCCGGAGAGGACAACTCGTATCTCATGTCGTTCAATTTCCTCGATCAGAATGGGACCGCGGCGTTCACCCGGCTGCAGCGGGGGGGCCTGCGGATGAACACCTCGTTCAACGTGAACAAGGTGACCGTCGGGGAGAACTTCGCGCTGGCGCGCGAGCGCAGCTACGGCGGCCTCGACGACAACGCCCTCGGCGAGGACAACATCATCGGCAAGAACATCTTCCAACAACCGGTCGTCCCCGTCTACGACATCGCCGGCAACTACGCCTCCGGCAAGGCGACCGGCCTCTCCAACCTCACGAACCCGCTGAAGGAGGCGTGGATCGGGTCGCAGAACATCAGCACCAACGACCGCATCTTCGGCAACGTGTTCGCGGATTACGACGCCGGCCGCGGCCTCGACCTCAGGACCCGCTTCGGCTTCAACTTGGCTCAGGGCGCCTTCCGCGGCTACGCGCCGCCGTTCCCCGAGAACTCGGAGCCGACCTCCAACAACGGCATCAACGAAAACTACAGCCTGTTCACGGAGTGGACCTGGAGCAACACGCTGAACTACCGGCGGACGATGGGCGAGCACGGGCTGAACGTCCTGCTCGGTCAGGAAGCGATCAGGAACACCAATCGGTTCGAGGCCGGCTCCTGCGCGAACCTCCTCGGCCCGGACGAGCGCAACCGGTTCATCCAGGATGCGCTCTGTGACCCGACGACCAAGAACGTGACCAGCGCCGGCGGTGCCGCGGCGCTGTTGTCGTTCTTCGGCAAGGCGGATTACAACTTCGGGGATCGATACTATCTCGGTCTCACGCTGCGGCGGGACGGGTCCTCGCGCCTGGGGCAGACGCACCGCTGGGGCACGTTCCCGGCGGTCGGGGCGGGCTGGCGTATCTACCGGGAATCGTTCATGCCGGCCAAGAACTTCTTCTCGAACGCCATGTTGCGCTTCGGCTGGGGGGTCACCGGCAACCAGCAAATCCCGCCTGGCCGCATCGTCAGCCAGCTGGGCGGCGACCGGGGTGACACCTTCTACGACATCGGCGGAACCAACACGTCGATTCAGCCGGGGTTCAAGCTGACCGCCACCGGGAATACGGAGCTGAAGTGGGAGGAGAACCGGTCCGTGAACGTCGGCGTGGACCTGGAGGTCCTCGACGGCCGCGGCACGTTCAGCCTGGATGTGTATCGGCGCAACTCGAACAACCTGTTGTTCGACCCGCGGACACCGGGCGCGGCCAGCACCGCCGCCCCCCCGATCATCAACATCGGGAAGATGAGCAACAAGGGTTTCGATCTTTCCATCGGGTACCGGGGAACGATCGGCGGAGGGACCCCGACCCTGTGGAGCGTGACGTTCAACGGCAGCCACTACCGGAACAAGATCGTTCAGATCGACCAGCTGGGGACGATCAACTTCGTCGGGCCATATACGCTCCGCGAGCAGAACCCTGTGATCAACCAGATCGGGTATCCGCTCGGGTCGTTTTACGGCCTGGTGGCGGACGGCTACTACCGCGACTCGCTCGACGCGGCCCAGTGCGGGGACGGGGACGCGCTCGGGCAATGCTGGGACGACGGGGCGCGTCCCGGGCGGATCAAGTTCAAGGATTTGAACGGCGACCATCACATCTCCGCCGCCGACGCGACCGTCATCGGCAGCCCCCATCCCAATTTCACCGGCGGCCTGGACCTCAACGTGCGCCGCGGGCGGGTGGACATCAGCGCCACGCTGTTCGGCACGTTCGGGAACAAGATCTTCAACGCGCAGAAGTACTGGTACGTGTTCCGGTATTTCGATACCAACGTGACCAAGGATCTGCTCGCGAATTCCGCGGTGCTCGATGGCCCGTGCGCGCCCGCGCCGTCGCCGCGGACCGATTGGATCTGCTCGGGAAAACTCACGAACCCAAACGCCAAGTACCCGAGGCTGGATTACAACGACGTCAGTACGTTCAGCCGGCAGTTCAGCAGCTATTGGGTCGAGGACGGGTCGTACGTCCGGCTGCGCACGCTGCAAATAGCGTACGAGCTGCCACCGGCGTTGATCCGCTGGATCCCGGCGGCGCGCGTGTACGTGCAGGTCGAAAACCTCTTCACCATCACCGGCTACTCGGGGCTCGACCCCGCGCTGCCGGCGTGGAGCGCCTTCGGGGCGGCCGGCGACATCCGCGACCAGTTCCGGGGGGTGGACGAGGGCTCCTATCCAAGTAACCGGACGTTCACCATCGGAATCACGACCACGTTTTGAGCGACTCGTCTCTTAGCTAAAGGAACGGCACACGATGATCACGCGAAATCGGAGGCGACTGCTCGTTGGAGCGGCGTGGGGGCTGCTGGCGGCCGGCGTCGCGTACGCGTGCAAGGATTTTCTCGACATCCCGCCGCAGGGCATCGTGGAGGAAGCGCAGCTGGAGACCAAGGCGGGCGTCGAGGGGCTGCTGATCGCCGCCTACCGGTCGCTGGATTGCAGCAACAGCTCCGGGGCCTGGGGCTGCGCGGCCAGCAACTGGGTGTGGGGCAGTGTCTCGAGCGATGACGCCTACAAAGGGTCCAGCGCGGGCGACCAACAGCCTATCAACGACATCGAGACGTACCTGTGGGGCCTGGGCGAAGCCGAGGGGTACCTGAACCAGAAGTGGGGCCAGGTCTACGACGGGGTGTATCGCGCCAACGCCGCCCTGCGCACGCTGGAACTCGTGCAGGCGACGAAGCCGCTCGAGATTGTCGGTGCGGACGCGAAGGGCATCCGGGGCGAAGCCTTGTTCCTCCGGGCGCATTATCACTTCGAAGCATTCCGGATGTGGGGGAACATTCCCTACTACTTCGAAAACGACACGACGCCGGTGGTGCTGGGTGGCTTCCGCAAGCCCAACGATCTCGGTGTCGATTCCGTCGTGAAGCTCATCCTGTTGGACCTCGACTCGGCCATCGCGGTGCTCCCGGCGACGCCGCGGAATGGGGACAAGGGACGCGCGACGTCCTGGACGGCCAAGGCGTACAAGGGCCGGGTGGAGGTCTACGCTGCCGCCCTGAACCCGAACTACTATGACTCGGCGCTCGTGACGCTGCGGGACGTGAAACAGAACGGCCCGTATGCTCTGGAAACGAGCTTCGATCACGTCTGGACCGGTTTTGATCAGTATCAGAATGGGAAGGAGACGATCCTCGCGTATCAGGCCTCCGTCCGGGACGGCGAGCCGAACGGGGAGAATGCGAACTTTGGCGAGCGCCTGAACTTCCCGCACTCGGGCAGCCCCTTCGGCTGCTGCGGCTTCCACCAACCGTCGCAGAACCTGGTCAATTTCTTCGCCGTGGACGCCAATGGCCTGCCGTTGGCCCTCGACAGCGCCACTTGGAATACGAGCCCGCCGGTCTATCGCGATACGAATTTCGCGGCCAACAACCTGCAGGCGGTCGATCCGCGGCTCGACTGGACGGTGGGCCGGGACAACGTCCCCTACAAGGACTGGGGAGTTCACAAGCGGGAGTGGATCCGGGATCCTGGTTTGTACAGCGGCCCCTACAGCCCGAAGAAGAACGTCCAGGAGAATGCGGCGAACGCGGCGAACAACGTCGGCTGGGTGCCCACGCAGACCAACGACGTGAACATCCACCTCTTCCGCTACGCCGACATGCTACTGCTGCTGGCCGAGGCCGAGGTCGAACGCGGGGTCCTGGACAGCGCCCGCGTGATCGTCAACAGCATCCGGGCGAGGGCGGGGCAGAAGGCCCAGGGGTGCGGCCAGACGGCTGCGCAGGACTCGACGATCAACAACCGGTATGCGACATACTGCGCCAGCAACGGTAACCTGACGGTTTCCTTGGTCCAAAACGCCACGCTCGATTCCGTCACCACGCCGTGGGCGGTGTATCGCATCGGGCTCTACCCCGGCCCGTGGGCGAATCAGGACTCGGCACGCAAGTACGTGCGCTACGAACGCCGGCTCGAGCTCGGGATGGAAGGCCAGCGGTTCTTCGACCTGCGGCGCTGGCGCATCGCGATCACCGAGATCCCCGCCTACCTCGGGGAAGAGAGGAACCGGAGACCGTACCTCGCCTCGGCGGTCTACACGGCTCGCGACAGTCTCTATCCGATCCCGGCCATTCAGATCCAGTTGAGCCGGGTGGGGAGCGTAGACAGGTTGGTGCAGAATCCGGGGTGGTAGCAGCGGGTCGCTAGCGGTTGCGGATCGTAAACGCCTGCAGGGAGCGGCCCTCCCTGCGGGCGTTTTGCGCGAGATACGGCGGTGGAGGTTGGTGGAGGATAGTGGAGGTTGGCGAGGTTGGTGGAGGTTGGTGGAGGTCAGTCGCGGCCGAGCGATCGGTACAGCTGCCAGGTGAGAAACCGCGCGCGGTTCTGCTGGTCGTCGAGGGGCTTCCAAGCATCGCCGGGCAACAGATTGGCTTCTCTTGAGAAGCGGAGGGCGTAGCCAACCTCTGTGAGCGAAGACAGCGCAATGTCGAGGAAGCGCCGGAATTCCCTCCTGCTGCGGCGGGCCGATCCCTCGACGATGTTGACCGCGGCCGAGAAGGCCGCACGGCGGACTTGTGAGGTTAGCCCATAGCGCTCTTCGGGGGGGAAGGACTTCGTCGCTCGGTATATCGCGAGGGCCAGCTCGTGGCATTCGCGCCAGGCGTGGAGTCTTTCGTACGGCGGAGCCATAGCGCCGAAACTAGAGGCTGAACTCGTCCAGGGTGGTACCGTTTTGTCGCACCGGGGATCACTTTGTCGCCTTACCCTCCACCAACCTTCACCGTCCTCCACCAACCCCCACTAACCTTCACCGTCCTCCACCAACCTCCACAACCTTCAGAAACCTTTCTCCTCGCTACCTCCGCCGGATGGCGTACGCCCCCAGGGAATCGCCGTGGTTTGCAACGAGCACGGCGGTCCCGGCGGGCGTTTGCATCAGGGCCAAGCCCGTGACGTCCCGGGGCACGAGGAAGCCGCTCTCCACGGGCGGGACCGGCGTGAAGTGGCCCCGCCCGTCGCCTTTCAGCCAGAGGCCGTTGCCCGCGTCGGCGGGGGGCGTGTTCGCCTCGGTGTCGTCCAGGTTGCCAGCCACGATCACGTCGAGGTTCCCATCGCCGTCTACGTCATGGATGAGGATGCCGCGGATCGGTGAAATCTGCGCCAGATTTTGTAGCGGCACCGCCGTGAACGTGCCGTTGCCGTTGTTCTGCAGATAGACGCTGGCAAACGTGTCCGTCTGGTAATGAAGGGCGCGCCCCAATGCCGGAGCGCCGAACAGCTGCCCGACGGATGCCGTCGCAAACATCGCGTAGCTCGGAAAGCGCACCGCCACGGGATAGATCGTCGGTCCCAGCTTCGCCCGCCCGAAGAAGGGGTACTCCGTCCCGCCGCTGTCCTGCGTCAGCACGATGTCGGTGTTCCCACTCCCGGTGAAATCCGCCGCATACACCCCGAACCGGCTCTGTGGCGACGTCGCGTAGGAGAAGTTCAGCCCCAGATTGCCCGCGACCAGATCGGGATGGCCATCGTGGTTGAAGTCCCCGACGGCCAGACTGAACCACCACCCCCGCGTCGGCGGCAGTCCCACGGATGCCGTGACGTTGCGCAAGGCGCGTCCGTCGTTGTGATAGAACTGCAGCGGCATCCATTCGCCGGCCGTGACCAGATCCAGCTTGCCGTCGCCGTCATAATCCACCCAGACCGCCGCCGTGATCATGCCGCCGGGGTGCACGAGCTCCGGAGCCACTTGCTCCGTGACGTCCGTGAAGTGACCCCCATCGTTCCGTAACACGTAGCTGCGGGTCGGGTACGGGTAATTCCGCGGCGTGAGGCGCCCACCGACAAACAGATCCAGGCGGCCATCGCCGTTGAAGTCCCCTGCCGCGACCGCCGCCGTGCACGTCGGCATGTCCGGCAACGCCTGGGGGTCGCGCGCGAACCGGCCGCCACCCCGATTGATATAGAGGCGGTCCTGCAGCAACGGAGAACCTGGCGCCAGCGGATACCCGCAGCTCGCCACGTACAGGTCGGGGCGTCCGTCCCCGTTGGCGTCGAAGAACAGCGCTCCCCAATCGTCGTATGCCTTGTCGGCGGCCCACGGTTGCCCCTGGATGGACTCGACGAAGCCCCCGTCGCGCTGCTGCAGAAACAACCGGCCGGGGATGCCGGCGCCCCCCCCGATGAAGACGTCATCGAGGCCGTCGCCGTTCACGTCAGCCACGGCGAGGGGCGGGCCCTGCTGGGTCGGCTGATACGGCAACAGCGGCTGGACGGTGTAATCGGCGAGCGTCGCTTCCGGCTGCTTGTACGGGAACGCGTGGCGGGGATCGATCGACTGGAAGAGACGGGATGCCCTAAAGGACTCCCTGGCGGTCGCGGGATGGGGGATGGGGGATGGGTTGTCGCCGCACGATTTACGCATCGCACATCCCCTATCCCGCTTCTCGCCAGCATCTCGCTGCTTCACGGTCACCATCCGATCCACGTCCAGACCCGTCAGCAATTGGGAGCGCCCGTCGGGCCAGATGACGCGCAGGCTATCGACCCGCGTTGCCGCGCCGAGCCCGAAATGCTCCCGGTCGTCCATGGTGGACATGAAGCCCCGGTACGGGGAATGGTAGAGGTATTGCGGTTGTCCTCCGGCGGTGAGGATCACTTGCGCGCCGATCCCCCGGCGGTTCGGAGCCTCCCCTTCCAGCCTGACCTGCAGATAGTGATGGGCGCCGTCGTGAGGTTGGATATTCTCGTAGATCGACGCCGGCCCGTCGATGTTGTTGACCACGAGGTCGAGCCGGCCGTCGTTGTTGAGATCGGCATAGGCCGCGCCATACGAAAAGCCCGGCTGGTCCATTCCCCATGCCGCGGACCGGTCCGTGAACGTGAGGTCGCCGTTGTTGCGGAAGACGTAGTTGGACATCCGATAGCTGTGCAGGTCCTTCAGGAGGCGCAACGCCCGCCGCTGGTCGCCGGCCCGCCGGGCCGCGTAGACCGCCGACTGATAATCGAGATCGTTGGCCGCTTTGGGATAGCCGTTGGTGATGAAGATGTCCTTGTAGCCATCATTGTCGAAGTCGGCGAACAGGGGACCCCAGCTCCAGTCCGTGGTCGCGACGCCCGCCAGGTGCGCGATCTCGCTGAACACGACGTCGCCGTTCGGCGTGACGCCGTTACTCAATTGCAGCGAGTTGACCTCGTAGTCGTCGCGGAACCCCCGGCGACGCAGATCGAGGCGGCTGTCATCGGTGAGGTACCCGCTCATGCGTTTGCGCCCGCTCAGGGCGGCCGGCATCATGTCCATCTGCAGCACGTCGGGCCATCCGTCGTTGTTGAAATCGGCGATATCGACGCCCATCCCCGCGACACTCGCATGCTTGACCGACGCGGCGGCCCGGTCGCGGAACGTGCCATCTCCGTTGTTGATGTAGAGGACGTCATTGGGCGCGACGTCGTTGGAAACGTAAATGTCGGGCCGCCCATCCCGGTTCACGTCGGCCACCACCACGCCCAGCCCGTACCCGATCTGCCGCAGGATCCCCGCCTCGCGAGAGACATCCGTAAAGTGTCCCGCGCAGTCGTTGCGATAGAGGGTGTTCCAGCCTTCCGGGCTGGTGCTGCGGACGCCGAGGGGATGCGCGTCGGCGGCGCCGCGGGCGAAGTCCTTGGGGGAATTGTTGAGCAGGAACAGGTCGAGGCAGCCATCGCCGTTGGCATCAAGGAAGACGGCGTGGGTGGTGTAGCCGGTGTCGGCGATGCCGAAGCGGGCCGCGGCTTCGGTGAACGTGCGATTGCCGTTATTGATGAACAGCAGGTTGGCCCGGTCTTTCCCCTGGGACGACTGTGGCCCGGAGACGGAGACGTAGATATCCAGATATCCGTCGTTGTTGATGTCCACCATGGTCGCGCCGGTGGCCCAGCGGGTCGTCGTGACCCCGGCCGCCGCCGTGATGTCCTCGAACCGCATGTCCCCTTTGTTCCGGTACAGCCGGCTCGAGACCATGTTGCCCGCGAGAAAAATGTCCGGCAGGCCGTCGTTATCGATATCGCCGACCGCCACC
>WNGD01000406.1_pt1 | contig 48619 bp, 44 predicted proteins | sample 5400671 | NCBI WGS metagenome assembly WNGD01 (sample SAMN13153369, study PRJNA577476) | soil metagenome | isolation source: 40 cm soil or saprolite under grassland replicate 2 | place: USA:California | collected 2016-06-15 | reverse complement strand
AGGAATCGGGTCGAACCAGTCGCCGTAGCGCGAGAGGAAGGCGGCCTTGATGTCGGCGGGCGGCGGCGCTCCCTCCGGCACGCGCTCGAAGCAGTACCAGTACGCGCGCCCGCTGCCGGCCGGCCCGAAGCCGAATCCGCCGCCCACGCCCCAGACCTCGACGAACTCGGCTGCGGGCAGCTCGAACGCGACGCTCGCCCGCCACGCGCGGTGGCCGCCGTAGCGGAGCGGCTCGGGCCCGAAGAGCGATTCACGGACGGTCGAGTGGATGCCGTCCGCGCCGACCACGAGATCGCCGTGCTCCTCGCCTTCGTCGAGCAGCACCGTCGTCCCCTCGACGCCGATGCAGCGCGCGCCGAGGCGCACGGTCACGTCCTCCGGAACGAGCAGCTCGAGCAGGTCGGAGCGCAGGATCCCGTACGTCTCCCAGCCGAGATCCGCGTAGGGAATCCGCGTCAGCACCTCGCCGCGTGGGTTGCGGACCTCGGCGCGGAGGACGAGTGCGGCCCGGCGCCGCACCTCGTCGAGGACGCCGAGCGTACCGAGCGCGGCGACCGCGTTTGCCGCGACGACGAGACCGTAGCCGTGCTCGCGGAGAGCGGCCGCCCGCTCGACGACGACGAGCTCGAGTCCCGCCTGCCGCAGCGCGATCGCGGTCGCGAGACCGCCGATCCCGCCGCCCACGACCACCGCCTTCATCAGTCCACGACCTTAACTAGCCTTCGGCCATGCCGCGCCGCGCCCTCGTCGCAGCCCTGTGCGCGCTCTGGCTCGCGCCCGCGGCGCTCAGCGCCACCCCCACCGCGCCGGTCTACGACTTCAAGGGACGCCTGATCCAGACGCCGTTTGCGCCGGTGCAGGCGCCGCCCCACCTTTCCAAGCACCGCGCCGTCGCACTCTTCCTCGCCGACCGGAAGGTGCAGAACTGGCTCGACCGCTACCCGCGCAAGGGGCGCACCACGGAGGCGACCTTCGAGCGCTCGAGCTCGAGCTGGAGGGTGAAGATCTGGTGGAGCAAGGCCGGCGAGATCGCGATGGGCCGCGTCGACGACGTGACCGGCACAGTGCTCGAGGCCTGGACGGGTCCCCAGGTCGCCTGGAAGATGGCGCGCGGCTACAAGGGTGCCTTCGGCGGCACCAAGATCAACGACCCGTGGATCTGGGGTGCGCTCTCCCTCGCCTTCCTCGTCGGCCTCGCCGACTTCCGGCGGCCACTCTCGCTGCGGAACCTCGACCTCGTCGTCCTGCTCTCGTTCTCGGTCTCGCTGTGGTTCTTCAACAAGGGCCACGTCTTCACGAGCGCGCCCCTGGCCTACCCGCCGATGCTGTATCTGATCGGGCGGGCACTCTGGGCGGGGTTGCGCGGGCGTGGCACGTCCGGGAGGCCGCTCTGGCCCGCGTGGGTGCTCCTCGCCGGGGCGGTCTTCCTGGCCGGGTTTCGCATCGGCCTGAACGTCGAGGCGTCGAACGTGATCGACGTCGGCTATGCGGGCGTGATCGGCGCCGACCGGATCGCCCACGGGCAGTCGCCGTACGCGCATTTCCCGACCGAGGACGACCTCAAGCCGTGCGGACCGAAGGACGCCGAGGGCGAGATCCGCGACCGGATCCAGACGAACGGCCGCTGCGAGTCGGCGAACGACCGCGGCGACACGTACGGGCCGGTGTCGTACGAGGCGTACCTTCCCGGCTATCTCGTCGAGGGCTGGAGCGGGAAGTGGGACGACCTGCCCGCGGCGCACCTGACCTCGATCCTCTGGGACCTGCTCTGCCTGGGCGGGATCTTCCTCGTCGGCCGCCGCTTCGGCGGGCTCGAGCTTGCGGCTTCGTTGACCTTCGCCTGGGCCGCCTACCCGTTCACGCAGTACGCCTCCAACTCGAACACGAACGACATGATCCTGCCCGCGTTCCTGATCTGGGGCTTCTGGCTCGCGGTCTCGGACTTCGGGCGCGGGGCGTTCGCGGCGCTCGCCGGGTGGACGAAGTTCGCGGCATTGCTCGTCGCGCCGCTGTGGATCTGCTACCCCTCGGGGCGGCCGCGGCCGCGGGCCGTCGTCGGCTTCGTCGTCGCGACGCTCGCGGCCTTCTCGATCCTGCTGCTCGAGCCGAACCCGATTCACGCCGCGCGCGTCTTCTGGGACCGCACGCTCGGTTGGCAGCTCGGTCGCGAGTCGCCGTTCTCGATCTGGGACTGGCGCCAGTACCACGCCCGGGGGATCCCGGACCTGCACCGCGTCCAGCAGGCGCTCGAGGCGCTGCTGCTCGCCGGTGCGGTCGTGTTCCCGTGGGCGCCGCGCTGGAAGTCGCCGCTCCAGCTCGCCGCGCTGACGGCCGTGCTCCTGCTCGGCTTCGAGCTCGTGCTGACGCACTGGTTCTACCTCTACATTCCCTGGTTTTTTGCGTTCTCGATGCTCGTGACGCTGGCGCCCGGGGCGGTGCGCGAGCGCGAGCCCGTGGTCGAGGCGGAGCCGCAGCCTGCGGAAGCGCTCGCGGCCTGAGTGCGCTCGCGGCTGCTCGCCCTCGTCGCGTTCGCCCTGCTCGGGCTCCCGGACGGGATGCTCGGCGTCGCCTGGCCCTCGATCCGGCGCTCGTTCGACCAGCCGCTCGGTGCGCTCGGCCTGCTGCTCGCGATCGCGACCGCGGGCTCGCTCGTCGGCGCCGCGGGCAGCGGGCGGATCAGGACGGCGATCGGGACCCGGCGCGAGGTCGCCCTCGCGGCCGGCGCGATGGCGGCGGCGCTGGCGGCCTTCGGCGCCGTCCCCGTCTGGGGCGGGGCTCTCGGCGCCGTGGTGCTGCTCGGTCTCGGCATCGGCGTGTTCGACGCGGGCTTCAACGCCGAGGCGGCGCTCGCCCACGGGCCGCGGCTGATGAACCTGATGCACGCGAGCTACGGGCTCGGCGCCACGCTCGGGCCGCCGGTCGTCACGCTCGTCCTCGCGCACACGAGCTGGCGGGCGGCCTACCTCGGCGTCGCCGCCTTCGACGCTGCGCTTGCGCTCACGCTCTGGCTCGGACTCGAGACCGCGCCCGCACAGCCGCCTGACCCGCGGCGGGCTCGGCCGCGCGTCGGGCCGCTGCTCGCGCTGACGATGGTGCTCTTCTTCGTCGCCGTCGGCCTCGAGCTGACCGTGGGCGCGTGGTCGTTCACGCTCCTCACCGACGGTCGCGGCCTCTCACGCGGCGAGGCGGCCGCGTGGGTCGCGTCGTTCTGGGGCGCGTTCACCGGAGGCCGCGCGCTGATCGGCGTCGCCGGGGGAGGGCTGGCGCCGGCCGTCGGCGTCCGCCTCGGCGCGGTCGGGAGCATCGCGGGCGCCGCCCTGCTCTGGTGGAACCCGGGCGGAGCGGGCGTCGCGGCGCTGCCGCTGATCGGGTTCGCGCTCGCGCCCGTCTTCCCGGCGCTCGTCCTGCTCACCCCCGCGCGCATGGGCGCCGAGCGGGCCGCTGCGGCGATCGGCTACCAGCTCGCCGCCGGCACCCTCGGCGGTGCGGCCCTAGCCGGCCTGGCCGGCGTCGTCCTCCAGCACGTCGGCCTCGAGTCGCTCGGCCCGTACGTGCTCGCGCTCTCTCGTCCGCTATCACGCGGCGCCAGAGTCCACCCTCGACCTTGCGCAGGCTGCCAGCCTGCGCGGCGGCCGAGTGCGGCCTCTGGCTTGGTGCTAGCGACCGAGAAACTGGGCTGCATTACCGGAAGGGGCACTAGCGCGTCCTGAAGCGGCACCGACGAGCGGCGCCTAGGGATACGGAACGCGGACGGTCTCGCACGCGGTCGCGCGGCCGTCCGCATCGCATTCGACGAGTGCGCCCTCGATCCGCACGCCGCCCGCGGCCGGGTGGAACCGGACCGGGAGGCCGGTTCGCATCCGCCGGATCGCGAGCTCGGCCTCGACGCCGATCACAGAGTCGTGCGGGCCGGTCATGCCCGCGTCGGTGAGCGCCGCGGTACCGCCGGGCTGCACGCGCGCGTCGTTGGTCTGCACGTGCGTGTGCGTCCCGATCACGGCGGTGACGCGGCCGTCGAGCCAGCGGGCCATCGCGATCTTCTCGCTCGTCGCCTCCGCGTGGAAGTCGACGACGACGATCGGGGCCGCCGCCCGCGCCTCCTCGACCACCCCGTCGACGACCTCGAACGGCCCGACGGGCGGGTTGAGGAAGAGCGATCCCATCAGGTTGACGACGGCGACCTCGCCCACGACGGCCAGTCCGCGCCCCGGTGCGAAGGCCGAGAGGTTCGCCGGTCGGATCACGCGCTCGTTCTGCTCGAGGTAGGCGCCCATCCCCTCGCGCCGCCAGACGTGGTTGCCGAGCGTGATCACGTCCGCGCCCGCGTCGAGCAGCTTCGCCGCCAGCTTCGGCGTGATCCCGGCGCCGTCGGCGACGTTCTCGCCGTTGACGATGCAGAAGCTCGCGCCGAGCTCCTCGCGCAATCCGACCAGCCGTTCCTCGAGGGCGCGGCGCCCGGCCGAGCCGAAGACGTCGGCGACGAAGAGAATTCTCACGACAGCCTTGATGCTGGGAACAACAGGGCCTCATCTCGCGTTCCTGGGGCGCCGCTGGCGGTGCGAGCCATCGCCGCGCGGCGCGTTGACAGTACATCGGGTACGGCCGCGCGCCGCGCGGCCTCGGATCGTGCCGTCAGCGGCGCCGGCCGGGGGCGCGAGATCAGTTCAGCGTCAGCGTCGCGGCGGGCCGGACCTCGAGCGACACGTGGTTGCCCGCGTCCTGCGTGTACCGCGCGAGCGCCTGCCGCTCGACGCTCGAGAGGTCGACGATGCTGCCGAGCCTCGAGACGCCTGCGATCACGGTCGAGCCGACGGTAATCGACTGGTCGGCGCGCAGATGCGTCAGCGAGACGACGAGCGACGGTGCCGTTTGCGGCTGGATGTCGAGCCGGACTCCGTAGTGCGTGTTGTTGACGACGTACGGCGTGACACCCACGACGGTGCCGTCGACGGGCGCGTAGACATCCGTTCCCGGCGCGCCGCCGACGTCGAGCGCCGAGCTCTGAGGCCCGTCGTCGCCGCCGAGCTGGTACCACGTCGGCCCGCCGCCGCCCCCGCCGAACACCTTGTGCACGAGCCGCAGGACGAGACCTTCGTTGCCCTGCTTGCCGACCGGCGTGAGCGCGACCGCGCCGTCGCCGGCGGAGTGGAAGCCGATCGCCGTCGGCTGCGCGATCGGGAGCTGGAGCCGCAGCGCTCCGGTCACCGCGAGGATCTGCGGGCTCGGCCGTCCGACGACCGGCAGCTTCCCCGACACCGCCACCGTCTGGACGGCAGGCGAGGACCCCGTCCCGAAGGCCGTGAGCAGGAGGCTGATCACGAGGACGACGCCGATGAACGCCAACCCTGCGAATCGCCGTATCCGACGCGCCGCACGTTCCTGCCGACGGCGCGCGCGGAGCCTTGTCCCGGAGGAGCGGGGCGCCGGCATGGGGGGCACCGTAGCGAACCCCTCTCCCGCTTTCAACCTGGCAACCGGATCGAGCGCCAGGCTCCCGTCCTCCCACCAGTCCCAGCCGGACGATCGAAGTGCGATCACCTCCGCGGTACGATCGAGAGCATGCCGCCCGGCGGGACGACGAGGATCGAGATCCCGCGTTGGATCCAGCTCGTTGGGCTGCCGCTCCTTCTGCTCTTCCTCTGGGTCGTGGCGGGCGCGGTGCGTCACGTCATCTTCCTGTTCATGGTCGCGGCGCTGATCGCGCTGCTCCTGAACCCGCTCGTCCGGGGGCTGGGGCGCGTCTGGATCCCTCGAGGCCTCGCCGTCGCGATCGTCTACCTCGCCTTCGCCGCTGCCGTCGGACTCGCCGTCCTCGCGCTGGCGACCGTGGTCGTGAAGCAGACTCGATCCGCATCACACCGGATCGACACCTACTTTACGGTCGAGTCCGGACGAACCCGCCAGACCGGCGCGCAGCACGATCTCGACCGCTTCCAGCACTGGCTGAACACGCACCACCTGAGCCGGATCAAGGTCGAGAAGCAGGGCCAGGACTTCCTGAACAACATCGGCACGCGCGACGTCGAGAAGTACACGACGAAGGCGCTCAACTGGGCCGAGGGCGCGGGCCTCGCCGCCGTCGAGCTGCTCTTCAACGGCGTGCTCGTCGTCGTGATCTCGATCTACATGCTGCTCGACATGCCCCGGCTCGGGCGCTCGATTGACCGGCGCTTTCCGCCGCGGACGGGCTCGGACCCGCTGCTCGTGCGGATCGAGCGCGCGCTCGCGAGCTACGTGCGGGGGCAGTTCCTGCTCTCGCTGATCATCGGCTCGAGCGCGGGCCTCGGCCTCTGGCTGCTCGGCGTCACCGGAGCCGTTCCCCGGGCGGACAACTACGCACTCCTGTTCGCGACGTGGGTGGCGGTCTCGGAGCTGATCCCGTACGTCGGGCCGTGGCTCGGCGCGGTGCCGCCGGTGCTCTACGCGCTCGTCGTCCACCCGCTGTCGGCGCTCTGGGTGACGCTGCTCTTCCTCGGCATCCACCAGATCGAGGGCCACGTCGTTGTGCCGAAGGTGATGGGGAACGCGCTGCGCCTGCATCCGCTGCTCGTGATCTTCGGCCTGCTCGCGGGCGGGGAGATCTACGGCCTGCCGGGCGTGCTCGTGGCGCTGCCGCTGCTCGCCGCGGTGCGCGCGATCTGGGAGTTCTTCGGGGAGCGGATCGAGCTCGAGCCGTGGGAGGACGCGGAGGTTCCCGTGCCCGTCGAGGTGGTCGACGCGCCGGAGCGGCCGCCCGCCGCGGCGGCTCCTTGACCGACGTGCTCCTGCGCGCGACGGGTGTCGCGCGCCGCTTCGGCGCGGTCGAGGCGCTCGCGCGGAGCGACCTCGAGCTGCACGAAGGGGAGAGCCTCGCGCTGGTCGGACCGAACGGAGCGGGGAAGTCGACGCTCCTCGCGATCCTCGCCGGCGCGCTCGAGCCGAGCGAGGGGCGGGTCGAGCTCCGCGACGGCGTCCGCGTCGGCTGGGTGCCGCAGCGCGCCGCGCACTACGGGCGGCTCTCCGCGCGCGAGAACCTCGAGCTCTTCGCCCGGCTCGAAGACGAGCGCGATCCCGCCGCGGCGGCGGCCGCTCTGCTTGCGCGCTTCTCGCTGCCCGACGACGGCCGGCCGAGCGCCGACCTCTCCGTCGGGAACCGCCAGCGGCTGAACGTCGCGCTCTCGCTGCTCGGCTCGCCCGACGTGCTGCTGCTCGACGAGCCGACGGCCTCGCTCGACCCCGGGCAGCGGCGGCGGCTGTGGGAGTCGATCCGCGGCGGGACGATCTGCTTCGCGACGCAGAACCTCGAAGAGCTCGAGCGTTTCGCCGACCGGGTCGTCGTCCTCCAGGCCGGCTCGCTGGTCTTCGTCGGCTCGCCGCTCGAGTACGCCGAAGCTGAGCTCGAGGTCTTTAGATGAGACGCGCCTGGCTCCTGTTCCGGAAGGACCTGCGCGTGCTGCGGCGGTCGCCGCTCCTGCTCGGGCTGCTCGTCTCGTACCCGGTCGTGATCGCGCTGCTCGTCGGGCTCGTCGCCGGCTACGCGAACTCGAAGCCGCGTGTCGCGCTGGTCGACCAGGACAACCTCCCGCCCGTCGTCGAGGTGGCGGGCAATCGCTTCGGCGTCTCGAAGACGATCGACCAGGTGTCGCGCAACGTCGACCTCGTGCGCATGTCCGCAGACGACGCGGCGCGCCAGCTCAGGTCGGGCAAGGTCGTCGGGGTGATCACCGTCCCGCCGGGCTTCGTCGCGGACCTGCAGACCACGGTGCGCAGTCCGAGCCTGATCCTCCAGACGACCACCGGCGGCGTCGCACCGCGCGTCCAGCAGCAGATGCAGGCCCTCGTCTACCAGCTCAACCAGAAGTTGCAGCGCGCGTTCATCACCGCGAACCTCCGTTATGTCCAGCTGATCCTGCACGGCGGCAACGGCTCCTTCCTTGGGCGCGGCTTCGACGTGCTCGGGCTCGACCGCACGCAGAAGCTGCTGGACGAGATGCCGCCCGGGGAGCGGCGCGACCGGATCCGCTCGTTCGTCCGCGTTGCGCAGCTCGCGCTGGCGCAGACCGGAAACGCGCTGCAGGCGACGGCGAACCCGATCCGGCTCGAGCAGCCGGCCGCGCACGGCCGGACGTGGGTGCTGTCGGCGCAGGTGCAGGCGTACGGGATCTCACTGACGATCACGTTCCTCGCGCTGCTGCTCGCCGCGGGCGCGTGCGCGGCCGAGCGCGACGAGAACGTGATCGGGCGTCTCGAGCGCGGGCTCGTCACGCACGGGCAGCTCGTCGCCGCCAAGGTCGCTCTGGCGGCGGCGGTCGCGCTCGCCCTCGGCGGTGCGATCGCGCTCGTCTTCGGGATCGTGATCCAGGTGGGCGGGGTCGTCGGCGGCGAGCCGTGGGGCCGCTTCCCGCTGCTCCTGGCCGGGATCGCGCTCGCCGGCGCGGCGGTCGGCGCGCTCGGGACGCTCCTCGGCGCCCTCGCCCGAGAGGCGCGGACGGCCTCGCTCGTGGCCGTTCTCGTCGTCCTGCCGATCGTCTTCCTCGGCCTCGTTCCCAGCGAGATCGTCGCGGCGGCGGGCTGGATCTCGGACGCGCTCCCGTTCGTCCACGCCGTCCGCTTCTTCGGCTCGGCGCTCTACGACCCGAGCCCGTGGGCGACGCTCGGCCGCGAGACCGCGTGGCTTCTCGGCCTCGGCCTCGTCTTCGCCGCCCTCGCCCGCGCCGGCGTCCGCCGCCTGTCCGCGTAATCCGCGTGGTTCGGTTCGGGCGCAGGGCTAGACTCGGGACGTGAGCACGTTTCCGGTCACCCGGCTCCGGCGGCTGCGGCGCACCGACGCGCTGCGGGCGCTCGTGCGCGAGACCAGGCTCGACCTCGACCAGTTCGTGCTGCCGCTCTTCGTCGGGCCCGACACGAGGGCGAACGAGGAGCTGCCTGCGCTCGGCCGCTTCTCGGTCGACGACCTCGTGCGCGAGGCCGAGGAGCTCGTCCGCCTCGGCGTTCGCGCCGTGATCCTGTTCGGGATTCCGGAGGAGAAGGACGAGGTCGCGACCGGCGCCTACGACGAGGACGGGATCGTCCAGCGCGCGCTCCGGGCGCTGCGGCCGCGTTTCCCCGAGCTCGTGCTGATCACCGACGTCTGCCTGTGCGAGTACACGTCGCACGGCCATTGCGGCGTCCTGCACGGCGAGGAGGTCGACAACGACGAGACGCTCGACCTGCTCGTGCGCACGGCCGTCAGCCACGTCGAGACGGGCGCCGACGTCGTCGCGCCCAGCGACATGATGGACGGGCGCGTCGCCGCGATCCGCGAGGCGCTGCCGCAGACGCCGATCGTCGCGTACTCGGCGAAGTACGCCTCCGCGTTCTACGGCCCGTTCCGCGAGGCCGCCGAGTCGGCGCCCGCGTTCGGCGACCGCCGCGGCTACCAGATGGATCCGGCGAACGTCCGCGAGGCGCTGCGGGAGTGCGAGCTCGACGTCGCAGAGGGAGCAGATGTGTTGATGGTCAAGCCGGCGCTGCCGTACCTCGACGTGATCCGCGCCGTCCGCGAGCGCTTCGACCTGCCGCTCGCGGCGTACAACGTCTCGGGCGAGTACGCGATGGTGAAGGCGGCGGCGCGCGGAGGGTGGCTCGACGAGCGCCAGGCCGCGCTCGAGTCGGTGGCGGCGATCCGCCGTGCCGGCGCCGACCTCGTCATCTCCTACTGGACGAAGGAGCTCGCCTCCTGGCTCTAGGCACGCGCTCGGAGCTCTTCCGCCGCGCAACGAGCCTGATCCCCGGCGGCGTCAACTCGCCGGTGCGCGCCATGCGCGCGGTCGGGCTCGACGAGCCGTTCTTCGTCCGCCGCGCTGAGGGCGCCTACCTCGAGGACGTCGACGGCAACCGCTACCTCGACTGGGTCATGTCGTGGGGGCCGCTCCTGTTCGGCCATGCGGATCCCGAGACGGTCGAGGCCGTGCGGGCCGCGGCGCTCGACGGGACGAGCTTCGGCGCGCCGACCGAGCGCGAGGTCGAGCTCGCCGCGGAGATCGTCGACGCGGTGCCCTCGGTCGAGAAGGTACGCCTCGTCTCCTCGGGAACCGAGGCGGCGATGAGCGCGATCCGCCTCGCCCGCGGTGCGACGCGGCGCGACCGGATCATCAAGTTCGCCGGCTGCTACCACGGCCACGTCGATGCGCTCCTCGCGAGCGCGGGCTCGGGCCTCGCGACGCTCTCCATCCCGTCCACGCCGGGGGTGCCGACCGGCGTCACGGCGCATACGATCGTCGTCCCGTACAACGACGTCGACGCAGTCGCCGCGGCCGTCGCGCACTACGGGGAAGGGCTCGCCGCGATCGTCGTGGAGCCCGTCGCGGGGAACATGGGCGTCGTCCCGCCCGCCGCGGGATTCCTCGAGGCGCTGCGGCAGCTTTGCGACGCCTCGGGCGCGCTGCTCGTCTTCGACGAGGTGATCACCGGCTTCCGCGTCGCGCGCGGGGGCGCGCAGGAGCGCTACGGGGTAACGCCGGACTTGACCATCCTCGGCAAGATCGTCGGCGGCGGCCTGCCGCTCGCCGCGTTCGGCGGCAGCGCCGAGCTGATGGATCAGCTCGCCCCGAGCGGGCCCGTCTACCAGGCGGGCACGCTGTCCGGAAATCCGCTCGCGACCGCTGCCGGGCTCGCCGTCCTGCGGCGGCTGCGCGATCTGGAGGTCTACGAGGAGCTCGAGCGCCGGGGCGCGCGGCTGGAGGAAGGCCTGTCGCCGTACGGCCGCGTCCGGCGCGTCGGCGCAATGCTGACCCTGTTCATGACCGACCGGGGCATCCGCAACTTCGACGACGTCCAGGCCTGCGACACCGGGCGCTACGGCGCGCTGTTCCGCCACCTGCTCTCGCAGGGGATCTACGTCGCGCCGTCGCAGTTCGAGGCGATCTTCGTCTCGCTCGCGCACAGCGACGACGACATCGATAGGACGATCGCGGCCGTTGCGAGTCTCGACGCCTGACCTCTGGGACGCGATCGCCCGGGAGGCCGAGCGTGAGAGCTCGCTGTGGGGGGAGGCTCTGCGGCCTCCCGGGGACCGTGAGTGCGTCGCGGTGTTCTCGCCGCTCGGCGAGGAGCGATTCGGGCTCGGGCTCGAGACGATCTACGAGGGATACCTGCTCCACTTCGGCCGGCCGCGCCTCTTTGACGCACAGGACTCCGACACCGCGCTCCTGCTCGGCGACTATCTCTACGCGCACGGCCTCGTCCGCATCGCCGCGTTCGACGAGGTTTCCGCCGTCGCGGACCTCGCCGAGCTGATCTCGCTCTGCGCCCAGGTGCAGGCCGACGGACGCGACGGCGACGGGCCGCTGTGGGCGGCGACCGCCGCGCTGCTCGGAACCCGTGCGCTCGACGCGGCGCGCGCGGCGTTGCGGATGCGCGGCGATCCCTCCGCGCTCGACGCGCTCGCGCGCGAGGCCTCGGGGGACGCGCAGGTCGAGCAGGCCCTCGCCGCGCACGCCGGACGGCTGCGCTAGAGTCGCGCCCGATGCACGCGCTGTCGCTGCTCGCGGATGCTGCCGCCGACGTGCGGGTGATCAAGGCGATGCTGATCGTCGGCCTGATCTTCATCGGCGTGATCGCCCTCGGCGAGACGTCGCACTGGCTGCGCACCCGCCGCCGCGGTCACTAGTCCAGAGGGCAGTCGCCGGCGCCCGAGGCGTCCGCCGTGCGCCCGTTTGCGTGCACGCAGCCGATCCGCTCCCCCGACGGCTTCGCGATCAAGAACCAGAGGTCGGTGGCGCTCCCGCTCATGCGCCCGCCAGGCCGCAGCAGCCGCATCGACCTGACGCTGCGGCAGCTCGAGTCGCAGGAGCCCACGAGCACGGGCCGGCCGGTGTCGTTGACCACGGTTCCCTTGTGCTCCTGGACGGCGAGCACGAAGAGGAGCACGATCACGGCGATGACGGCGCCTCCCGCGACGGCCGCGATCAGGATCCACGGGACGTCGCGACGCGAGACGCCCCGCTCGGCCCGGATCTCGGGCCGGCCGGGCTGCTCCAGCTCGGGATGCGGATCCTCCCACGGCAGCCCCGCCCTCGCGGCGCGGCGGCGGCTGAGGAAGCGGACGTTCTGGCCGCTCGCGTAAAGGAGCCGCTCGTAGGCCGGCTCGTCCTCAGCGGCCGACCGCGTGTAGCCCGACTCGGCGGCGGCGCGGACCTCGCGGAGCCCCGCGAGATCCTCGAGCTTGAGGAAGTCCTTGCGCGCCTGCTCGAGCGGCTTCAGCGCCGCGCCGGTCTCGCCGGCCTCGAGCAGCCGCTGCGCCTCGGCGAGCTCCGCGTCGGCCCGCTTCCTCACGCGCTCGTTCACGGCGTGGAAGTCTGACGGAGCGGCGCGGATGGAGCCGCGCCGCTCCGTCGTCCACTACTTGCGCCGGATGCGCTCGACGCGCACGACGCGGTCGAGCTTCTTGTCGATCCGGGCGGTGTCGCGTCCCGGGCCGCCGTCGACGACGTCCCGGCGATGGTTGCGCACGTCGATCGTGTCGTTGCCGCCGAGCCCGCAGATCCGGTCGCGGCCGCGCGTGCCGACGAGCAGATCCGGACCGTCCGTGCCCCAGATCGTGCAGCCGGCCGGACGCGGGCCGAGCGGCTGCCAGCTCGGCGGGCTGAACGCCCTGGCGCGCGACGTGAGCCGCCGGAGGTGCGTGCCGTCGGGACGCATCGTCCACACGTCCCGCGTGCCCTTGCCGGACCGGTTGCTCTCGAAGGCGATCAGCTTCCCGTCCGGCGACCACTCGGGGAGCGCGTCGAGTCCCAGGTGGTGGGTGAGCCGCGTCTGCCCGGAGCCGTCCGCGTTCATCGAGTAGATCTCGAAGTTCGCGTCCCGTGTCGACTCGAACGCGATCTTCTTGCCGTTCGGCGACCAGACCGGATCCTGGTCGACGGCGTCGGTGTCGAGGTTCTTGACCTCCTGGGCGTCGTTCGTCAGCCGTGTCTGGCCCGACCCGTCCGCGTTCATCACGTAGATCTCCTTGTTGCCGTCGCGGGCGCTCGTGAAGGCGATCTTCGTGCCGTCGGGCGACCAGGCGGGATCGTGGTCGAAGCCCGGAGTCGTCGTCAGCTGCGTCTCCTTCGACCCGTCCGCCTGGATCACGAAGACGTCCGGGTTGCCGTTTCGGGTCGACTCGAACGCGATCTGCGTCCCGTCGGGCGACCAGGCCGGATCGCCGTCGAAGGCGCTGCTGAACGTGAGCTCGGTGCGCTTGCTGCCGTCGGCGTTGACGACGTAGATGTCGTAGTCGCCGCCGTTCTCGCCCTGGAAGGCGATCTTCGTCCCGTCCGGCGACCAGGCCGGCGAGTTGGCGTCGCCGGTGTGGGGGACGTACGTGCGCCCCGAGCCGTCGGGGTTGATCATCAGGAGCCCGTACGAGTAGTCGGCGTCGTACAGGATCCGGCCGTTGGCGCCGTGGAAGCCCTTCGGCGCGGAGCCTGCCGCGCCTGCGGCCACCCCGGCGAGGGCGAGCGCGGCGACGACAATCGAGATGCGAAACATTGACCCCTCCTTCCTGTTGTCGAGACGGCAGACGCTAGGAAGCGGGTGTCAGAGCGCTGTGACGCGCGCGTGTGGCTTGGTGAGCGCTCGGTAAGGATTCTTCGCACCGGAGCAGCTCGGTCTCTAATGCGTCCGGAGCTGCGTGGGCCGTCCGCGCCCTAGACTGACCGGCGATGGCGCCGCCCCGCGACCTCCGCGGCTGGATCGCTCTCCTCGAGCGCGAGGGCGAGCTCGTCCGTGTCGGCGCCGAGGTCGATCCCGACCTCGAGATCACCGAGATCGTCGACCGCACCGTCAAGGCCGGCGGGCCCGCGCTCCTGTTCGAGAACCCGAAGTCGCGCCACCCGCTGCTGATCAACCAGTTCGGCACCGAGCGGCGGATGTGCCTGGCGCTTGGGGTCGAGCGGCTCGACGACATCGCGCAGCGGGTCGAGAACGTCCTCGAGATGCAGCCGCCGGAGGGGCTCGTCGACAAGGTGCGCGGCCTGCGCAAGCTCAAGTCGCTCGCGGACTCGATGCCGAAGTCGGTCTCGCGCGGCCCGTGCCAGGAGGTCGTCCTGACCGGCGAGGAGATCGACCTCGATGCGCTGCCGATCCAGCGCTGCTGGCCGGGGGACCCGGCGCCGTTCATCACGCTCCCGGCGGTGATCACGAAGGACCCGCGCACCGGCACGCGCAACGTCGGCATGTACCGCATGCAGAAGATCGACCGCCGCTCCACGTTCATGCACTGGCAGATCCACAAGGACGGCCGCGCCGACTACCTCGCGACCGACGGGAAGATCGAGGTCGCGGTCGCACTCGGCCTCGACCCGGTCACCGCCTACTCGGCCTCCGCGCCGCTGCCGAAGCACATCGACGAGCTCATGCTCGCCGGCTTCCTCAAGGGCGAGCCCGTCGAGCTCGTCAAGGCGCGTACGGTCGACATCGAGGTGCCCGCGAACGCGGAGATCGTCCTCGAGGGCACGATCGCGAAGGACGAGCTCGGCAGCGAGGGCCCGTTCGGCGACCACACCGGCTATTACACCGCGGCCGAGCCGTTCCCGGTCTTCCGCCTCACGGCGATCACGATGCGGCGCGACGCCATCTATCCGTCGATCGTCGTCGGCAAGCCGCCGCAGGAGGACGCCTGGCTCGGCAAGGCGACCGAGCGGATCTTCCTGCCCGCGATCCGGATGACCGTGCCCGAGATCGTCGACTACGACCTCCCCGTCGCGGGCGCCTTCCACAACTGCGTGATCGTCTCGATCCGGAAGGCGTTCCCCGGCCACGCGCGGAAGGTGATGTACGCGATCTGGGGGCTCGGGATGCTGAGCCTGACCAAGTGCGTGGTCGTCGTCGACGCGCACGTCGACGTGCACGATTACGAGCAGGTCCTCTTCTACGCAGGCGCCAACGTCGACCCGAAGCGCGACGTCGTGATCGGCGAGGGGCCGCTCGACCACCTCGACCACGCGCCGGAGCGCCAGTTCGTGGGCGGCAAGCTCGGGGTCGACGCCACCGCGAAGTGGCCAGAGGAGGGCGCGCGGCCGTGGCCCGAGGAGATCGAGATGTCGCCCGAAGTGCGGGCGCTCGTCGACCGCCGCTGGGCCGAGTACGGGATCGATCTCGCTGCCTCGGCAGGGAACGGGCAAATCCGTCAGAGTTCCGGCGCGTTGCGGCATCTGTTACGTCGTTGACGGCCGGGAGGCGCGGGGGGTTGAATCCGAGACGAGTGAGCGAGAGAGAGGCGTAGTGGAGCCCGAATCGAGCGAGCCGCACCAGCCGCCGCCAACCCTCTGGCCGATCGGCTTCGCGATCGGCGTCGCCGTCGTCCTCGTCGGGCTGATCGTCAATCCGATGTGGATCTCGTCGATCGGCGGCGCGATCACGATCATCTTCGGCTTCCTCTGGATCCGCGACGCGACGGCCGAGTACCGCGGCCACCCGATCGTTGTCGAGCCGGAGACACGCGAGCTGCGCGAGGCGGGAGCCGGCGATGCACCGCCGGTGCCCGCGCACGTCGGCGAGGCGGGAATGCCCGAGCCCGAGCCCGGCGAGCGCTTTCCGCGCAGCAAGTTCCTCGAGGGCGCGACGCTCGGTCTCGGCGGCGTGATCGGCGGCGTCGTCACGGTCCCGGCGCTCGGCTTCGCCGTCTTGCCGGCCTTCCTCGGCCAGAAGGGCCACAAGGTCGATCTCGGGCCTCTCTCCGACTTCACCGAGGGCCAGTGGTTCATCGCGACCTTCATGGTCGACCCGAGCGAGGGCGAGGTGTCGCGGCGGACCGCCTTCGTCCGCAACAACGGCCTGCTCGAGGGCAAGCCGAGCTTCACGATCATCTCGAACCGCTGCGCGCACCTCGGCTGCCCGGTGCAGGCCAACGGCCCGCAGCTCGGAAAGAAGGTGCTCGAGAAGGGCAAGAACGGCACCGTCCAGCTGCTGCCGACGCAGCCCGCCGGCTTCGGCTGCCCGTGCCACGGCGGCCAGTACGACACCGAGGGCAACCGCACCGCCGGCCCGCCGGTGCGCGCGCTCGACCGCTACGAGTACTCGATCGTCGACGGCCGCGTCTGGCTCGGCAAGACCTACAGCGTCTCGAAGGTCGACGGGGCAGGCGCGCAGGCGCGCATCCACAGGTACAGGCTCGCCGGGCCGGGCGAGCACGTCGACGGACCCGAGCAGTGGTTCTATCCCCTCAACCCGCCGCACAACTGATGGCGACGCGACGACCGCCGACGCGAGCGCAGCTGCGACGGCAGCGAATGGAGGCTGCCGTCAACTACCCGCTCGACTGGCTCGAGGAGCGCTCCGGCCTCGTCGGCGGCATCCGTTACTTCCTCTTCCGCAAGGTGCCGGCGGACACGAACTGGATGCAGACCCTCGGCTCCGCGACCCTGACCGCCTTCCTCGTTCAGGCGCTGACCGGCGTGATCCTGGCGATGTACTACCAGCCGGATCCGAAGTCGGCGTACTCGTCGATCCAGCACATCACCGACGACGTCACGATGGGCTGGCTCGTCCGCGGCATGCACAAGTGGGGCGCGAGCGTCTTCATCATCCTGATGTTCCTGCACATGGGCCGCGTGTTCCTGTTCGGTGCCTATAAGTACCCGCGCGAGCTGAACTGGATCGTCGGCGTGCTGCTGCTCGTGCTCGGCATGCTCGAGGGCTTCAGCGGCTACCTGCTTCCGTTCGACCAGACGGCTTACTGGGCGACCGTCGTCGGGATCAACCTGAACGGGACGGCGCCGTTTCTGGGACCGTTCCTGTCGCAGTTCCTGCGCTCCGGACAGGAGATCGGCGGCGACACGCTCGCGCGCTTCTACTCGATCCACATGCTGCTCGTCCCCGGTGCGATCTTCGCCCTGATCGGGCTGCACCTGTACCTCGTGATCCGGCTCGGCGTCACGTCGCCGCCCTGGTCGAGGGAGGCGGCCGGGAAGGTGCGCGTCGAGGAGCCCTCGCCGCTACGTCCCGGACTGACGCGGCCTGCGGCGCGCGGGATCGCCGCCGCGCAGGGCGAGCCGGCGGGAGGGTCTGAATAGTGGCCGTCGTTCCGGAGCGCACGCCGCCGTCGCCGCTCGACGAGCGCCGCGCCGGCTTCGCGCGCTACAAGGAGGACGTCAAGGCGCGCGGGAAGCCGTTCTACCCGTTCGCGATGTTCGAGGACACGGTGATGAGCCTCGTGGTCGTGAGCGTGATTGTCGGCCTGGCGTGCATCTGGAAGTGGTCGGCCTGGGCGCCGCATCACGACGGGCTCCACAACGGCCTGCTCGGTCCGGAGTACACGGAGAAGGCGGACCCCGGCACGACGAGCTTCGTGCCGCGCCCGGACTGGTACTTCTTCTTCCTCTTCTACCTGCTGCGCATCTTCAAGTGGCCGGAGTCGGTCTTCCTGGGCACGGTCGGCGTGCCGACGATCGCGCTGCTGCTGCTGCTCGCGTTCCCGTTCCTCGACACGCGGCTGGAGCGGCAACCGCTGCGAAGGCCGGTGGCGATGACCGCGGCGGTGCTCACGATCATCTCGATGGCCGTCCTCACGTACAAGGGTGCGACGGCGAAGGAGGCGCTCGCGAGCGAGGTGATCAAGGACGTGCCGCGCTGGGTCAAGGAGGAGAAACTGCCGCCGAACGCGGTGCCCGGCGCGAAGCTCTTCGCAAGCTCCGGCTGCACGGCGTGCCACACGTATCTCGGCGACGGTGGCCAGAACCTCGGCGCGCCGGACCTGACCGCGATCGGAACGCGAAACCTCGGCGTCGACTTCCAGGTCAGGCACCTCAAGTGTCCGTCGTGCGTCACCCCGGGCTCGCCGATGCCGAAGTTCGCGTCGCTCGGCGACAAGCGGCTCCGCCAACTCGCGATCTTCCTCGAGGCTTCCAAGGGGAAGCGGTAACGCGCCCGCAGGAGGCGTGATGTGCACGTCTTCCTCGGCATAACGGGCGCATCGGGAGCGCCGTACGCCGCGAGACTGCTCGAGGCGCTCGCGGCGGCGGACTGCGAGGTCGGCCTGTCCGCGTCGAGCGCGGGGATCGAGGTGGTCGCCACGGAGCTCTACGGGAACCCGCGACTCTCACGGGACGAGACGCTCGCACGGCTGCTCGAGCATGCGGCCGAGGCGGCGACGGTCTACGACCCGAACGACTGGAAGGCGCCGTACGCGTCCGGCTCGGCAAAGGTCGACGCGTACGTCATCTGCCCGTGCTCGATGGGGACGCTCGGCACGATCGCTTCCGGCTCGATGTCGAATCTGATCCATCGCGCCGCGTCGGTCGCGCTCAAGGAGGAGCGGAGGCTCGTGCTGATGCCGCGCGAGACGCCGCTCTCGGCGATCCATCTGCGCAACATGCTGACGCTCCGCGAGGCGGGCGCGACGATCCTCTTCCTCGCGCCGGGCTTCTACCACGGCGCCGAGACAGTGGCCGACCTTGTCGACTTCGTCGTCGGGCGGTGCCTCGATCAACTCGGTCTGGACAACGCCTTGATCCAGCGTTGGGGGCAGTCATGACTTGGTCTGTACAGGTGTACCGGTCTGTACAGACCTGCTCGACCGCTCTGATCAGACCAACCCGCGCACGCGTCGGGGGGCATCCGTGAGCGTCGAGAGCGGCCGACTCCCCGCGGAGGGCGTACGGCGCATGTTCGACCGGATCGCGCCTGTCTACGACGTCATGAACAGGGCCATGACCGCCGGCCTCGACCAACGCTGGCGGCGCCTGACCGTCGCCGCCGCGGTCCGTCCGGGCGACCGCGTTCTCGACGCGTGCTGCGGGACGGGCGATCTGGCCATCGCCGCGCTCCCGGTCGCCGGCGCCGTCGTCGGGATCGATTTCTCGGAGGCGATGCTCGAGCGCGCGCGACGGAAGGCGCCCGCCGTCGAGTGGGTGCAGGGCGACGTTCTCGAGCTGCCGTTCGAGGACGCGAGCTTCGACGCCGTGACCGTCGGCTTCGGCGTCCGGAACGTCGACGACCTCGAGCGGGCGATCGCCGAGCTTCGGCGAGTGCTGCGGACGGGCGGCCGGCTCGCGATTCTCGAGATCACGCGGCCCCGGGGCGTGCTCGCGCCCTTTTACCGCCTGTGGTTCGACCTCCTGATCCCATTGGCGGGGAAGCTCCTTCCCGGCGGCTCGGCCTACACGTATCTCCCCGCGAGCGTGCGCCGATTCCCCGGGCCGGAGGAGCTCGCGGCGCTGATGGGGCGCGCGGGCCTCGAGGACGTCTCGTTTCGCCGGCTCGGCGGGGGTATCGTGGCCATGCACGTGGGGCGGAGACCATGAGCTCGCTGGCCGCGATCCGCGAGGCCCCCGGCCTCGCCGGCTACCTCGACTCGCTCGAGGAGCGCCTCGCGCGCACCGTCGCGAGCCACCCGGGTCTCGTCGCCGCGGTGGGGAACGAAGCGCTCGCCGCCGGCGGCAAGCGGCTACGGCCGCTGCTCGTCTTCTTCTCGACGCCGGCCGGCCGCGAGCCGTCGATCGCCGCCGGCGCAGCAGTCGAGCTCGTCCACATGGCGACCCTGGTGCACGACGACCTGATCGATCGGGCGCACTTCCGCCGCGGTAAGGCCGCCGCCTGGTCCGTGCATGGCCCGGCCGCGGCGCGCTCGGCCGGCGACTACCTGTTCGCCCGCGCGTTTGCCGAGATGACGGCGACCGGTGATGCCCGCGGCGTCCGCGTGCTTGCGGACGCGGCACTCCGGCTCGCGCGCGGGGAGGCGCTCCAGCGCACGCAAACCCACGACCCGGCGACGAGCGTCGAGGCGTATCTCGACCGCTGCGCGCTCAAGACAGGCGCGTTGTTCGAGGCCGCCTGCCGGCTCGGCGGCGGCTCGGGCGAGTTCGGGCTTGCCCTCGGGGTGGCGTTCCAGATCGCCGACGACATCCTCGACTGCTCCGGGGCGACGATCGAAACGGGCAAGATCGCCGGCACCGACCTCCGCGACGGGACGCCGACGCTGCCCCTGCTGCTGGCCGCGCGCGAGGACGACGTCGTGCGCGCGGCGCTCGCCGGCGGCCCGCTCGACGGCGCCCTCGTGCGGGTTGCTGCAACCGGCGCGCTGGAGCGTTCTCGCCAGGTGGCGCTTGACTATGCTCGGCGAGCCAGGGCCTGTCTCAACGGTGAGCTGTGCCGCGACGAGCTCGAGGCGCTGACCGACGCCGTCATCAACAGGGAGCGCTAGGAGCAGTGGCCGTCCTCGACACGCTCGACACGCTGTCCCCCATCCGGGAGAAGGTCGAGGCCGGCGAGCGGCTCGACTTCGAGGACGGCCTCGCCTTGATGGAGACCGACGACCTGCTCGCGCTCGGCGAGCTCGCAGATCTCGCACGCCGGCAGCGCGGCGGGGGCGACGAGGTCTACTTCGTCCAGAACTTCTACTTGAATCAGACGAACGTCTGCCGCGTGAAGTGCAAGTTCTGCGCGTTCGCGATGACGCGCAAGGAGCCGGACGCCTACACGCTGACGGCGGACGAGCTCGTCGAGGACGCGCTGCAGCAGCATGAGCACGCAGGGTTCACCGAGATCCACATCGTCAACGGCGAGAATCCGCACGTCGACTTCGACTTCTACGTCGAGACCGTGCGGAAGCTGCACGCGGCTCTTCCGGATGTGCACCTGAAGATGTACACGGCCTCGGAGATCCACCACATGACGACGCTCTCGGGGCTCTCGCACGAGGAGGTCCTGACGGAGCTGCAGGCCGCTGGGCTCGGCTCGCTTCCGGGCGGCGGCGCGGAAATCTTCGCCGACCGCGTCCGGCAGCTGATCGCGCCAGGCAAGGAACATCCGGACTACTGGTTCCACACGCACGACACGGCGCACCGGCTCGGGATCCCGACGCATTGCACGATGCTCTACGGCCACGTCGAGACGTACGAGGAGCGCGTCGACCACCTGCTGCGGCTCCGCGAGCAGCAGGACCGGACGGGCGGCTTCCTCGCCTTCATCCCGCTCGCGTTCCATCCGGAGAACACGGTCTTCGAGCGGCGCGGCTGGAGGTTCACGACGGGAGCCGACGACCTGAAGGTGATGGCCGTGTCGAGGCTGATGCTCGACAACATCCCGAACGTCAAGGCCTACTGGATCATGATGGGCATGCCGCTCGCGGCGGTCGCGCTGCACTTCGGCGCCAACGACGTGCAGGGGACGGTCGTGCGCGAGCAGATCTTCCATGCGGCCGGGGCGACGACGGCGACCGAGCAGAAGGTCGAGGAGCTCGTCCGGTTCGTCAGGGCCGCCGGACGGACTTGCGTGCAGCGCGACACGCTCTACCACGAGTTGCGACGGTGGGACGACTGACGATGTTGCAGATTTGTCACACGTCGTCACACACTCGTGCGCTTTTCCGCGATACGCTCGCGCGTGAGCAGGGGGGCGGGTCGGGACCCGCGGTTAGACGGGCGCGCGTGGACCTTAAAAGGGGCGCTGCTTGATCCGGCTCGGTCGCATCTCGTACGTGAACATGGCTCCGGTCTTCTACCGGGTGGATGCCGAGGTCGACGAGATCCAGGGCGTCCCGACCGAGCTCAACCGCAAGCTGATCGCCGGCGAGCTCGACGCGGCGCCGATCTCCTCGATCGAATACGCGCGGAACGCGGACCGGCTTCGTCTGCTCCCGCGTCTCTGCGTCGCCTCCGAGGGAGCGGTCGACTCGATCCAGCTCGTCTCGCGCACGCCGCTCGAGCAGGTGCGCACGGTCGCGATCACGCCCGAGTCGGCGACCTCGGTCGTCCTGACGAAGGTGCTGCTGCCCGAGGCCGACCACGTGCCGCTCGGCGAGGAAGCCGACGCGCGGCTCCTGATCGGCGACGCTGCGCTCAAGTCGGCGTTCGAGGATCCGACACCGCACTACGACCTCGGCCGCCTCTGGCTCGAGCGGACGGGACTGCCGATGGTCTTCGCCGTCTGGGCCTGCCCCGAGCCGACCGCGCCCGGGCTCGCGGAGCTCGAGGACGCACTCGTCGCGTCGGTTCGGCTCGCCCGCGCGGAGCCCGAGAAGCTCGCGTTCGAGGCCTCAGCGCGCTACGGCTACCCGCCCGGCTTCCTCGCCCGCTACTTCGAGAAGCTCCGCTATCGCTTCGGCCCCCGCGAGCGAGCCGGCCTCTACACGTTCCTCGAGCTGGCGCGCGACGTCGGCGAGCTCGACACGGTCCCCGAGCTCCGTTTCGTCTCCGCTCCCACCCCGGTCGCATGAACGCCGTCGCGCCGATCCTCGACAAGGCGCTCGACGGTGAGCGGATCAGCGACGACGACGCGGTGACGCTGCTCGAGTCGCGCGACCTCGTCTCGGTCGGGCGCGCCGCGGACGAGTTGCGGCGCCGCCGCACCGATCCCGCGCGGATCACCTTCATCATCGACCGCAACCTGAACTACACGAACATCTGCGTCACCGACTGCGACTTCTGCGCGTTCTACCGGCGACCGGGCGACCGCAGCGAGGGGTACCTGCTCCCGAAGCCGGTCATCTTCAAGAAGATCGAGGAGACGCTCGCGATCGGCGGCACGGGCGTGCTGATGCAGGGCGGGCACCACCCGGATCTCGGCATCGACTACTACGAGGACCTGTTCCGCTCGATCAAGCAGCGCTACAAGATCCATCTGCACGCGCTCTCGCCGCCGGAGGTGCAGCACATCTCCCGCCGCTCGAAGCTCACGATCCCCGAGACGTTGACCCGGCTGCGCGACGCGGGGCTCGACTCGATCCCCGGCGGCGGAGGCGAGATCCTCGTCGACCGCGTGCGCGACATCATCGCGCCGAAGAAGACGAAGAGCGCGGAGTGGCTGAACGTGATGCGCCACGCGCACCGCCTCGGTATGTCGACGACCGCGACGATGATGTACGGCCACGTCGAGACGATCCCCGACCGGGTCGAGCACATGCGCAGGATCCGCGAGCTCCAGGACGAGACGCGCGGCTTCCGGGCCTTCATCTCGTGGACGTTCCAGGACGACGGCAACCGTCTCGGCGGCAAGGTGCCCGCCGACGCCCGCCCGACGTCGTTCGACTACCTGCTCACGCAGGCCGTCTCGCGCATCTACCTCGACAACGTCGACCACATCCAGTCGTCGTGGGTGACGCAGGGCCTGAAGATCGGGCAGGTCGCCCTCGGCTTCGGCGCCGACGACCTCGGCTCGGTGATGATCGAGGAGAACGTCGTCTCGGCGGCCGGCACGACCTACCGCACGTCGACCGCGGAGCTCGTGCATCTGATCAAGGCGCTTGGCAAGACCGCGGTACAGCGCGACACCCTGTACCGCGAGGTCAAAGTCTGGAATTAACCCGCGCGAGGGATAGCCCCGGCCTGCCTTGCCGCCGATCAGTTCGTCATGCGGCGAGAGAGACTTCTGCGGCGCGGCTGGGCGCACGGCCTCCTCTTCACCTACGCGTTCCTCGTGCTCTGCGCGATGATCATCGCCGGCGGACTGCCCCGCTTCTAGCAGCACCTACTTCTGCGCGACCTTCACCTGCGTAAGGCGTCAGGCCGGCGGTCGCTGTGGGGAAACCGAGCGTCCTTCAGTCAGCACGGTTCGCCTGGCTCGGGCGAGTCTAGAGTTGCCGTCGTGAAACGGGCCCTCGTCGCCCTCGGGGTCGCGCTCGTGCTCGTGCCTTCGGCCGCCGCCGCCTCCGCGCCGGGTGGGCCGGGCGCGCAGGCGTTCTGGACGACCGGCGCGAAGCAGGGCATCGCCGGGACGCCGTCGGGTCCGTCGAACATCTGGGCGACGCTCGCCGACGGGACGCTGAGCGAGGTCTACTGGCCGCGGCTCGACCTCCCGCAGACGGCCGACCTCGAGCTCGTCGTCACCGACGGCTCGACCTTCAGCGACCGCGAGCGGGACGCGACCCGGCACGACGTGCAGCTGCTCGACGCGCAGGCGCTCGAGTACCGCCAGACCGACACCGCGGTCTCGGGCCGGTACCAGATCGTCAAGACGACGATCACCGACCCACTCGCCGCCGTCGTGCTCGTCGACGTCCAGCTCGAGTCGCTCGACGGCGGCGCCTACCGCGCGTACGTGCTCTTCGACCCATCGCTCGCGGCCAGCGGCGCGGGCGACTCCGGGAGCTCGCAGGGCGACGCGCTCCTCGCGTCGGACGGACCGAACGCCTCCGCGCTCGTCTGCTCCTGCGCGTTCCCACGCACCTCGAGCGGCTACGCGGGCGCGAGCGACGGCTGGACCGATCTGCGCGGCGACCGGCGGATGGACTGGACCTACGACGTGGCGCCGGCGGGCAACGTGGTGCAGCTCGCCGACACAGGCGGCGCGACGCGGTTCACGCTCGCCCTCGGCTTCGGCCCGTCGACCGGAGACGCGCTGAGCGCCGCGCGGCAGTCGCTGGCGCGGGGCTTCTCCGCCGCGCTCGCCGACTACGAGCACCGCTGGCACGACTATCTGAGCGGCTTGCCCGCTCCCCCGGTGGCCCCGGAGCTTGCAACCCAGTACCGCGTTGCGCTGATGGCGTTGAAGGCCTCCGAGGACCGCAGCTACCCCGGCGCAAGCGTCGCGTCGCCGACCATCCCGTGGGGCCAGGCCGTTCCCGCCGCGGGCTCCGCCGGCGGCTACCACCTGGTCTGGGCCCGCGACCTCTACCAGGTCGCGACGGCCGAGCTCGCAGCCGGGGACGCCGCCGCGGCCGGACGCGCCCTCGACTACCTCCTGAACGTGCAGCAGAACCGGGACGGCTCGTTTCCGCAGAACTCGACCCTGGACGGCAAGCCCGTCTTCCCCTCGCTCCAGCTCGACGAGGTCGCTTTCCCGCTCATCCTCGCATGGCAGCTCGGCCGCGCCGACGCGCAGACGTGGCGCCGGCACCTCAGGCCCGCCGCCGACCTGCTCGTCACCCGCGGGCCGGCCACCCCGGAGGAGCGCTGGGAGGAGGCGCGCGGCTTCTCGCCCTCGACGATCGCCGCCGAGATCGCCGGCCTCGTCTGCGCAGCCGACGCAGCCCGGCGCAACGGCGACCGCGCGGCCGAAGGTCTTTACCTCGGCACCGCCGACGACTGGGCGCGGAAGGTCGACAGGTGGACGTACACGTCGAGCGGACCGCTCCCGCCGCACTACGAGCGCATCGATGACGACGGCAAGCCGGGCGACGGCCACGCGCTCGGAATCGCCAACGGCGGCGGCACCTACGACGAGCGGACGATCGTCGACGCCGGCTTCCTCGAGCTCGTCCGGCTCGGGATCAAGGCGCCCGGCGACCCGAAGATCGCCGCGTCGCTGAAGGTCGTGGACTCGACCATCAAGGCCGAGACGCCGAACGGGGCGGGCTGGTACCGCTACAACCACGACGGCTACGGCGAGGGCTCCGCCGGAAGTCCTTACCAGGGCGGCGGCGCAGGCCGGCTCTGGCCGCTCCTGACCGGCGAGCGGGGCGAGTTCGCCGTCGCGGCCGGCGCAGCGGCGCAGCCCTGGCACCGGCTCGGCGACGCCGCTCGAGTGGTCGATGGCGCAGTTCGTCCGGCTCGCCGTCGACGCCGCGCGGGGCAAGCTCGTCGAGCAGCCCGCGATCGTCGCCGCCCGCTACGTCGACCGGCCGCTGGCGGCGGGGCCGCTGCTCGCCGTGCGTGCGCCGCGTCCGACGCGCGCGGCCCGCGTCGCCGTTGCGGGCCGCACGAGCGCGACCCTGGTCGTCGTCGCCGGCGACTTCGGCCGCGATGCCGTTCGCGTCCGCGGCGGAACCTTCCGCGCGCCGGTCAAGCTCGGGATCGGACGCAACACGGTTACGATCGTCGCCGTGGGCACGTCGTCGACCTCGCTGCGCAGGCTGACGGTGGCACGCCGACCTTGAGCGCCGACACGATCACGATCGGCGGCGAGGAGACGGTCAACCGGATGGGGTTCGGGGCGATGCGGATCACGGGCCCGGGCATCTGGGGCGACCCGCCCGACCTCGACGCGACCCGCAGCGTGCTCCGCCGCGTGCTCGAGCTCGGCCTGAACTTCATCGACACGGCGCACGCCTACGCCGCGAGCGAGCGGATCATCGGCGAGACGCTCGCGCCGTATCCCGACGGCGTCGTCGTCGCGACGAAGACCGGCCTCTATCGCACCGGCCCCAACCAGTGGCCCGCCGACGGCCGCCCGGAGACGATCCGCCGCGAGACCGATGAGAGCCTTCGGCTCCTGCGCGTCGACCGGCTCGACCTGCAGCAGCTCCACCGGGTCGACCCGGCCGTACCGCTGGAGGAGTCGGTCGGCACCCTGAAGGAGCTCCGCGACGAGGGCAACATCCGCCACGTCGGCCTCTCGAACGTCGACGTCGACCAGCTGCGGCGCGCGCAGGAGATCGTGCCGATCGTCTCGGTCCAGAACGAGTACAACCTCGGCGATCGCCGCTCCGATCCTGTGCTGGAGGCCTGCGAGGCCGAGGGCATCGCCTTCCTGCCGTGGCGCCCGCTCGACGGAGGCGTCCTGTCCGAGCCCGGTGGGCCGCTGGACGAGGTCGCGCGCAAGCACGGGGCCACGCCCGGCCAGGTCGCGCTCGCCTGGCTCCTGAAGCGCTCCCCGGTGATGCTCCCGATTCCCGGCACGAACTCGGTCGAGCACCTCGAGGAGAACGTCGCCGCCGCCGGGCTCGAGCTCGACGACGACGATTTGGCTGCCCTCCGCTGATCCCGGTAGGCTGGCGCAGGGTCGTGTTGCGCCGCTCGCTCGTCACCGCCGCAGTCCTCGCGGGGCTTCTCGCCGCGCCGGCCGGGGCGCAGATCTCCGAGCGCACGCTCCTGATGCCCGGTGTCACGTACGAGCGCCAGGTCGAGTTCACCCCGCACGGCCCCGTTGTCCTCCACGTGATCAACGCACCGAAGCCCGGAGGCCTGTACAAGCTCGAGCCGGTGCTCTCGAACAACGCGATCGTGGCCACCGACAAGCTGACCGCGATGGAGAAGAGCCTCTCGACGCAGGCGACCGTCGCCGGGATCAACGGCGACTACTTCCAGTCGAATCCGGGCGACCCGCGGGGCATCCTCATCCGGGACGGCGTCCTCGACAGCCCGCCCATCGGCAGCCGCTCGAGCGTCGGCATCGCGCCCGACGGGACGCTCCAGGTCGCGCGCGTCGCGTTCGCGGGGATCTGGAAAGGCACGGGACAGCGCCGCCCGCTGACGATCAACGAGCTGCCGACCGCCGGCTCCGTGACGCTCTACACCTCGGCCTGGGGACCGGCGACGCCGCCCGAGCAGAACGTCGTCGAGGACGTGATCCCGTCTCTGCCCCCGACGCGGCCGAACACGGACCTGACCGGCACCGTCTCCCAGGTCGCGTCGGCCGGCGGCGTCGGGATTCCGGCGGGCGGCGCCGTCCTCGTTGCACGAGGCAACCAGGCGGCCGTCGTCCAGCGCGAGGCCCCGGCCGGGACGACGGTCTTCCTGCGCATGGCGCTGACCCCGGATTGGAGCGGGATGCCCGGCGCGATCGGCGGGGGCCCGCTGCTCGTCCAGAACGGGAAGCCCGTCTTCCGCTCGGGCGAGGAGTTCGGCGGCTCGATCCTCAACCCGCGCGCGCCCCGGTCGGCCGTCGGCCAGCTCGCGGACGGCCGCATCCTGCTCGTGACCACCGACGGCGGGCTCGCCGGCTACAGCGTCGGCATGACCAACTTCGAGCTTGCGCTCGCGATGGTGCGGCTCGGCGCCGTGACCGCCTCGGCACTCGGCAGCGGCCCGGCGGCGACCATGGCCTTCGACGGCGCCGTCCTCAACCGACCCGACGGCATCGACGAGGCGGAGATCGCGGACGCCCTCACCGTCCTCTACTTCGGCGTCTACGCGCCGGCGCCGGCGGACCCGGTGTTCTCGCCCAACGGCGACGGGGTCGCGGACACGGAGGCGCTTTCGTACAAGCTCGTGCGCCCGTCGACGGTGACGGCGACCGTGATCGGCGGCGGCGCGCCGCGCGTCCTCGAACGCGGCCTCCAGCAGCCCGGCTCGCACGCGTTCACCTTCACCGGCAAGAATCCGGACGGCTCGTCGCTGCCCGAGGGGGGATACCGGTTCAACGTCGTGGCGACCGACAACGAGGGGCGCACGTCGACCGCCGATCGGCTCTTCGCACTCAACAACACGCTCAGCTCGCTGGCCGTCGCCCCGTCGCTCGTCCGGATCACGGCGCAGCGGCACGGCGTGCTCGCCGTCTCGTTCACCCTCGCGCACCCTGCGACGGTGACGGCGACGGTCGAGACGCGCAGCGGGATCGTGATCCGGACGCTCGCGGCCCGCGCCTTCCCCGAGGGTCCGCAGAAGCTGCTGTGGAACGGGCGGACCGCAAGCGGGCGTCGCGCGTTCGGCGGCACCTACCAGGCGCGGGTGCGTGCGGCGAACACAATCGGGCGCGTGGAGCTCACGCAGCCCTTCACGGCACAGCGCGGCTAGAGTCTGCCGGTGATCGCGAGTCTGTCAGGGTCGGCGACCCACTTCGTCGCCGCGCACGGCATTTACGCGGTCTTCCTGCTGATGGTGGTGGCGGCGATCCTGCCGGCGGCGAGCGAGCTCGTGATGCTCTACGCCGGCGCGGTGGCGTCCGGAGCGTTCGCGGACGCGCACATCCACCTGTTCGGCCAGCGCCTCTCGACCGGCGCCGAGGCGTTCGTCGCCGTCGCCGTCGCCGGGCTGCTCGGGAACGTCCTCGGGGCGGCAATCGGCTGGGGGATCGGGGTCCGCGGCGGGCGGGCCCTTCTGACGCGCTACGGACGACTGCTTCACGTCAGCGAGGCTCGGCTTCTCCGCGCAGAGCGCTGGTTCGAGCGTTTCGGCGTGTGGGCAGTACCGCTCGGACTCGCGACACCGGTCGTGCGCTCGTTCGTCGCGATTCCCGCCGGGATCGGGCGTATGCCGCTCGCGCGCTTCCTGCCACTTGCCGCAGCGGGCTGCGCCGTCTTCTGCTTCGGTCTCGCAGGTGCCGGCTGGGCCCTGGGCAGAAGCTACGAGCACGCTCACGGCGACCTGCGCTACGCGGATTACGTCGTCGCGGCAGGAGTCGTGCTGCTCGCGGCCTATCTGATTTGGCGGAGAGTCCGCTCCACTACAGTTAAGCGCCGTGCCTCCGATCCCGCTGGTTGACGTCCGAGCGCAGTACGCACCGCTGATCCCGCAGCTCGAGGAGCGCTTCCGGGCCGTGCTCGACTCCGGTTCGTTCATCCGCGGCCCGGAGTTCCACGCCTTCCAGGAGGAGGCAGCCGCCTATCTCGGCGTGCCGAAGACGATCGGCGTCGCGAACGGCACGGATGCCCTCGTGCTCGTGCTCGACGCGCTGGAGATCGGCCCCGGGGACGAGGTGATCTGCCCGGCGTTCACCTTCTACGCGACCGCCGAGTCGATCGTGCGCCGCGGCGCCACACCGGTGTTTGCCGATATCGACCCCGTGACGCTCAACCTCGACCCGGCCGACGTCGAGCGCCGGATCACCCAGCGGACGAAGGCGATCATGCCCGTGCACCTCTTCGGCCGCCCGGCGTCGCTCGCCGAGCTGGCGCAACTCGGGGTTCCGATCGTCGAGGACGCGGCGCAGGCCTGGGGTGCTCAGGGCATCGCGACGACCGGCGTCGCGTCGACGTTCAGCTTCTTCCCGACGAAGAACCTCTTCTGCCTCGGCGACGGCGGCCTCATCGCGTGCACCGACCAAGAGCTGGCGGAGCGGGTGCGCATGCTCGCCTTCCACGGCTCTCGCGACAAGGTGACGTTCGACTTCGTCGGCTACAACTCCCGCCTGGACGAGCTCCAGGCGACGTTCCTGCGGCTCTTCCTCGAGCACGTCGGCGAGTGGAACCGGCTGCGCCGGGAGGCCGCCGCGCGCTACCACGAGCTCGGCATCGCGGAGTTGTGCGAGCCGCCCGAGGACGAGCTCGGCCACGTCTACCACCTCTTCGTCTGCCGCTCGCCCGAGCGCGACCGCATCCGCGCCGCGCTGACCGATGCGGGCGTTGCGAGCGGCGTCTACTACACGACGCCGCTGCACCTGCAGCCGGCGCTGCGGTTCCTCGGCTACGCGGAGGGCTCGCTGCCCGAGACCGAGAAGGCGGCACGAGAGAACTTCTCGCTGCCGTTGTGGGCCGGGATCGACGCGGCGACGCAGGAACGCGTGATCGAGGCCGCCCGCGCCGCAGCTCCCGTGGCCCGGTGAAGCACTTCCCGATCAACCGGCACCGGATCTGGCAGCTCGTCGCAGACGCGTGCCTCGTCGCCGCGGCGTGGTGGCTCGCCTTCGAGCTCCGCTTCGACCACGGCCCGCCGGTCTACTACCAGACGCTGCTCGAGCGGACGATCTTGCTCGTCGTTCTGATCAAGCTCGTCGTCTTCGTCCTCTTCGGCTTCTACAACCGATGGTGGCGCTACGTCTCGACGCGCGACATGTGGGGCGCCGCACGCGGCGTCGTCGTCGCCTCGCTCGCCGCCGACCTGACCGTCTACCTCGTCTCGCCCGTGCACAACGTGCGCCTGCCCCGCTCGGTCGCCGCGATGGACCTGCTGTTGACGCTCGCATTCGTCGCGGGCTCGCGCCTACTCGCGCGCAGCCTGATCGAGCGTCCGCGCGGCGGCCTCGTCGCGCGCGGCAAGGAGGTCCTGGTCATCGGCGCCGGGGACGCGGCACAGCTGATCCTGCGGGAGATGCTGAAGAGCTCGGCGCTCGGCTACACGCCGATCGGCCTGATCGACGACGACCCGCGCAAGAAGAACCTGCGGCTGCACGGGATCCGTGTGCTCGGGACGACTGACGAGCTGCCGCACATCCTCAGCGACAACAAGCCCGACGAGGTGCTGATCGCGATTCCCTCCGCCTCCGGTGCCCATCGCCAGAAGGTCGTCGAGGTCGCGCATGCCGCCGGCGTCCCGGTGAAGACGCTGCCGGGTCTGTACGAGCTGATCTCCGGCGACCTCGACCTCGCCGGCCAGATCCGCCCGGTGCAGGTCGAGGACGTGCTCGGCCGCGAGCAGGTCGAGGTCGACTTCGAGCAGATCGCCTCCTACCTGCGCGACCAGACCGTGCTCGTCACGGGCGCGGGCGGCTCGATCGGCGCGGAGCTCTGCCGCCAGATCGCGCGCGTCGGCCCCGCGCGCCTGATCCTCGTCGACCAGGCCGAGACGCCGCTGTTCGAGATCGAGCGCGAGCTCGTCGACGATCGCGACTTCCCGGCGGCGGTGCCGGTGCTCGCCGACGTGAAGGACCGCGCCAAGATGCGCCAGGTCTTCGAGCGCTACCGGCCTGGGGTCGTCTTCCATGCCGCCGCGTACAAGCACGTGCCGTTGATGGAGTCGAACCCGATCGAGGCGGTTGCCAACAACACGCTCGCGACGAAGGTGATGGCCGAGGTCGCGGGCGAGTTCGAGGCCGAGCGCTTCGTCTTGATCTCGACGGACAAGGCGGTCAACCCTAAGACGGTGATGGGCCAGTGCAAGGCCCTCTGCGAGTGGATCGTCGAGGGGCTCGGGCACCGCTCGGACGTCGCGACGCGCTTCGTCGCCGTGCGCTTCGGCAACGTTCTCGGCTCATCGGGCTCGGTGATCCCGATCTTCCGCCGCCAGATAGAGAGGGGCGGCCCGGTCACGGTCACCCACCCCGAGATGACGCGGTACTTCATGACGATCCCCGAGGCCGTCTCGCTCGTCGTCCAGGCGGGGGCGATCGGCGGACGCGGCCAGGTCTTCGTGCTCGACATGGGCGAGCCGGTGAAGATCGTCGACCTCGCGCACAACATGATCCGTCTGTCGGGGAAGGAGCCGGAGACCGAGATCCCGATCGCGTTCGTCGGCACGCGCCCGGGCGAGAAGCTGCACGAGGAGCTCTGGAGCGAGGACGAGGCCGTCGGGGAGACCGGGCATTCGAAGATCATGCGCTCGAGCCGGGCACCGGTGGACGGAGACTGGCTCGACGGGAAGCTGACGGAGCTCGAGCGCCTCGTCGCCGCCGGCGACACGCTCGAGGTCGTCGCCAAGCTCGGCGAGATCGTGCGCGATCCGCACCGTGAGGCCGTCCGGGCCGGTGGCGTGGGCGTCGCGCCGCCGCGCGCGTAACGCGCCGGCACACATTCGTCACGGTTCCGGCACGGACCCCGTCCAGGCCGCCCGCTAGCGTGACGGCGTGGACGTCCTCGACGGATTGAACCCCGAGCAGCGGCGCGCCGCCGAGGCCGTGCGCGGGCCGGTCTGCATCCTCGCCGGCGCCGGCTCCGGCAAGACGACGACGATCACTCGGCGGATCGCGTACCAGGTCGCCACCGGCGCCTTCGCCCCGTTTCAGATTCGCGCGGTGACCTTCACCGACAAGGCCGCGAAGGAGATGCAGGCGCGACTGGCGGCGCTCGGCGTCGACGGCGTCCGCGCGTCGACCTTCCACGCCGCCGCGCTCGGCCAGCTGCGCCGCTACGAGGACGAGCCGCCGCAGCGGATCCTCTCGACGAAGGCGCTGCTCCTGCGGCAGATCGGCAACGGCTTGCCGGGCGCCTTCCGCTTCCGCCCTGCGGCCGACCTCGCCACCGAGGTCGAATGGGCGAAGAACCGCCGGCTGACGCCGAGGACGTACATCGCCGGGCTCGAGGGGCACGAGCCGCCCATCCCCGCCGATCTGATGCACCGGGTCTTCCGGGAGTACGAGCGGCGCAAGACGGGCATGGGCGCGGTCGACTTCGAGGACCTGCTCGAACTCGCGATCCGGCGACTCGACGAGGATCCGGCCACGCTCGCCGACGTCCGCGAGCGCTACCTCGCGTTCACGGTCGACGAGTATCAGGACGTGAACCTCCTCCAGCAGAGCCTGCTCGACCGTTGGCTCGGTGCTCGCGACGACCTCTGTGCCGTCGGCGACGACTACCAGTCGATCTACGCGTTCACCGGCGCGACGCCGCACCACCTGCTGGCGATGCCGCGCCGCTTCCCGGACGCGGTCGTCGTCCGGCTCGAGCGGAACTACCGCTCGACGCCCCAGGTGCTCGAGCTCGCGAACCGGCTCGTTCCCAAGCTGGGCGGGGCGGAGAAAGAGCTCCGCGCGACGCACGCCGACGGACCCGCGCCCGAGCTCCGCCGCTTCGACGTGCCCCACGACGAGGCGGAGTACGTCGTCGAGCGGATGCGTGCGCTCCACGGCGACGGCGTCCCGCTCGAGGAGATGGCCGTTCTCTGCCGTACGAACGCGCGCACGGCCGACTTCGAAGAGGCGTTCCACGAGGCGAAGATTCCGTTCCAGGGCGCCTCGCTCCTCGACCGCGACGCGGCGCGGCAGCTGCTGAAGGTGCTCGGGCGGTCCGGCTCGACGGACGTTGCGCTCGAGGTGCGGCGCATCGCCGACAACCACGGCTTCGTCGAGGAACCGCCGGACAAGCTCGGCGAGCGGGAGCTCGTCCGCCAGCAGGACCTGGCCCGCCTCGTCCGCCTGGCGGAAGAGTTCGACGGCGCCGGTACCGTCGCGGACTTCGTCGCCGACCTGCACGACCGCTTCGGCCCGACGGCCGGGACCGGCGTCCATCTGTTGACGCTGCACCGGGCGAAGGGGCTCGAGTTCGACGCGGTCTTCCTGCCGCGGCTCGAGGAGAAGGAGCTGCCGGCGCGGCAGGCCCGCACCGCGGATGCGGTTGCCGAGGAGCGGCGGCTGCTCTACGTCGGGATCACACGCGCACGACGGTGGCTCCACGTCACCTGGTCGGGCAAGCCGAGCCGCTTCCTCGACGAGCTCGGGGTGGCCCGACGGCCCGTTCGCGAGGCCGAGGACCTCCCGCCCGCGTTCGGCGCGCTGCGGTCGTGGCGGCTCGAGCGCGCGAAAGCCGACGACGTCCCCGCGTACGTCGTCTTCCACAACTCGACGCTTGCGGAGATCGCCGAGCGGCAGCCGCGCACGCTCGCCGAGCTCGCCCGCGTACCCGGCGTCGGCCCGGCGAAGCTCGAGCGCTACGGAGCGGAGGTGCTGGCCGCGCTGACTGACCCCTCGGCCTAGTGCGTGGCATCCGCATCGCCATAGCATTCCTGCTATGATGAATAGCAAACATGCTATGCCAGTTCAACGCCCGGCGCTGAGCAGAAGCTCGAGCATCGACGCAGGATCGCGGCGAACGCGCTCGTATGAGCTCCGGTCGCGCTTGCGCAGATCGAGTGCGCGCGGATCGGTGAGCGGGACGAGGCGCCCCTCGCGGATCAGCGCCTCGTCGACGCCGCCCAGCCGGCCGCCGTAGGTCGTGTAGACCGGAACGCCGAGGGCGGCGGCCTCCCGGTTCATCGTCCCGCCGGCCGAGACGACGACATCCGCAAGCGCAATCAGGCTCTGCGCGTCGACCGCCCGCTCCGGGAGGATCACCGAGGGCAGGTCGAGCTGCGCGACGAAGTCACGCTGTTCCTCGGTGCGCGGCAGCACGAACGCGTGCACCCCTTCGTGCCGGCCGAGATAGTCGAGCGTCTGCGGAAAGAGCGGGTTCGAGTGGCGGTGGTAGAGCGAGACGTCCGGCGGCGGGCGCAGGACGACGAGCACGCGCGCCGGGTCGACGCCGAAGCGATCGAGCAGCGAGCGGTCGGGTTCGAAGTCCGAGAGGTAGTACTCCTCCTTCAGCCCCGGGTATTGCAGGAGCTTCGGCGGGCGCGTGCCGTAGGTTGCGAGCCGCTCGGGCGGGATCGAGTCGGGCACGACGACCTTCGTCGCTGCTCGGCAGCCGAGCTGGTGCTGGAGCCATGCCCACTCGTAGTCGAAGGTCGTCGAGCTCGGAACCCCGAGCCGCCGGGCCGTCAGCGTCAGCTCGTGCGACCCGTGCGCGAGCGCGACATCGAAGCCGCGGCCCTTCGCCCAGCGCCGCAGCGACCGGAGCCGATGCGCCATCTGGCGAGCCTTCCCGAGGCGCGAGCGCCCACCATGGCGGCCGATCACCTCCGCCTCGAGCCCGTGCAGCTCGAGCAGCTGAAGCGTCTGCGCGTACTCCCGCGCGGTGATTTCGACCTCGTCGCCCCGCCCGCGCAGGATGTCGATCAGCGGCCGGAACACGAGCACGTGCGCCGACGCCGTCATGTCCATCCAGACCTTCAGCGGCGCTCCACCAGCCGGAAGCGCAGTGCGACGATCGGCGTGTCGTCGTGGATCGGCTGCTCGAAGAACCGCTCGTGCGCGGCACGCCAGTCCTCGACCGACTCGAAGCCCTCGCCCTCGTCGCGGGCGAAGTCGAGATCGATCCCGCCCGCGGGGACAACGCGGACCTCGGTGAGCTCCACGACCCCGACGGGCTGTTCGTCGATGTCGTGGAGGGTGAACCGATCGCCGGGCCCGGGCGGCTCCGACTCGTCGGCGAGACCCGAGGTCGCGGTCTTCTCGCCGCTGAGCACGGCCGCCACGAGCTGCCGCCGCAGCTCGGTGCCCGGATAGCCGAGCTGGAACGGAGGCGGCTCGCTCACCGCACCAGGGCCTCCATCCGGCCGCTGACGAGCGGCGCGGGCTCGCGCTCGACGTGCCGTTCGTACCAAAGCGTGAAGGCGAGCAGCCCCCAGAGCTGGCGGCTCAGGTCCTCGTGGCCGGTGACGTGGCGGTCGATCACGCGCCGGGCCTCCTCCGGCCGGAAGAACCCCTGCCGGCGGAGCGCCTCGGCCGAGAGCGTCTCGCGCGCGAACGGCGCCAGCTCGCCGCGCAGCCACGCAGCCGCCGGGATCGAGAAGCCGCGCTTCCGTCCGAAGACGATCCTTCTCGGCAGCAGCGGCGCCATCGCGCGTCTCAGCAGCACCTTCTTCGCGAGCCCGCGGATCTTGTGCCGCGTCGGCAGGGCGAACGCGAGGGTCGTCACGACCGGATCGAGGAACGGCACGCGCGCCTCGAGCGAGTGCGCCATCGACGCGCGGTCGGTCTTCACGAGCAGGTCGTCGACCAGATAGATGCCGAAGTCGACGTCCTGGAGCCGTGCGAGCGGGTCCGCGCCGTCCGTCTCGCGATAGCGCGAGCGGTAGAGGTCGACCGGGTCGAAAGCGTGCGTGCGGCCGGTCAGCTCGGCGCGCGCGTCCGGCGAGAAGATCTCCTTCCAGCCGTGGTGACGCTCGAGCGGGGGCAGGTGCGCAGAGCGGACGAAGCGCTTGGCCCGGTAGTCGAAGCTCGCCCTCGCCGTCGAGCTCGGCAGCCGCTCGACCAGCGGCCGCGCGAGCCGCGCCAGGCCGGCGGCGCGCGCGGCGAGCAGGTCGGCCGCGTAGGTGTAGTAGCCGCCGAAGAGCTCGTCGCCGCCCTCGCCGGAGAGCGCGACCTTGACGTGGCCCGCGGCGAGCTGCGAGACGAGGTAGGTCGGCAGCGCCGACGAGTCGGCGAACGGCTCGTCGAAGGCGTCCGCGAGCAGCGGGAGCAGTAGCGCGGCGTCGGGCCGGAGCACGAGCTCGTGGTGGTCGGTCGCGTAGCGCTCGGCAACCAGGCGGGCGTCGGCCAGCTCGTTGAACGAGCGCTCCTCGAACCCGATCGAGAAGGTCCGGAGCGGCTCGGCGGCGTCCTGCGCCGCCAGCGCGGTGAGCGCGGCGGAGTCGACCCCGCCCGAGAGCAGCACGCCCACCGGAACGTCGCTGACGAGGTGCGCGCGCACCGAGTCCCGCAGCCGCGCGCGCAGCTCCTCGAGCAGCTCCGCCTCGTCCTCGGTGCGGAGCTCGTCCGCCGGTACGGGCCCCGGCCTCGCGTAGCGCGCGAGCTCGGTGCGGCCGTCTTCCCAGACGAGGACGTGAGCGGGTGGGAGCTTGCGGATCTCGCGGAAGATCGTCAGCGGTGCGGGGATCGAGTTGAACGCGAGAAAGGCCTCGAGCGCGTCGAGGTCGACCTCGCCGCGCCGGAGCGCGCGGAGCTCCGACGCGAACGTGAGCTCGCCGGCCGCGGCCCGGTAGTAGAGCGGCTTGATCCCGTAGCGGTCGCGGGCGAGCACGAGCCGGCGGCGCGGCGCGTCCCAGATCGCGACGGCGAACATCCCGCGCAGGCGCTCCGGGAAGCGGATGCCCCACTGCTCGTAGGCGTGGACGAGCACCTCGGTGTCGCCGTGCGTGCGGAAGCGGTGCCCAGCGCGCTCGAGCTCGCGCCGCAGGTCGGCGTAGTTGTAGATCTCGCCGTTCTGGACGACGTGGCAGGTCTCGTCCTCGTTCGCGATCGGCTGGTCGCCCGTCTCGAGGTCGATGATCGAGAGCCGGCGGGCAGCGAGACCGGCGGTGCCGTCGACGTGGGTGCCGGAGCTGTCCGGCCCCCGGTGGACGAGCGTCGCGCTCATCGCCGAGAGCCGGTCGGGGTCGACCGGCGCGTCGGACGCGATTCCGCAGATTCCGCACATCGCTCGTACTCTACGGGCGCCCGTGACCCGGCCTGCGTCGGTTGCCGTCGCGCCGCTTAAAGTTCACGCGCGCGTGAACATTGGGTCCCGACCCGCCCCCCTCCTGGCGCGAGCCTAACGGTCCCGGGACCGCCGCCGCATCGGCCATTTTGTGCCGGAAGTGTGACGTCTGCGCGTTCGACTCGTCGCGCCTGCGCCGACGCGGTTTCCGAGGCTCCAGGTCCGGTCGTATGCTCGGACCATGGCCTTCGGCACGCACGCGGAGCTCGTCCTGCTCGCGCTGATCGCCGCGATCGTCGCGCTCGTCGCGCTCGCGCCGACCCTGCGCATTCCGTACCCGATCCTGCTCGTACTCGGCGGCCTCGCCCTCGGCTTCGTGCCCGGGGTGCCGCGCGTGACGCTCCCGCCGGAGCTCGTCCTCGTCGGGGTGCTGCCCCCGCTCCTCTATACGGGCGGTTTCTTCACATCACTCCGCGAGCTGCGCGCGAACGTGTGGCCGATCTCGCTGCTCGCCGTCGGGCTCGTGGGGGCGACCATGGCCGCCGTGGCCGCGGTCGCGCACGCGATCGTCGGGCTCAGCTGGCCGGTGGCGTTCGTCCTCGGCGCCGTCGTCGCACCGACGGACCCGCTGGCCGCGTCGCAAATCGCCCGCCGCCTCGGCGTGCCGCGGCGCGTGATCACGATCGTCGAGGGCGAGAGCCTCGTCAACGATGCGTCCGCGCTCGCGCTGTATCGCGCGGCAGTCGTGGCCGTCGTCGCCGGAACGTTCTCGTTCGGGGACGCGAGCCTTCGCTTCCTCGGCAGCGTCGCCGGCGGGATCGCAGTCGGCCTCGCCGTCGGCTGGATCGTCGCGATGGTGCGGATCCGGCTCGACAACATTCCGGCCGAGATCGCGATCTCCTTGCTGACGGGCTACCTCGCGTACATCCCGGCGACCGCACTCCACGTCTCCGGCGTGCTCGCGGCGGTCACGGTCGGGGTCTACATGGGCTGGCGCAGCCCGGAGCTGTCCACGCCCGAGATGCGGATGCAGGGCAACGCGGTCTGGCTGACACTGGTCTTCCTGCTCAACGCGCTGCTCTTCGCGCTCGTGGGAATGCAGCTCCGGCCGATCCTCGACTCGCTCGCGGGCCGGTCGGTCGGGAGCCTTGTCCGCGATGCGGCGGTCGTGACGGCCGCAGTGATGGTCACGCGCCTGGTCTGGATCTATCCGTTCACATACGGCCCTCGCTGGCTCTTCCGGCGGATCCGGGAGCGCGATCCGTACCTGAGCTGGAAGGAGCCGACGGTGATCGGCTGGATGGGCATGCGCGGCGCGGTCTCGCTCGCGGCGGCGCTCGCGCTACCGCTGACGACCAGGACGCACGCGCCGTTTCCCGACCGGGAGCTGGTCATCTTCCTCACCTTCTGCGTCATTCTGGGCACGCTCGTCATCCAAGGGCTGACGCTGCCCGCGCTGATCCGGGCGCTCGGGCTGGAGGAGGACGGTCTCGAGGCGAAGGAGGACGCAAAGGCGCGGATCCTGGCGGCTCAGGCCGCGCTGGCGCGGCTCGACGAGCTGGTCGGCGAAGACTGGGTGCGGGAGGACACCGCCGAGCGGCTGCGCGGGCTCTACAACTTCCGGCGCACTCGTTTCAAGGCCCGTTTCGACGCGGCCGACGACGGCGCGATCGAGCAGCGCTCGGCCAACTACCAGCGGCTACGGCATGAGCTGCTCGAGGCGGAGCGCGGAGAGCTGGTGCGCCTCCGGCGAGAGGGCGTGATCGCGGAGGACGTCATGCACCGGATCGAGCGCGACCTCGACCTCGAGGACGTTCGCCTCGACTACTGACAGTCGACGCGGCCGGCGACGACGTCGGCGATCGCGCTGCGGAATGCCGCATACGCGGGCTTGGCCGTCCCGTCGCTCCAGAGGACGCCCGACTGCCAGCCGACGAGGCGGTCCTCGTCCGTCAGCTCGAAGTTGAAGAACGCACCCACGCCCCGCTGGCAGGCGGCGAGCCGGAGCGCGGCCGCGAGCCGCTCTGCCTGGAGCTGCGCCGTCGCCGGGGGCCGCTCGGTCTCGCGGCCGTGGTAGAGGCGGCGCTTCGCAGTCGGAACCCCCGACTGGAAGCCGTCCTCCAGGTACCAGACCGTCACGCGCCGCTCGCCCGGGACCGCCTGTCGCGTACCGGCGAACGCGAGCCGCAGCGTCGCGAGCAGCTCAGGGTAGTCGCCCTCCGCGAGCGTCCCGCCCCTGTGGCGCACGTCCGGCGGCTCGAGCGAGTCGTTCGGATACGGGTTGTGCCCGAACGTGTCGACGAGCGGTCGCGTCCGGCCGCTCGCGCGGTAGGCGGCGGCGAGGTCGAGCAGGAACGCGGCGGGGTCGTGGTGCGAGGCTGTGGAGTCGAGCACGTTCACGTTCGCGCGCTCTGCGTGAAGGGCGTCCCAGCAGCGGGCGAGGAGCGCGGCGTAGGGTGCGGCCCCGGTGGCCTGCGGCCAGTAGGTCGGACCGTTTGCCTCGTTCCAGACGACGACGTCGCGTGCCGAGGGTACGCGGTCGAGTGCGAGGCGAGCGAACCCGCAGTACCGCCGCTGCGCGGCCGCGGTCAGCGGCGCCTGGCGCGCGAAGCCGAAGATCGCGAGCACGACCCGCTCGCCGCGCGCAGCCAACGCCTGCGCGCGGTCGAGATACGTCGCCGTCACGCCGCGCGGCCGTGCCTCGCCGTCCCACGGAATCCAGACCCGGACACCGGCCACGCCCAGCCGCCGGTAGTGCGCGAGCGGCCGGTCCGGCCGGTCGATCCACTTGACGGTGTCGTCATCGACGCCGACGAGCAACCGCGGCGGCGGAGGCGGGCCCGGACGCAGCAGCACCGTGAGCGCGACGGCCAGCGCGACGAGGACGAGGAGCGCGAGCGCGAGCCGTCTCACCTTCGCGCCTCCGGCTACTCCCGCGGCCGCACCACGCCGCGGAGCGACTGCTTGAGCACGCGCCAGCCGGTCGCGGCGACCGTGCGCAGGTAGAGCGGCACCGAGCGGTCGGCGATCCACTCGAGGTCGTGCGCGAGCTTCTCGGCCATCGACGTCTCGTAGCCGCGGCGCACCTGCGCGAACCCGGTGAGGCCCGGGCGGACGACGAGCCGCTGCCAGTAGGCGGGCAGGTCGTGCGCGAGCTCCTCGAAGAAGATCGGCCGGATCGGGCGCGGGCCGACGAGGCTCATGTCGCCGCGCAGGACGTTCCAGAACTGCGGAATCTCGTCCAGCTGGCTCGCCTTCAGCCAGCGGCCGATCGGCGTGTACTCCGCCCGCGTCCGCTCGACGAGCTCCGAGCCGAGATACGGGCCGAGCCGCGTCTCGGCGTCCGGCCGGAGCGTGCGGAACTTGTACATCTCGAAGATCCTTCCGCCGCGGCCGACGCGCTCGCCGCCGTAGAGGACCGGCCGGCCGCTCGTGACGAGGATCGCCGCCGCGATCAGGAGCGAAAGCGGGAGCGCGACGAGCAGGAACAGGGCCGAGAAGGCAATGTCGAGAGCTCGGAGGAGCGCGTCGTGGGATCGCCGGGGCGTTGCCTGCGCAAGCTGCCGGTAGCCGCGGATGAGCGTGTCCTCGAGGCGCGGGGTCGTCTCGGGCACGCGCCGGATGCTAGATGCTTCCGTCCGGAACGGGCACTCCGCGAGCGTATGCATAATCGATGCTTATGGACACGCGTCAGCTAGCCGCGTTCTGCGCAGTCGTCGAGCTGCGAAGCTTCTCGCAGGCCGCGGAGCGACTGGGGGTGACCCAGCCGGCGGTCAGTCTCCAGATCCGTTCGTTGGAGAAGCGGCTCGGCTCGCAGCTACTCGACCGCTCCGGCCGGCGCGTCGAGCCGACCGAGGCCGGCCGCCGCCTCTACCGCAGCGCGCAGCGAATGCTCGCGCTCGAGGAGCAGTTGCTGGGCGAGCTCGGGGACGAGAACGGCACGCTCAGCGGCCGGCTCGAGATCGGGGCGTCGACGGGCCCGGGCGGGACCGTGCTGCCGGTGCTCCTGTGCGAGTTTCAGCGCCGTCATCCGGACGTCCGGGTCGCGCTCTCGGTCTCGGAGACGCAGCGCGTCGTCGACCAGGTCGCCCGCCGCGAGCTCGAGCTCGGCGTCGTGGGCGCGGCTCGGCGGCACCGCGCCGTGACGTTCGAGCCGTTCTTCCGCGACGAGGTCGTGCTCGCGTGTCCACCCGGGCACGCCTTCGCCGGACGAACCGTCCCGCTCGACGAGCTGCGCGAAGAGCCCCTGATCGTGATGCAGGAAGGAGCGGGAGTGCGCCAGGTGATCGAAGACGAGCTCCGCGGGGTCGGCGTCCGTCTGCGCGACCTCGATGTTCGGCTCGAGCTCGGCCTGCAGGAGTCGGTCCGCAGCGCCGTCGCTGCCGGCCACGGGGTCGCCTTCATCTCGCGGACGGCGATCGAGGCGGAGCTCGCTGCGGGGACGATCGCGGAGGCGAGCGTCGAGGGGCTCGAGCCCGCGCGTGAGATCTCGCTCGTGCGCGCGAGCGGCCGGGCCGAGACCCGCGTCGCGCAGGCGTTCGTCGCATACGCGCGCGAGCGGCTGGGATGATCGTCCGCTGGGGGCTCGGCGCGCTCGGGGACGTGCTCGCCGAGCTCGGCGCCGAGCGGCCGTTCCTCGTCGCGAGCCCGCGCTGGGCCGCGCTCGAGCTGCCTGTCGAGCCGACCGGGGCGTGGCGCGAGGTCCCCTCGGACCGGATTCCCGAAGCTGCGGCTTGGGCGGCGGGCGCGGACGCGCTGCTCGCGGTCGGTGGCGGCAGCGCCATCGACCTGGCAAAGGCGATCTCGGCCGAGACCGGCCTCCCGCTCGTGTCGGTGCCCACGACGTACGCCGGCGCCGAGTGGACGCCGTACTTCGGCGTGCGCGATTCGGCCCGCCGCCTGCGCGGCGGCGGCGCGGGCGCCCGCCGGGCCGCGGCCGTGTACGAGCCCGAGCTGACGCTCGACCTGCCGCGTGGGACGACCGGAGGCACGGCGATGAACGCCCTCGCCCACTGCGCGGAGGCGCTCTACGTCCAGGGCCGCAACGCCGAGGCCGACGAGCACGCGCTGACCGGCGCGCGGCTGATCGGGACGTGGCTCCCGCGCGTGCTCGAGGACGGTCGCGACCGCGAGGCGCGTACGCGCCTGCTCGAGGGCGCGATGCACGCCGGCGCCGCGCTCGGCGGCTCGATGCTCGCGCTCGCACACGCGCTGGCGCAGGTGATCGGCGGCCGCTACGGCCTCCCGCACGGAACGCTGAACGGGATCTGCCTGCCTCCTGCGCTGCGGTTCAACGCGTCGCTCGCTCCCGACGCTGTGCGCCGCTTCGCGGAGGCGCTCGGCGCCGACGACCCTGCCGCACGCGTCGAGGAGCTCGCTGCGCTTTCGGGCCCAACCCGGCTTCATGATGTCGGTGTGCCGCACGGCGACCTCGCCGAGCTCGCGGCGGCGGCCGCGGAGCGGCCCGGGAACCTGGCCAACCCGCGGCCCGCGACCGCGGCGGAGATCGAGGACCTGCTCCGCTCGGTCTGGTGAGGCTCAACGGAATCGCTCTCCCTCGTCGCGGCGGTAGCCCCAGGCGGCGAGGAGCGCGAACACGATCCCGTACGCGGCGAGCGCGAGCCAGTGCGTCCCGCCCCAGCCGCCTCCGAGCACAGTCGCCCAGACGACGTCGCCCCACTGCCTCGTCGGGAGGTACGGCGACAGCGCCTCGACCGGCTTCGGCAGCCGCGACGGTCCCGTCCAGAGGCCGCCCGCGTAGGAGAACGCGAGGTAGAGGACGTTCGCGACCGGAAGCGCGCCCTTCGCCGGGATCCAGTAGCCGAGGGCGATCCCGAGCAGTGCGAGCGGAACGCCGCCGGCGAGGAGCGCGACGGCGAATCGGGTCCACGCGGCTGCCCCGAGCGAGGCGGACGTTGCCGCAAGCGCCAGCACGACGACGACCGCCGCCGAGCCCACGCCGAACGCGAGCGCGGCGAGCACGCGGGCGCCGAAGCGCGCGGCGCTCGTCACCGGCAGGGTGCGCAGGTAGGCCTCCCACGGATCGATGCGGTCGGCCGCGATCCCGACGCCGAACTGGAAGAACGCGACGCTCAGAACCGCGTACGCGGCGAACGACGCCATCAGGAGGTTCGGCCGGTCGTGCGCCTGCGGTAGGCCGAAGAAGGCGTAGAGGATCGCCGGCAGCAGCAGCGTCGGCACGGCGAACGTCGGATAGCGAAGCAGCTGGAGCAGGTTCGCGCGCGCGTGTACGAGCGCGAGCTTCACCGCGCCTCCCGCGTCAGCAGCACGAACGCTTCCTCGAGCGTGACCGGTGCGACCTCGAGTCCGTCGAGCGCCGCGCCGGCCTCGACGAGTCGTCGCACGACCGCGCCGGCGTCGCGCGCGTACAGCGTCGTCACCTCCGGCCGCTCCTCGCGGCGCAGCACGCCCGGAACCGACGGCACGGCCGACGCCCGGATCCGAATCCGCGTGAGGCCGGCACGCGCGCGGATGTCGTCCACGCTGCCGCGGGCGAGCACGACGCCGTGCGAGATCACCACGACCTCCGAGGCGAGCGCCTCGGCTTCCTCGAGGTAATGGGTCGTGAGCAGAACCGTGCCGCCGGCTGCGGCGTACTCGCGGACGCCGTCCCAGAGCAGCCGGCGGGACTCGACGTCGAGTCCTGAGCTCGGCTCGTCGAGGATCGCGAGCTCCGGCGCGCCCGCGAACGCGAGCGCGACCGCGAGCCGCCGCCGCTCGCCCCCGGAGAGGCCGCCGGTCTGGCGGCGCGCGAGGCCGGCGAGGCCGTACCGGTCGAGCAGTGCTCCGGCCGGCGCCGGCTGAGCGTAGTGGGCGCGCACGAGGTCGACGATCTCGCTCACCTTCAGCGTCGCCGGAAAGCTCGTCTCCTGGGGCGTGCAGCCGCAGCGCGCACGGGCTGCGGGGCGTGCGGGGTCCGACCCGAACAGGAGCGCACGACCGCTGTCGGGACGCCGCAGACCGAGCAGGATGCGCAGCGCAGTCGTCTTACCGGCTCCGTTCGGTCCCAGCAGCGCGACGATCTCGCCGGGCCTGACGCCGAGGCTGACGCCGCGAAGCGCCTCGGCGCGTCCGAACGACTTGCGCACGTCTCGAAGCTCCGCGGCAAGCTCGACCTCGGCGGGAGGCCGGGTCGTCGCGCGTGCAATCGCGGCGATCACGGCGCGCGAGCCTCCGCGCCCGGACCTCGGTCGAGGACGACGAGCACGTCATAGACGACATGCGCCGCGGCGGCTGCGACGATCGTGCCGCCGCCGAGCGCAGCGCACCCGAACGCGCCGCCGAGAAGGACGTAGGCGCCGAGCGCGCACCCGTCGCTCGGTCGGTGCGCGGCCGCGAAGCCGAACGCGCTGACACCGACCGCCGGCACCGGGCCCGCGAGCCGCAGAACGGTCCGGAGAACGCCCCAGCGCCAGGCCGCCTCCTCGACCACCGCGGCGAGCGCGACCGCCGCGAGCAACGGCCCTTCCTCGCGCCGCGGGAGACGCGGCCGCGGCGGACGGCGCGAAAGCACGGCGAAGGACGACGTCCCTGCGGCCGCGCCGAGAAGCACCCGCCTCCCGCGGCGACCGAGTCCCGACCCGGTCATCGGTCCACGTGTGGTCGCCCGACGCAGACGAGGTAGAGCGAGGACTCGTCGACGCCGTCGAGGCCGAGGAGGTCGTCGAGCCGGCGATCGTAGAAGCCGCCGATCGGGACCGCCCCGAGCTCGAGCGCTGCGGCCGCCAGGAGCAGGTTCTGGGCGACGTGCCCGGCCTCGAGCAGGGTGAAGCGGTATGCGCGCAGGCCGTACTTGAAGCGGGAGCGCCAGAAGCACGCGGCGAGCGCGACGACGACGGCCGCCCCGGCGACGGCGCTCTCGAACGGGCTCACCTTCGAGAGGTCGGCCGGTCCGTCGGCCAGCCGCTCGAGCATGTCCTCGAGCGCGTCGTAGTGATAGAGGCCGGCAGGAAGGCCGTCGACGTTTCGTACGGCGGCGAAGAGCTCGAGCGGGTAGAGCGCGCCGCCCGACGGTGCCGTCCGCATGGGTTGGGCGTGCCCGTCCTCGAGCTCGAGCGCGCCGGTGACGCCGTAACCGGCCGCGAGGAGCGCCGCGAGCTCGGCTGCAGCGATGGGATCGGAGGCAAAAGTCCGCTTGGAGCGGCGGCGCGCGAGCACCGTGCCGAGCTCCGCGCTCAGCGGCGCGGCCGGTGCGAGCGCCACGGCCGGCAACAGCGGATGCCTCCGGACCGCGCGGGCGGCGCTCGCCTGGAGCTCGGGGGTAGCCGCCAGCCGCGCGACTCCGGCCAGCTCTCGACCCGCCGTGACAGGCGATACCTTCGACGCCTCGTGGTAGACCTCCGCCGGGTCGTCGAGCGCCGGCGGGTCGGCGTAGACCACGTCGGCGAGGCGGACCGTGTCGACGCGCTCGCTCACGGAAACGGATGCGGATCGGGATTGAGCTCGTCGAACCGCAGCGGCGCAGGACGGAGGCCGAGACGGAACGGGACCTCGCGCAGCCGTCGCGCACCCAGATACCGCGCGTCGTGGCGGACGTCGAGCGGGCACAGCCCGGGGACGACCGCGCGGGCGACGTGCAGCCCTGCATCGCGCACGTCAGCCGACGTGACGTCGACCGCGAACGCCTCGAGGCCGGCCGCATCCAAGCGTCGAACGATCGCGGCGACGCGGTCGGCCGGAGCGGCTCCCTCGAGCGGCGCTACGTCCGCAACGGACCGCCGCTCGGGCGACGCGTCGAGGAACGCCGCCCTGCGCGCATGCGCGCGGAACCCGTACAGGTGGATGTGGTCGTCGAAGGCCGCGACGTCGGCGAAGTCGGGCCGGAACACCCGGTCGGGGTTGAGCCCGACCAGGGTGCGGGCGCTGCTACGGACGCTGTAGGCCTCGGCAAGCGACTTGCGCCACGCCTCCTGGACGGTGGGTGCGCTGGCGGCGCCGACGCCGAGCTCTCCGCGCCCGCGTCCGTCGGCATGGACGACCGCGAGCGCGGTCGGGACGTCGAGGAACCCGCTCAGGTCGACGACTTCGTGCCGGAGGCGCGTGGGCGCAAGGTGACGGTCGTCGAACGCATGCAGCTCCGCGTCGTCGCTCCAGTCGAGGCGCGGAAGCGACAGACGCGCGTACCAGGTGATCATGAACGCGTCACGCTCCACGAGCTCGAGCAGCGCGGCGAGCAGAGCTTCGTCCCAGGTCGCGCCGCACGCGAGGCCGCTGCTCGTCGAGTAGCCGATCGGCGCCTCTCCGGGCGCGAGCCGGGCCCACGGCAGGTAGACGAGCTGGGCCGGGAGGCGGACGACGCGGCCGTCGGCGACCGCGCGACCCGAGACCCAGCGCACGGGCGTGGAATCGGTGAAGGGGACGAACGGGAAGCCGGGCCGCCGGTACTGCTCGGCGGCGAAGAGCGCGAACCGCTCCGGTGCGGGGGCGTCTGCGCCGAGCTCCGCCGCAGTCGCCAGCACGAGCTGCTCGTCGGGAACGTGCGCCGCGGAGTACCGCTCGATCGCCTCGCCGAGCGCGGCCGCCACTGCCCGGTCGCGAACGGCTCCGTAGCCCCCGCCGCCTGCTCCGCCCGAGAGCCGGTCGCCGTCGAGCACGCTCGACTCCGACGCGAGCGCTACGACATGGAAGAGCCGCGCGTCGTCGCAGGCGGCGAGGAGCTCGACGACCTCGCGGACGACGCCGACGTACGGCGACCGCAGCGCCTGCAGCCGCGCGAACGACCGGGCAAACGGCGTCGCGGCGCTCAACGGGCCACCGCCTCCGCCCAGGGCAACGGCGGCGGCAGCCGGAACGCGCCCGAGCAAGCCGGACAGCGCGGGACGCGGTAGACGCGGTGTCGCTCGAGCCGCGGTCCGTCCTCGAGCTCGAGCGCGTAGAAGGCCCCGGGGAGCGCCGGCTCGGCACCCGCAAGCCAGCGCACCGTGACGACCGCGGCGAGGCCGGCGAGCGCGGCGCCGAGAGGCCCGCCGACCGGGTACGAGGCGCCCCTCCGCTCCAGCGCGAGGAAGTCGCCGGCGTCGCCGAGCGCCGCCGCCCGCCGGCTGCGGAAGCATACGTAGCAGCAGGTCTCGCCGGGCACGTACAGCGGCCCGATCGCGGCGAGGCGGCCGTTGAAGGGCAGAAGCTGGAGCCAGGCCAGCCGGGCGTCGAGCAGGCGCTCGTTCCAGCCCTCGAGCCGGGGCAGCTCGGCCGGCGAGGGCGCGACGACGACGAAATCCGCCCCGTCGAGGGCGCCCGCGTCCCAGTCGACGCGGCGCACCTCGGCGACCGTGCCGCCGAGCAGCCGCGCGAGCTCGTCCGCAGCGGCCCCGCTTCCGGCGAGCGCCACTCTGGCCGCCTCCAGCCGCGCTCCAACCTCCGCAAGCCCGGTCGGGGCGCTCGCCACCGCGGCACAGAGCGCCGCCGTCTCGTCGGCGGGCGGCGGCCCCTCGATGACGACGCCGTGGGAGACGAGCGTCGCGAGCGCGCGCTCGATCGCAGGCCGGCGGTCGGCGCCGAGCGTCTGCGCGAGCTCGTCGACGCCGCGGCTGCCGTCGAGCAGCGGCAGCAGCTCGCGCAGGAGCAGCTCTACGGCGCGCCCTTCGAGGGCGAGGATCGCGTCGCCGTACTCGAGCAGGATCCCGCCGTCGCCGCTTCGCGCCACGCGGTACCAGGGTGCCAGCAGGGGCCGCTCGGGGAGCGGCCCCTGCTCGATGTCGCCCTCGCCGCTCACTTCCCGCAGCAGCAGCAGAGGCAGCAGCAGAGCGTGAGCGTCATCGCGAGCGGGGCGCGGCGCCCCTTCGCGGTCACCTGGAGGTCGAGCAGATCCTGGAGCATGTGCTTCTCCTTTTCGGTCGGGTCGATGCGTCAGCGCGGCCTGTAGCCGCTACAGCAGCAGGAACAGCAGCAACAGCAGATGTCGCAGGCGTACGCGCGTGCGCCGCCGGCATAGCCTCTCGCGCTCACCTGCAGATCGAGCAGCTCGTCCATCGCGCCTCCGTTCGTTTCGTGATCGCCAATGACGGTAGCGTTGTCAAACCTGACAATCAAGATGGCAATTTCGGCCATGCCCGAGACGGGCGGATCGCTGCCGGTCCGAATAACTGGCACTAATCGCACGGATTAGTCCGAGGCTGATAAGATCGCCGCGGTGGCGCCGACTGGCTCCTTCGACGTGCTCGTGATCGGCAGCGGGGCCTCCGGCCTCGCCGCCGCCGTCTCCGCCGAGCGGGCCGGCGCCCGCGTGGCCGTAGCGACGAAGGGTTCGCTCCAGTCCTGCAACTCCGCCAAGGCCCAGGGCGGGATCCAGGCCGCCTTCGGCGCCGACGACTCGCCCGAGCTCCACGCCGAGGACGTCTGGCGCTCGAGCCACGAGACTGCCGACCGCGGCCTCGTCGAGATCCTCACGACCGAGGCGCCGGG
>WNGD01000423.1_pt1 | contig 48758 bp, 40 predicted proteins | sample 5400671 | NCBI WGS metagenome assembly WNGD01 (sample SAMN13153369, study PRJNA577476) | soil metagenome | isolation source: 40 cm soil or saprolite under grassland replicate 2 | place: USA:California | collected 2016-06-15 | reverse complement strand
CACTTTCATCAGTTTGAGATACTTACGACGTTCATTCACTGTCATCTGCTCTTCGGTTGGCATGGCACCCCTCACTCGGTAACATTTTCATGTGAGTGAAGTGTACCCGCCTCAGTAACATTTTACCTGAGTGAATACGGCATCTTGACCCTAATTGCACACTTGTGCTATACTAGGCCTAAATAGGGGAGGTGGAGAACTCGCCCTGGGCTGCTTCGTAGAGCGGCTCAGGTGGGTGAGGCACAAGTTATCGTTTGTTTAGTTTCTGTTCATTGGATAAGGCCAGCGAGCGAATCACTTGCATGGATGTCAAACCGGGGTGTAGCGCAGTCGGCTAGCGCGCAGCGTTCGGGACGCTGAGGTCGGAGGTTCAAGTCCTCTCACCCCGACCAGGATGGCACAACACTTCTCTAAGCGCGTGTCAGATCGTCAGGTAACGAAGGAGTATGGAATGCAGGCGTATCGGATATCTCGATCTGTTTTTACAACAGGTTGGCATCTGGTGGCTGTCTGCCCATGTTCGCTGCGCGAACGGGTGGTAGGCGGTAAACGCCGGGCTGTACCCAGCTCACCTGGACATGCAAGGCGCCTTGATCCTTATCCGCACTGTCATCGTCGCAGGCGGCGCTAGAGGCTGAGGGGGACGGGTTTCTCCCCTTTCCCTTTGCCCCATCTCACGCTTCTTCCTCGCTGTCTGCTGTTGGTACCGGCTCTGACAGAGAGGAAGGGAAGTCATTTATGCCCGTTCTTGTATTGAACTCCTCCCTACAGCCTCTCTCGGTCATTCCAGAGCGTCGTCTCATCGTATTGCTTTCTAAGCAGAAAGTTACCTTTGTAGATGAGACTGTTCGTCAATTGATCGAGGAGAGCATTCAGGCCCGACGTCTTGAATTGGAACGGCCTGTCATTGTACAGTTGCTGGCCAATGTACGAGTGCCGCGCATGATCCTTCAACCTACGCGGGCCAATATCCTGCTGCGCGACGATGAGATGTGCCAGTACTGTGGAAGGCGGAGCCGCGATCTAACGCTTGACCATGTGATTCCACGCTCCCGTGGAGGGCAGAGTACGTGGGAGAATCTCGTGGCCTGCTGTAAGCACTGCAATGGCAAGAAAGGCAATCACTTACTCAAGGAAGTGAATATGCACCTGTTGCGCCAGCCTCGCCCGCTCACACATGAGTACGCAGGATTTTTCCTGTTGCGCTATCCGAAATTGCGCGAGGCGTACGAGGAGTTCCTCATGAGCGCACAGGTGAGAGTGTCCTGAGCAAGGGATGAATATAGAGAAGGCCTTGCGCCCTCCCGCCAGGAGGCGCAAGTATGGTAATAAGTTGTAGGGTAGGGTAAAACCCTACCCCTACGTGTTGCTCTACATCAATGTCCATGAAACCTAAATCTCGGCTTCATACGTTATAGATAATTGAAAGGATCTTGTACTTAAGTTCTGGTAGTGGCAGTGCTGATTCTGTTGTTTACCAGTAAAGGTGACCCACATGCTGACATCATCTGACGAGGGCCTTACAGGTTCGCACGCTGGTCTTGCTTACCTGTGCCTGCACGGGCATTTTTATCAACCTCCGCGAGAAGATCCATTTACCAATGTGCTTCCCTTAGAGCCCGGGGCTACTCCTTTTACTAATTTTAACGAAAAAATTACGGTTGAATGTTATCGGCCCAATGCCGAGGTAGGCAATTTTGAAGCGATCAGTTATGACCTGGGACCGACGCTTGCTTCGTGGCTGGAGAAAGAACACCCGGATGTCTATCAACGGATCATCGACGCGGATCGCATAAATATAATGCGCTATGGCGCAGGTAATGCCCTGGCGCAGGTGTACAATCACATCATTATGCCGCTGGCAACAACTCGCGATAAGCGTACGCAAATTGTATGGGGGCTATGCGACTTTCGTCATCGCTATGGGCATGACGCGCACGGAATGTGGCTCTCAGAAACGGCGGTTGACTTTGAAACCCTGGACCTCCTGGCGCAGCATGGCATCACCTATACTGTACTGGCTCCCTGGCAGGCAATTGGGCCGATCGATCCTTCTGAACCGTACCTGGTGCGGCTGCGCGATGGCCGCAGTATCACATGTTTCTTCTATAACGCGCCGCTTTCCGGAGGCGTCTCTTTCGACTGGGACACAACCAGTAATGCCGATCTTTTCGCGGCAAGCTACTTGCCCAAGCGTCTCGTACAGAACAAACTCGATGCTGAGGAGGCTCAATTGATTCTTATCGCCACGGACGGTGAACTCTATGGACACCACAGGCCCTGGCGAGATAAGTTCTTGAATCACCTGATCCGGCATGGAGCGCCAGAATATGGTTTCGAAATCTGCACGTTGGAACGCTATATGCTGATGCACCCTGCCACGCGCGAGGTCGAGCTACACGCGCCAAGCTCGTGGAGTTGTGGGCATGGCGTGGCTCGCTGGGGAATAGGGTGTGAATGTACCGAAGGCGATAGCAGTTGGAAAGAAGCTCTGCGCCGCGCACTGGATAACCTGGCGACGCAAGGTGACCAGCTCTTCGAGCACTATGCTGGCGAGACATTGAGTGATCCCTGGGCTGCACGTGATGCGTATTTGCCCGTACACAACGGCTGGGAAACGGCTGAGAGCTTCTGGGCAAGGTACGGCAAGCAGCAGCGACCGCCGGTTGATGTGCGACAGGCGCAACGCACCTTGCTCTTGCTTGAGGCTCAATATTACCAGCAATACAGCTTCACGAGTTGTGGTTTTTTCTTTGAAGACCTGGATCGTATCGAGCCGCGCAACGACATTGCCTTTGCGCGCCGGGCTATCAGTCTCACCTGGCAGGCACTGGACATTGATCTCCAGCGCGATTTCCTGAAAGATTTGCAGGCTGCTATAAGCTGGCGCACTCATCTCACCGGTGCTGACCTCTATTACCAGTTGCCAGTATTGCACCGCGATCAGTTGCCGCCACTGCCTCTCCGGCCTTCGAGCGCAGAGGAAGAAGAAAACGTCGCCTAGGAGAGCGCGAGGTTCCCTTTCTCACGTGCTTCTCATAATGTAGTCTACCAGGGACATAAACACCGGAAAGTTTGGTATCCCAGAGACTTTGACGGTGGTCCAGTTCAGCCATTGGCCGTCCTTGTTGATAGCCAGCGTCCCCTTATTGACTTGAATGTTTTTGACCTGGTTCCAGAGGATGATCTCCTCGCCATTGCTTATTCCGTGTATAGTTACGCTGAGCTTGCCAAAAGTGACGGGCTCCCCGGCGTTATAGGTATCAATTGCCTTCGGTAGCAGCCTGCGGTTGATCTCTTGCGTAAGAGTATTGCCAAGGACATCGACTTTGCTTAATCCATTGTTGAATCTGAACTTTTTACCATCGTCCCGTTGCACAGTGTAGACATGGGTTGTACCGATGTGGAAACTCCCGAGGTAGCGCTTATTGACCTTCTGCCAAATCGTCTTGATCTGATCCCAGCGGATCACGTCGGTTGTGTTCCCCTTGACGCGTACCAGCCCTTCGGTAAAGACGTAGACGTGCAGACCGTAGTAGAGCAGTGCGTTGATGGCAAGCCATAGTCCTCCACACAACAGAATGATACCGAGAACGCCCCATGACGACGTCCCATGCAGGAGATAGTCAGAGATTACTAAACCCGCGCCCCCGAGTATTCCTACCAGGCTCAAGACAAGGACCGTGCGTGCATTCAGTACAGCGAGCCTGGCTCTGTACTCAGCCTTCCATGTGCCAAGTTGATTTTGTACTGCAAGTATATTTACTTCTGCAGGTAGCGATGGCTGTTGTGGTTGTTGTGCCCGTTGCTGTTGCTGTTGTTGCATGACTGCCTCTCCTCCCTGCCCTTGTTTCCAGTCAGGGATGTGTATTGATTATACCCAACATATCACGTAGTCCGCTCACATGTCCACAGACTATATTATTTACGCATGAGTTTCTGGGGAGGTTTTGCGCCGAATGGGCCTCTTCCTATTAAGAGCGTGTCTGATTCTCAGAGCCTTCGCCCTCTCTCTCACCGGGTGCTCGCGCGGATAGGCCGCGCAAAGATTTCGTATGTGATGTGGAACATGCGCTTCGCGCATGTTCCACATCACATACGAAAGCAGGCGAGCGCCGCAGGCGCGAGCAAGCGATCGTGATGGCAAGCAGACAGACTCTAAATCAGCAAGAGAGAGCACCCCGGCCTACGCCGGGGTGTTGCACCTGGGAAAGTCTAGATGATATTAATAAACAGCTATGATGGTATTCCAGTCCGTATGGCTGTATACCCAGGCAGCCTGGTTCTCTTGCATGTTGATGCAGCCGTGGCTGCCATTGCCCGAGAAGGTCTCGTCACCACCTGAATCGTAGTGCGGGAACTGCGTGCCTGGACCATAATCGGCTCGCCACCAGGCATCGTGTACGAAGAAACCGCCCCAATGATAAAGAATCGCGTAGTTTATGTGCGTTGGTGGATACCAGAAAGGCGAGCCTTTAGGATCGTTCGATTTGAACTCGTCCGGTGATTTACGATCCTGTACTGTCCAGACTCCTGGTAGTGCAGGGCGTTCCACGCGGCCCGTGGTGACATGGTAGGAGGCTACCAGCTTGCCATCCTGGTAGATGCGCATGGCTTGTTCAACCATAGAGACCATGAGCACCTGGCGATGGCGGAGGTTGTAGTGATCAAGCATCTGCAGGTCTGTGGCATGCACGTGGTTATACGGCGTTGGATCATTGTAGTTCGCTTCCAGCATCTGCAGGTTGAAGAGTTCATTATTCTCTTCATCGATAACGGACTGGAAGTCAGCAGCTGTGAACGTCCAGCCAAGTTCCCGGTTCAGCCAGAAGCCGATGCCCGGCAGTGTATAGCCGGCAGTAAGTATATAGTTTTTGCCATCAAATTTATTGTGATAGTGGTGCGCGTTTCCCCACGCTCTTGCCTGCCGGTCAATATACTTGACGAGGTAATTAGCCTGACCCTGTAGCAGCATATCGTGCATAGATGTGATATCCGCTTGAATGCGTGCGGCAACTGCCAGGTAGTCATTAATACTGGAGGCCTTTTTAAGAGCGGCCTGATAGGAGGCGAGATGCTTCTGATAGCTGCTGGCATCCATACCATACGTTTTCAGCGAATTCACCTGAGCCTGGAACTCGCTCAGTTTAGCAGCCCCAATATAGGGGAGCGCTTGAATTGAACTCACTAGAGCCTGCTGATACTGTGCGTCTATCAAGGTGCCCAGATTCTGGAAGTCAAGCGGAGCGACAGCACTGTTATAATTCTGCATATCAGACGTATACTGGGCCTGCATGGCCGTAATATCAAGAGACGCCGCGTGCATCTGGCCAATCGTATGTTGGAACGTGGTTAGCCTGATGTAGGTGGGCTCGATCAGATTCAAAGCATCGGTCGAGAAACGTGCATCGTAGCTGATCACTACATAATCTTTAGGATACTGCGCAGCAGAGAGGAGTAGTTGATCTCTGCTGAACTGCTGGCTGAATATGCCGATATTTGAAAAATGCCCAGACTTACGCTCTCGCGTAAGCGCCAGCTGGAAATTCTGCATATCATACTGTGCTCGCGTTTGGAACTGCTGGGTAGCTGTGGAGATGATGCCTTGCACTTGTATAGCTAACTGGTTATAACGTGTTGCCAGATTTTGATAGTAATTTTTAGCTGGTTGATCATTAAACAGTGTAAAGGGTGCGCTTGAGTGGCTCAGTTGTTGTTCTTGTATGAAGACTGGTTGGAGCATCGAGATGGGAACGCCGACGCTTTTGGCATGCTGAAGCAGGTGATCGAGCTGCGTTTTATTCTGACTTGCCTGCTTTTGGGTATGGGCATCGCCACCACAGGCACTGATGAAAGTCATCAGCCCTATCATAACCCCAGCAAACAGCATCTGCGTCAAGCGAACGCGAGGACGATGTGTTTTTTGCATGGTGGACTAACTGCCTTCCTGAAGTATCCAGAATAGGTATGACAACAAACGAAACGAATGCAGAAGCGAGGGTTATCTCCTTCCACTTCGTGCTCTGGCCTTTTGCTTACGTTTCTCTTTGCGAGCAGCCTTACCGGTTTTCTTGCTGCTGCCACCACTTCCCCCACCTGATTTTGGCAGAGCAGGCATCGGCATCCCGGCACCACTACCATATTGCTGGGCCATACGGGCCCAGGGGCCTCTCCCACTACTGACCTGGCGCATCATAGTGCGCATCTGGCTGAATTGCTCAAGCAGCTGGTTGACTTCCTGTACGCTTGTGCCGCTGCCACTTGCAATGCGCTTACGCCGGCTTCCATTAAGAATATCGGGATTTTGTCGTTCTTGTAGCGTCATTGAGAGAATGATTGCCTCGATATACTTGAGTTGATCTCCTTCCAGGGCCTCTTCCATCTCCGGCATTGCCACCAGTTTATTGAAACCGGGTATCATCTCCATCACTTGTCGTAGTGGACCCATACGTTTCAACTGGCGCATCGCCGTGAGGAAATCACCCAGATCAAATTTCCCCTGCTGTAACTTAGCCTGGGCTTTCAATGCCTCTTCCTGATCGATTGTTTCTTGTGCTCGCTCAATCAGGGACAATACATCGCCTAATCCAAGTATACGCGATGCCAGGCGATCTGGATAGAAAGGCTCCAATGCGTCGGTTTTCTCGCCAACGCCCATGAATTTAATCGGCACACCGGTCACGGCACGGATGGAGAGAGCTGCACCGCCCCTGGCATCTCCTTCCATCTTGGTCAGGATCAAGCCTGTGAGCGAGACGGCTTTATTGAAGTCATCTGCAACACGTACCGCTTCCTGGCCAGTCATGGCATCGGCGACCAGCAGTACTTCGCGTGGTTGAACACGCTTGCGAATGCTGGTGACTTCCTGCATCATGTGCTCGTCAATGTTAAGGCGGCCTGCCGTATCAAGAATAATGACACTGCAAGCCTGTTCGCGGGCATAATCGATAGAATGGATACAGATATCAACGGGGTTGGCTCCCATCGCTTCGGCATAGACTGGCAGGGAAAGTTGCTTACCCAGGGTCTGAAGCTGGCGAACAGCAGCGGGACGGTACATATCAGCAGCAACGAGCAATGGACGCTGGCCTTGCTTGCGCAGGTAGTTACCGAGTTTTGCAGCGGTAGTGGTTTTACCAGAACCCTGCAGGCCGACAAGCATAATGATGTTGGGCGGCGCTCCGCTCAGGTCGAGCTTGCTCCTATCTCCGGTGCCGCCGAGCAGATCAATCAGTTCATCATTAACAATTGAGAGTACCTGTTGCGCGGGCGACAGGCTTCCCATGACATCGGTACCAATAGCTTTTTCCTTGACACGCTCGACGAATTGGCGTACCACTTTGAGGCTGACATCTGCCTCGAGCAGCGCTAATCGTACCTCGCGCATGGCCTCATTGACGTCGGCCTCGGTCAGCTTGCCCTTGCCACTAAGACTTGTAAATACCCCTTCAAGACGTTTTGATAGGCTCTCGAACATTGCCATAATATGTGTATCCTCTCTCCGCCAGATTCCAGTACACCAATTATATCACGTTTATCTCCATATTTTATGCTACATGATGGTACTGTCCAGGGCCTGGCAAAAGTCGCAGGGCTCAGTGACGACTGGCCGCCTGCGGCGGCACCACGCGCTCTCCTTTGGGGATGGGGTGGGGAGTTCATGGGCGACTTTTGCCAGGCCGTGTGGTACTGTTCTGGTGCGCTGAACGGAGTATCCTCTAATAAGGTATAATCATCCTAATATATACGTATTATCAAGAAGGAGTCTCAAGTGTTCAAGCGCAAGCGTTCGCAGCGAGAAATCTTCGCTTCTCTCGACTGGTGGAATGAAGGCTGCTTTCTTGGCCAGATGACCGGTGACCGCTGCGATTACATCGAATCCTGTATAACCAGAGCCTATGGTAGAGGTGCTTTACAACAACAGGAGATTTTAGAAATTGGCTGCGGAGGCGGCCTGATCTGTGAGCAGCTTGCGAGACGTAAGGCAACAATGGTGGGAATAGACCTATCCGAGGGCGCGTTAGCGGAGGCACGCACGCACGCGCGCCAAAGCGGATTGGGCCATATTATTCATTATGAGCAGGCCTCTGCTGAGGCCTTGCCATACGCGGACGGCAGTTTCTCAGTGATTATCTGTTTAGATGTACTGGAGCATGTACGCGATCTAAAAGCTACAATTGCAGAGATTGCGCGTGTGCTTGCTCCGGGTGGCGTCTTCGTCTTCGATACGATCAATCGCACATTAATCGCACGAGCAGTTTTAATCTGGTACGGTGAACATTTTCCCAGCGGTGGCTTGGCAAAAGGTATTCACAATTACCATGACTTCATCAAACCAGTTGAACTGCGGGCGATTCTGGAGGCGAGCGAATTGCGGGTACAGGAGCTGTCGGGTTTCATGCCACGTGGTTTTGTGGATGGTCACTTCAAGATGGGACCTGGTTGGTTTATTGGGATATCATATGTGGGTTATGCTACTAAATTGCGTTGAGGCTCTACTTTTCAATGCTCTGACTGGACGTTATAATAGAAGCTATATCTAAGCGCGTCGCGGACAGGAGTCACTTCTATGGCCGACACTCAGCAATTTCTGGTTCGCTTTTGGGGGGTGCGAGGAAGTTACCCCGCTCCTGGACCGCATACAGTACGTCACGGCGGAAACACCGCTTGTGTTGAAGTACAGGCCGGTACGCATACCTTTATCCTGGATGCAGGCAGCGGCATCATTCGCCTCGGTAAGGAACTGCTACAGCGCAAGGATAGCCAGGTACTCAACATCTCCCTGTTCATTACCCATGGCCACGGTGATCACCTGATCGGATTCCCTTTTTTCTTGCCATTGTTTGATCCAGGGGCTAATATCAACATCTTTGGCCCTCGTCTTGCTGGTCAGGGGATTGAACAACTTGTAACCCCTCTGATGTCTCCGCCGTATTTCCCTGTAGATATTCGTACTCTGCCATCGTGCCGTATGTTCCATACTCTCAATAGTGATGAACAAATCATCTGGAGACAGGGCGCTCCCGATCCAGTTGTCATCACAAAACAGGAGAACGTGCAAGACATTGAAGTACGCGTCGCCAGTATGATTACGGACAGCCATCCTAAAAATGGAGCGCTTATCTACCGGATTGAGTATGCAGGCCGCTATTTCGTCTTTGCCACTGATGTGGAGTGGCAAGAACAGTATGATCCAGCTTTTGTTGCGTTTGCAGAAGGCGCGGATCTACTGATCCATGACGCACAGTACACCGGCGATGATTATCAAAACGCGAAGCAAGGTTTCGGCCATAGCACGGTTGACATGGCGACGGGAGTAGCTCATGCAGCCCGTGTACGCAGGCTGGTACTCTTTCACCATGAACCAACATACAATGATAGTAAACTGGATAGTATGGAAGCGGAGGCACGGAGGAACTTTGCACATACATACTCGGCGTGGGAAGGCATGGAAATTGATCTTTTAGCATAAAAGGGCTTGGTGAGGACAACAATGGCTATAAATGTAATCCTGGCACTAATGATCGTTGGCTCGTTTTTATTGGCGATAGTTTTGCATGAGAGCGGTCATGCACTGATGGCTTCCATATTAGGTGATCCGACCCCGCGAGCGGAAGGGCGACAAAGCTTCAGTCTGGCTACGCACCTCGATGCATTGGGGACGATACTGTGCCTTATTCTGGCTTTTCAGCCGGTATTGTTTGGACCGGTGGGGCTGGGTTGGGGCAAGCCGGTCAAGACTGATCCATGGAAGTTACGTGGCGGCCCAAATGGTGGAACGCTGCTGGTAGCGCTGGCAGGTCCAATTTTTAGCCTGGTCATTGGGCTACTTTTTGCCCTGTTGTTGCGTTTTCTCTTCGGCCTGCTGTTTCTAAACCAGATATCGTCACTGCTGCTGCTGTGGTTAGTCACGCATTTCCTCCAATTGTTGACGGTATTCGCAAGCGTAAATATCTGCCTGGCAATGTTCAATCTCCTGCCTTTCTATCCTCTTGATGGATACCAGATTGTCTACACCCTCCTGCCCACCCGCCAGGCAGTTCAATTCGCCAAATCGGCCCCCTATGGGCCATTTATAGTCCTGGGCATTTTCTTTTTGCTGCCTTTTCTAGCGCAAATCTCGGGTTCAGGGCTTAATGACTTGTTCATCTTTCATATTCCGGCCTACCTGCTGGCGGGTTCTCTCTCCCTCATTGGCCTGGTGACTGGTCAGCCATTGGCAGTGGGGATACACTACTTCTTACCATGAATATGCAGAAGTGGCTACAGATGATTGTCTACCGTCTCCGCCAGGTATGCCAACAACTCGGCTTCGTCGCTCCACTTTCGGCTGATGACCATGCGGAGGTGGCGCGCTGGTTACCGGCTTCTGCAATAGCGCTTTTTCAGGAAATGTCTGTTGCTGATCAACAGCACAGCTTGCGCGTTTGTCGCGGCTTACAGGCACGTGGCTGTGAAGAAAGGGACCTCCTGGCGGCAGCATTGTTGCATGATGTTGGTAAGGGGCGAGGGCGCGTCCCTTTCTGGACAAGGCCAGTAGTTGTTATAGGCAAACTGTGTGCACCACGTCTACTCTCTCGCTTGGCCGTCTATCCGCGTAAAGGGATGACAGGTCCAGCATGGCGGTGCACCCTCGGCTATGCCTGGTATCATGCCGATGTAGGGGCGGAACTGGCCACTGCCGCTGGACTCTCGGAACAGGCCGTTCTTTACATCAGGACACATCATCAACCCCACGGTCCGGCAGCAGAATTACACCTGGTAGACGAGGATTCGTGAGTTATGCTTGAGCAAATCATCGATTGGTCATCGGAAGAGATAGCGACTGATAGTACATGGGCCAGCTATGTTGTGCATCTACCCATTTTTGAGGGGCCGCTTGATCTCTTACTCCATCTCATAGAAAAGCGGCAAATGGAAATCACTACTATCTCGCTGGTGGCCGTGACCGATCAGTATATCGCCTATCTCAGGCGCTGGCAGGAAGCAGCGGCAGGAAGCCTACCGCTGGCGAACATGGCGGCATTCGTCTCGATTGCCGCACGCCTGCTCTTCATCAAATCTCAGAGCCTCTTGCCGCGCACAGCTAAAGAAGAGGTAGGTGAGCAGGCAGAAGATGCTGCTGCCATGGCCGAAGGACTGCGTCGCCATTTGCTAGAGTACAAGCTGGCGAAAGAGATTGCTCGCCACCTGCGGCAGCGCGAGGAAGCAGGTTTGCAAACTTACGCACGTTCTGGCTTGCTAGCTAGTATCGAAGCACAACTGGCGTGGACGCCTCCTACCCTTACCGGCATGGAACCACAGCTACTGGCCTCGGCTTTTCAACGTCTGCTTGAAGTGCGCGCAAAAGATGAGTTAGATGGTGCGGACCTGATACCGCTGGCTCGTGTAACTGTTCGCGAACGCATTGCTGAGATTGTGAGGCTATTGGGTGAACACACCAGTATTTTTCTGACTGAACTGATAGGAAATGAGCAGTCTCGCCTGGTAGTCATCGTCACCTTCCTGGCAATATTGGAAATGTGGAAGCGAGAGCGCATTGTCGTGACGCAAGATAGGCTGTTCGGTTCGATTTGTTTGCAGCATGGCCCGCGTTGGTTCGAAACAGGACAAGATGATGAACAGGAGGAAGAGTAAGCGAGAAACTTTTCGCGCCTTACGTATCCAGTTCGCTTCTTAGCTCATCAAGATAAGCAAGCATAAAATTAGTACGGCGCCTGGCTATACCATGACCGGTCTCTGTGGTCATCGAATCACCGATCTTGAGCAACTTCGTGAAGAAGTGATCCAACATATAACGGCTATCATCAGGCTCGTGTTGTTCTGCAAACGGGTCCGAGGGGTGATAGGTCCTGGTCTGCGGCGTACAGCGGATGGTGGCAGTTATCGCCCAGCGTAGCATACCAATAGCCCCCAGGCTATCAAGCCGGTCGGCATCACGCACGACGCGGGCTTCCAGGGTACGAGCTTCGATATTCCGGCTGAAACTATGGGCCGCGATGGCGTGCAGTATTGCTTCCTGCGTTTCGAGGGCAACTTGATGGATAGCCAGTATTTCTGCTGCAGCTATCTCTGAGAGGTCAGCATGATGTTTTATGCTAGCGCTATTAGAAATACGACCCAGGTCATGCATCAACGCGGCCATGCCGACTATGAAAGGGTCTGCACCTTCCTGTTCGGCGATATGCAGGGCAAGCTTATACACCCTCTCCACGTGCTCCCAGCCATGAGCTGGATCGTTGAAATGCGCGAAACGTCGCTGCACCTCTGCATATGTATCCAGTAGTATCTGCGACTCCATACTTCGGACTCCATAAAATTGGCAAATCATCTGTCGTCTCTCCCTATTTGTAGGTGGTTATCTTTTTATGAAGTATATATTAAGAATGTTAACTCGAAGTTAAAGATACTCAAGGCATGAAAATCACCCCGATGGGGGATGTGTTACGGCGCTTGATTGCTATACTAGGCATAGGGAGATAAATCACCTTACATACTCTAAGGGTCTATGCCCTTGCAGTAACGGGCTACCTGCAAGAATCGGAAGGAGTCGCTCGTGCAAGATAATCAGAAGGACGATAGATGGTATAGCACGGTAGCTACGGAGGCTGTTGCACCAAACGCGACCGCACCCCATGCACTAGGAAAAACGTATGATGTAACTGAAACGTATTCAACGGATGAGAAACGTACCGGTATTATCAACGTGCTGCTGGTAGATGATCATGCGTTGATGCGTGAAGGCTTACGCCGGTTGCTTGAGTTGGAAGAAGATATCCAGATCATTGGGGAGGCGGTAGATGGGTTCGATGCTCTCCAGAAAATACGCCAGTTATCCCCTGAAGTGGTTCTGATGGACATTAGTCTGCCGATGATGGATGGGATTGCGGTGACACGACAGATAACCCACGAATTTCCCACCATGGCCGTGATTATGCTAACAATGCACCGCCAGAACCAGCAGGTATTACGGGCTATGAAAAATGGAGCAAGGGGCTATCTGCTTAAAAGTGTTTCCTCCCAGGAGCTGGCTCAAGCCATTAGAACGGTACACGAAGGAGGCACGCTAATCGAGCCAGAGCTGACAGGGGCCATCGTGAGCGAATACCGCCGCTTATCCAACTCGGCGGCAGGAGGCCATCCTTCCCGCACACTCTCAGAGAAAGAGCTCGAAATCATTCGTTATGTAGCGGCAGGCATGAGTAATAAAGAGATCGCGGAGAAGCTAGCGTATTCCGAAAAAACGGTGAAGCACTATCTTTCCATTATCTTCCAAAAGCTGGGTACGCGTGATCGCACGCAGGCAGCTATCTTTGCCCTGCGCAATGGGTTAATCTTCAACGAGGAAGAGGAATCATAGCCAGTGCTGTTTGGTAGCGACAACAGCTGCCTGGGTACGGCCCTTGACATGCATCTTTTGCATAATATGATGCACATGTGACTTGACCGTTTCGATGCTTACGGAGAGTTGCCTGGCAATAGCCTGGTTGGAAGACCCTTCGACGAGGAGACGCAATACCTCTTGCTCGCGATTCGTCAGTATGACGGCAGGAGATGTAAGTGGGAAACGTGCTTTTAGAGTAGACCCTTCGCCAGATTTACTGCGAATCTCCAGTAAGCCTCCTGCGCGCTCTATATGCTCGCGCACAAGGCGTAGGCCAACATGTTGTCCAGTTTGCGCACCCTTGATTTCTTGCTCGGGGAGAAAGCCCGTGCCATTGTCACTCACTTGTACAGTGAGCGATCCAGAGAGCATGTGTATACGAATGGTTACACGGCTGGCATGAGCATGCTTACGAACGTTGTTGAGCGCTTCCTGGATGAAGCGGAAGACGGGATCTTCTAGTGAAGACGGGATCATGTTCGGGTCGTCTATATGGTAGCGAATTTCCAGGCCAGGTTCATTGAGAGCATAGTTGTCCAGCAGAGCCTGCAATATAGTATTAAAGCCCAATTCTTCCAGTTGCCTTGGTAACAAAGAGGAAATGCCGAGCCGCAAGTCATTCAGGGTTGCTTCCAGAATTGTGGAAGCTTGAGCGATCTCGTGTAAAGCGGCTTCGGTAGTGATTTGTTTCTCGAGTGTACGCTGGACGAATTCAAGTTTACGCAATACATATGCAATCTGTTGGACAACCCCGGCGTGGATGTCGTGAGCAATACGACTACGCTCCTGTTCGATCAATGCTTTCTGTTCAGCTATGTGTAGTTTATAGAGGTTCGAGAGGGTATCTTTTTCTGAATCGGAAAGATAGACAGAGAGCAGTGAGATGCCAATGAGAAGGGATCCCTCGTCAAGGGCTGGTTGTGTGCCGGCGCGTGCTTTGTCCGCTTCCTTGTGCCCTGAACTGAAACACAGCACCAGTAAGCCCTGCAGACTGTTATGCTGGTCCTTTGCTCCGATAGCGCTAAGGATCACATGCGCACCCGGTGAGGCCCAGTAACGTTCTTCCTCCAGGCTAAGCGGATCGCCGAATAGATCTGGCACGTGCAGGATACCATGCATGCGCAGCGCGTGGTAGAAAACTCCATCTAGCGGGATACGCCTGGGATCGAAAATCTCTTTACGCGGCAACTCTATGGAGTCAGGCCTGGAACGTGCCGGGTGTCGTGGGCGTCGCCCACTGCGCTCCAACAAGGTCAGCACGTGATCTCCTCTCTGTAGGACGAAGATTAATCCCAGGCTTGCTCCAGTGCTCTTACGGAGGTAGTCAAGCAAGGCACGTCGCCCATGAGCTACTGAATCGTCGCTTTGCAAATGTGCAATGAGCTGTAAGAGCAGGTCAGACGGTACCATGAATTTCTCCTCCCTCTCTCCAGCATACCAGGAAGAAGAAGAACGTTTCAGGGGAAATCTACGAGGTCTTTCCATGCTCGCCGGCCTTAGCTCGCGAGCGATTTTAGCGACGAGCATGGTAAAGTTGCCCTATTTATTGGTGAGCACCCATCGGAGATGATATCTGTGCTGCCTCTTTGTGCTCTGCTTCGACAGCCAGGAGCGAGGAAAGCTCATCATCTGAGAGGGCTTTAGGTGAGGCCTGTTGGGGATCGAATACAATGTTGTCTCGCTTGCAGTAGCGCAAACGGCTCCAGTTCTCAAGAGCGCGGTCCCATGCTGGTAATAGCTGCTGTGAATTGAGATCGCCTTGTACTGCGCGCTGGAAAGCAAGGAAAGATAACACCAGAGCAACGATGATGCCAATGAGGGTTATCACAACCTGAATGGCTCTGACAACCTCCGGCAGGCCGACTGATCCAAGAAGAACGATGATGAAAAATGAGCCAACACTGACAATACCTATGCCAATAACCATAGACTTGATCATGGGCACGCGCCCAACTGGCATAGGCGGCGGAGCGAAGCGTGAGATGCCAGACTCGTAAGCTGTTGCTAATGTCATTACTTGATCTGCCTGCTGGCATACCGGGCAGAGAGGCTTCTGGCTTTCATTAGCTACCATAAACAACCCCCTTAGGATCGTAGTTACTTTAAAGCAGTGACGGACCAAATACCGTATATAAAAAAGATAACACGTCAGCGCAGATTAGACAATGGGCCAGGAAAATAGAAGCGCGGCCTCTTCAATCTCATGAGGCTTGACAAGCAAAAGAAACGTTGCTATTATGTCGTGGACACCGTGTGCCCACAAGAGCAGTAATGTACTCCTGTGGTCAACTCCCCCAGGCTTCAAGATTGAAAGAAGGAAGGCCCTCCACCCACGCCTCCATATCTGCTTCGAGTCTGCGCTTTGGGAACGGAAAGGAGAGAGCATGTTTGCAGTAATTAAAAGTGGTGGAAGACAATACAAAGTCTCCGTCGGTCAGACCCTCGAGGTCAACCGGCTCCCTGTCGAGGATGGAACACAGGTTAAATTTGAAGAGGTCCTGCTGATATCGGATGCAGATAACTCGATGGTGGGTACGCCTCTGGTAGATGATGCTGTGGTGCTGGCAACGGCCACTCGCCAGAGCCGCGGCGAGAAGTTGATTGTTTTCAGGTATAAGTCCAAGAAGCGCCAGCGCCACCGCCGTGGCCACCGGCAGGAGCTGACAGTCCTCACTATCGATGATATTGTTGCCAACGGCATCAGCCTGGTGACCGGAGAAGCGCCGCAGGACAGGCAAGCTCCCATCGAGGAGGAAGTAGCAATGCCTGAAGCGGTCACAGAAACCGAGGCAGAAACGCAGGCGGCTGATGAAGCCGAAGCAACTCCAGAAGTACAAACCGAGAAGAAGACTATGCGCCGTCGTCGCACAGCAAAGGCTGAGGACACTGATGTCCAGGCAGGCGAGAGTAAGACAGAGGAATAATAAATCATGGCACATAAAAAGGGTGTGGGTAGCTCCCGCAATGGTCGGGATAGCAACCCTAAGATGCTTGGCGTGAAGCGCTACGATGGTCAGTATGTTACTGCGGGCAGTATTATTGTGCGCCAGCGCGGCACAAAGATCAATCCGGGCAACCATGTCGGTTTGGGCCGTGACCACACGCTGTTTGCGCTGATCGAAGGTTACGTCAAATTTGAACATGACTCGCGCAAGAAGCGCCGTGTCAGTATCTACAGAGATTTCCCCGGCCGTCCTTCGCTGACCAGTGAAACTCCTGCCAGTGCTGCTGCTGTCATAGTTGTGGAAGCCTAAAATATTCGTTCGTAATTCCAGGCGGGCACCTGTGTGGTTGCCCGCTTTCTATTTATTTGTTGCAGTCAGGTTGCCATTCAAATATGCAAATGCTACCTCTTGCCAAATGAAACCCAGGAGACTACACTTTCTTTTATTATGGTCACGGGTCAGGCTTCCTTCTTGTCAGGCTTAAGAGCAAAGAAAGGACAAAGTATGCGAGCAATTATCAGCGTTGCCAACCGTGACGGCATCCCCGAGTTGGCAAACGAGTTGCAAAAGCGCGGTGTAACTATCTTCTCAACCAGCGGCACCGCTCATGCTCTGCAAATGGCAGGCGTTCAGGTAGAGCAGGTTACTGCCCTCACGAAGTTTCCTGAAATACTCGATGGGCGTGTCAAAACCCTGCATCCAGCTATTTTCGGGGGTATACTTGCGCGTCGCGACGTTACAACTCACATGAAAGAACTGCAGGAGCATGAGATCGCGCCCATTGATATCGTAGTTGTGAACCTGTACCCTTTTGCAGAGACGATTGCTCGCCCTGGCGTGACCATAACAGAAGCTCTAGAGCAGATCGATATCGGCGGTGTAGCGCTCATTCGCGCCGCCGCTAAAAATTTTCAGGATGTTATAGTGCTGGTACGCCCACAGGATTATGCCCTGGTGATGCAAGAATGGGACGAGCTGGGTGAGGTCAGTCTTGCTACTCGCAGGCGACTTGCCGCTATTGCCTTCCAGTATACTGCCAGCCATGATAGTACTATTGCCGATTATTTGCGCACCCAACCCGCTGAATATTTTCCTGAAGAGCTTGTCCTGCCATTGACACGCATATCGACCCTGCGCTATGGCGAGAATCCTCACCAGCGGGCAGCTTTTTATCGCTGGACCGACACACCATCACCGGCCATGGTTCCTACAATAGGGGGTGCCGAGATACTGCATGGCAAAGAATTATCTTATAATAATCTGCTTGACCTGGATGCCGCGCTGGCAACGGTTAGCCGGTTTACCGCTCCAACAGTAGCCATCATCAAACATACGAACCCCTGCGGAGTGGCCTGCGACGACACGCTAGTAGAGGCCTACAAGAAAGCTCACACGGGCGATACTATTTCAGCATTCGGCGGCATCATCGGCTGCAATCGCCCTGTTGATGCCGCTACCGCCCGTGAAATTAGCCAGTTATTTTATGAGGCGGTCATCGCGCCAGATTTCACCTATGATGCTCTGCTCATACTGCGTAGTAAACAGAATCTGCGCCTTCTGGCCACTCATTGTCCAATTGAGCCGGTCAACGGAATCCCCGTACCAGTGCTCAAAAGTAACCGCTTCGACGTGCGTACTGTAAGTGGCGGCTTACTGCTGCAAACGCCAGATACTGCTGGTGAGAAGGAAACAGAGTACCGCGTGGTAACGGAGCGCGATCCGACCCTGGAAGAAGTAACTGATCTGATGTTTGCCTGGAAGGTGGTACTCCAGGTCAAATCCAATGCTATTGTACTGGCGCATAAGCTGGCGGTGACTGGTGTAGGAGCTGGACAGATGAACCGCGTCGCCAGTGTGTACCTGGCGGTGGAGAAAGCGGCAGAAAGAGCGCGAGGATCGGTGCTGGCGTCAGATGCTTTTTTCCCTTTTGCAGATGGGGTGGAAGCCGCGGCCAAAGCAGGAGTAACAGCAATTATTCAACCGGGTGGATCCATACGCGATGAGGAGACTATCCGTGTGGCGAATCATTATGCAATAGCCATGGTCTTTACAGGCAAGCGGCATTTTCGCCATTAAAGCAAAGAGACCAGGCAACTATGGCCTGGTCTCGTGAGTCGCATTGGTCATGCTGTGATTTCATCTGAGAAGAAGCGTACCCAGATCAGGCAGACGGCAAGACCTCCTACGAGCGTGAAGAAGGCTACCGCGCCGCGCGTGCCTTCATCCACTTTGGGATCTCTGAATGGATAGAACCAAATCAGGGCAAGCCAGGCGATGGTAAATACTGCCGTCCAGCTCAGTTTGGTCGTCTCGGGATTTGAGCGATAAACGAGGTGATAGATGAAGAGAGTGAGCAGGCCGAGGAAAATCACAGTGCCCTTAAAGGGTAGGGTAATGCCCGCACCGAAATCGATGATCAGCGTCGGACTGATAAATAGGAAGCAGCAAATCCATAGGATGCCGAGGATTATAGCTCCTATTACTTTTCCCTTCTGTAAACCAGGTGCCACGATATGAAGCTCCTTTCCGAGGAGTAAAATATTGCTTTTGTGACCTTATTGTAGTCCTTGTACGCAAATAAATCAACCTTTAAGACGTCTCGTCGTAATAAGCGCGTGCGAAGCGGGCCGCCCACAGAGCATTGTTGATGAGCAGAGCTTTGTTGGCCTCGACGCTCTCGCCTCCTGTAGCCTGCGCTACATGGGCGAGAAGAAAAGGTGTAATGGCGGACCCGCTTATGCCCTTTGCTCTAGCCAGTTGTAATGCCTCCTGTGTTGCTGTCTCCAACGGGCCTGGATCCATGGCGTAATGTTCAGGTATGGGACAGGCTACTACCATCCCGTGCAACTGGCAGTCCCATTGTGTACGGGCAATGGCTGCGATGGTGGCAACGTCGTCGGCCCTGTACCTGAGTGGTCGCCCACTGGATTGCACATAGAAGGCGGGAAACTCATCGGTTTGCCAACCAATGACCGGTACACCCTGCGTCTCCAGGTATTCCAGCGTGAGATCCAGGTCAAGGATAGATTTTGCTCCCGCGCAGGCGACAAGAACCGGCGTACGGCTCAACTCTGTCAGATCGGAAGAAATGTCCATGCTCGTTTCAGCGCCTCGATGTACTCCTCCGATGCCACCCGTGGCGCAGAAACGCAGCCCTGCCATACTTGCACAGAGCATGGTCCCGGCCACTGTCGTCGCTCCCCAGTTGCGCGTTACCAGGGTCACTGCCAGATCGCGCCTGCTTACCTTGACGATATCGCGCGCTGTTCCCAGGTACTCAAGTTCGCCGGTTGTGAGACCAATACAAATCTTCCCATCGTGTATAGCCACAGTTGCCGGAACTGCGTCTTCAGCGCGGATGGTTGCCTCCATGGATAGGGCCACTTCGATGTTGACCGGATAGGGCAGGCCGTGGGCAATAACGGTTGACTCGAGAGCTACAACCGGGTGTCGCTCTTCGATTGCTGCTCGCACTTCATCTGAGAGTGTGATGCAGGATGCTACGTGTTGCATGGTAATGTTTTAGTTGGGAACCTTTCATCTTTGTTTGAGACGCTCTTAAGCAGTATACATTACAATCGCTTTTTTCCAGGGCTTTGTGGTGTTCCTGAAGTGCCTCTCATGCCCGCTCTGCTCGCGACCCGCACGCGGGTCGCTCAGGAGGGGTGTGCTGGCGCGGCTGCACAGCCGCGCCAGCACACCCCCCGTTGCAGCAGGGGCAGCTCTGCGAGCAGAACGGGAGCAACGGGTACACCAAAAAGCCCTGCTTTTGACTTTGTCAAGTTGTGCTGTAACGTTTAAGGGTGTTATAGTGACATTGAATTCGAGGGGTTTTTGGGGAGAGCACAGCTTATAGGCATATGCAACTTCAAGATTTGTAGAGGTGGCATAGGATGGTGATGAGGGAAATACCGTCTGCTTAGTGCTACGTTAAAATAGGAGCTTCCTTGCAGCCCTGCTGAGACGCAGTCTAGCTGCCAACAGCAGCGCTGCAGGGGTGGATTTCAAGGAGAAGAGAATGAAGCTCACTGGTAAGTTACTTACCGCTGGTCTGGTAACTGGTGGCGCTTTGGGAGTGCTGGCAGTTACCAATAAAATTTTCGAAGCACGGGCTGGAGCGCTTGATACAGTGCTGCCCGGTGAAGAACGCATCTTCGCATGGAAGTACGGAGACGTCTTCTATATGGTGAAAGGCAACCGCGAGGCGAGACCGCTGCTGTTAATTCATGGCTTTGGGCCCGGTGTGTCTTCTTATGAATGGCATAAAAACTTTGAAACCCTTTCGGAGCAGTTCCGTGTGTATGCCATCGATTTACTAGGCTATGGCATGTCTGATCGCCCTGTGATTGACTACACTGCTGAGACATATGTTGATCTCATTGGTGACTTCATCAGGGAGGTTATCGACAAGCCAACTGTAGTCGTGGCACATGGCCTGGTCTGCGCCTATGTCATAGCGGGCGCCTATCGCCGTCCGCATCTCTTTGAGCGTCTTATGCTGGTGACGCCTCCTGCGACTATGCTACAGGAGACCGCACCTGGTCCGGTCAATGCCGTAAAGAAGATCGTGCTGCGCACACCAATTATCGGCCGATTCATTTATAACTTGCTGACAACAAGGTCAGCTATTCGAGCCTTCTATAGAAGAAGGGGTTATCACAACGCGGGGCTGATCAGCGACCAGTTGGTGGAAAAAGCCCATTGCGATGCCCACCAGTCACATAGCCAGTCTCCCGCGGTATCGCTCTTCAGCAACTCCCTGAACCTGGATGTACACGAGGACCTGGCCCGATTGCAGCAACGAGTCGTGGGGGTTTGGGGTCGCGAGGGTATATTGGTACCTCCTCAGACAGCCGAAGCCTTCAGACGTGTGAATCCAGGCATTGAAATTCGCATCCTGGATAGCAGTGACCAACTGCCTCAGGATGAACAAGCAGGCCAGTTCAATAACCTGATTCGTGAGTTTGCTGGCCAGGCTGTCATGCAATAGGGAGCAAGTGTAGCAGGTGTAGTGTGTGTAGTAGAAGTTCTAGGGCGACCGCGAGGGTCGCCCTGGGGGATGTCTGCCAGTGCCTTAAACGATCGCGAGGATTGCCTTGATTTATGATTGGTCCTATCATAGCAGGTTTCCTAACAGTGCTCGCGCAATCACTATCCTCTGGATCTGATTTGTCCCTTCAAAGATTTGTGATACTTTCACATCGCGCATGTAGCGTTCCACGGGGTAATCACGTACATAGCCAGCGCCTCCCAGGACCTGTACAGCATTGGTAGTTACCTCCATTGCCATATCGGTGGCGAAACACTTGGCCATCGCGGCATGCATACCTGGACTCTGCCCGTGGTCAAGCTTGTAAGCGGCTTCATATACCAGTAGACGAGCTGCCTCGATCTTCATTGCCATGTCGGCCAACATAAACTGGATGCCCTGGAATGCTCCGATAGGTCGTCCGAACTGCTCGCGTTCGCGCGCATAATTGCAGGCCACTTCAAAGGCTGCCTGTGCAACACCCACCGCGATGGCTCCGATGTTGATGCGCCCCCCATCGAGCGATGAGAGGGCAATTTTAATACCCTGCCCCTCTTCACCAAGACGATTGGCAGCAGAAACTTCACTATTGGTAAAGATGAGTTCGCGGGTCGGAGAAGAATGTAATCCCATCTTGCGCTCAGTCTTACCGAAGGAGAAGCCTGGTATATCCTTCTCAACTACAAAGCTGGTGATACCATCCGCGTCCGTGCCAGGGCGGGTACGCGCCATCAGCAAGTAGATCTCGGCCTCGCCAGCATTTGTGACCCACGTTTTTGAGCCGTTAACGACATAGTCACTGGCGTGACGCTCTGCCCTGCATTGCAAGCTGGCAGCATCAGAACCAGATGCCGCTTCACTGAGAGAGAATGCCCCCAATAATTTGCCGGAGGCGAGATGGGATACCCAGCGCTGCCGCTGTTCCTCGTTACCGAAACTAGCGATAGAAGCGGTGACCATGTTGTGTACCGAAAGCCCAACGGCAGTTGCCATGTCTCCTTTTGCTAGTTCTTCGTAGATCATAGCGCCAGTGAGACGGTTGAGCTGACTCCCGCCATATTCTTCAGGTGTGGTCATGCCCATGAGGCCGAGTTGCGCCATCTGGTGATAGATTTCACGTGGAAAATGATCATGTTCGTCCCACGTCTCGCTATGTGGAGTGATTTGCTGCTCGGTGAAGCGACGCACGGTGTCGCGAATCTCTACTTGCTCTTCGTCGAGGTCGAAGTTCACTGGTATGCTCCTCTCACGTATCTGTCTGCTTTCAGCTTTTCTTTGCGAAGGATGAACAGGCGTAGCTCCAAAATGCAGGTACAGACAATCCTGTTAAAAATTCTTGCCACTAATTAGGCGGGCGCGGCGTTTTAATTTAGGAGGTGTCACCAAAACGTTGGGTATCCCCATAACCAGCGTTTCCCCCTGGTGACATCTCTTCTTCCATTCTACTGCCAGATCAAAGTATCATCGTTGCCGGGTATGCGTTTCTCTGCGTCCTCAGCCTCCGCCGGTTTTCGTCTCCAATTGCAGCGTACAGCGCCACGTGCCAGCATTTGCTGTATCACCTCGTCATATTCGTGTATAGTATAGCGTCCAAAGTTCACGTTGAGTAACTGCTGGCGCAGGTCGGGCCAGCGGCGTACGCGCTGCGCACGCCCCTGTTGGAACGTACGACTATACAATTGCTGCATCTCTTCTTCGAAGCGCTCCTGCTGCTGAGCCGCGAACCATTCTTCGCCCAGTACTCCCCGGTGGCTTTGCTCGTAGAGGCGGCGGCGATACAGGCATACAGCGTCGTTCATAGCTGCCAGGCTATCCTGGCGGCGCGTGGCAAAGATGAGCGTGTAGGGCACCGTCTCGACCACAGCGGGACGTACCTGTACAGGGAATGCAAAGCGCTGCACCGGGAGGAAATGCCGCTGCATTGAGGCGATGAGCAGGTCGATTACACCCTCGATCGTTCGCTCCACCTCTTCACTAGTAGTGGATAATACCTTCCAGCGATCACTGCGCAGCAAAGCGGTCAAGGCAGTAGCCTCAGGTGAGGTTGCCAGGTGAGCCATCACCTGTTTATGCGAGATAAAAAGGCAAAGTTCAGTTGGAGCTGTGCGCTGGTAGAGCGGAGTGAGGTCATCATAGGTGAAAAGGGTATGCCCAAAGGGATTGAGCAAAAAGATGGCTGGGGATTGATCGATGAGATTGAGCACAACTGTGCTCATCTCTAGCCAGCTTGTTCGCACAATGCCGCTTTCTCCAGGCAGGATCGCCGCGTCTTTTGTCTGGTTGGTTCCAGGTTTATCTGCACCATTCTCGATGGCTGTTGCTCGTGTTCCTTTGCGTTTGCTGCTTCCTGCTTCCAGCAGGATGCCGTGTAGAGTGATCGTTTTGCTTTCTCGCGCGAGTAGATTGGTGAGGGCCGCTATTGGCTCGAGGGCAGGCGCAATGGCCGAGGACAAATCTTTTTTGCTACCTCTTGCCCGGTGAACTGGCGCTTCAGAATGATTTTGTGTATTACTTCCGCTCGACATATGCGTTGCCCGCGTCTCGATAGCTCCGAGTGCATCGATCCAGTAGCAGCGGCGGTAGATGCGAGTTGCACTGAGTGCTCGGCAGTAGGGCAAAACGTAGTCGTGCAGCAGCCAGTTCCGGAACGATGAGAGTATAACCTGCTCTGTGAGGCGACGATGCCTGGATGGTTCATGTATAGTGGAACCAGGCGACACCGGCTCGTTATTTAGTTCAGCCCACAGGTCTTGCATAGTTGGCTATTTCTACCCGCGACTCTGCCCTGGTAACGGTTTTACCTGTACCGGAAGCCTGGCGCCGCGTATTGAAGCATCTACCAGCTCTACCGGATGCATCGCTGGAATGGTGTGACCCAGGCGCTGCAAGGCGGAGTTAATTTGCAGGAGGCAGCCTGGATTGGCGGTGGCAATAACGTCCGGTGCTGTACTCAAGATATGTTGGGCCTTGCGTTCCCCCAACTGCCTGGCTGGTTCCGGCTCGATCAAGTTGTAAATGCCCGCACTGCCGCAGCAGACATCGGCCTCAGGGATATCCACCACCTCGAGACCGGGAATATTGCGCAGCACTTTACGCGGCTGGAGGCGCACGCGCTGGGCATGAGCAAGATGGCAGGCGTCATGGTAGGCCACCCGCAGTGAGATGGGATGACGAGGTGCCACCGGCTCCAACTCGGCCAGTATCTCCGAGATGTCCCGCACCGAATCTGAAAACGCCCTGGCCCGCTCGGCGTATTCCGGGTCGTCGCGCAGCAGGTAGCCATATTCCTTCATAGTAGAACCGCAGCCAGCGGCGTTGACCACAACGGTATCTACTCCCCAGGCCTCAAACGTATCGATCAAGCGGCGAGCGTAGTCCAGCCCTTCATCCTCACGTCCCGAGTGGATAGAGAGAGCACCGCAGCAACCCTGCGTGGGTGGCGCGACAACATCGCATCCCTCGGCTGTAAGAACGCGTATAGTAGCTGCATTGACGTGATCAAAGAAGACACGCTGCACACATCCCAGCAACAGCCCCACTCGCCGCCGCCGCTGGCTCTTCGCCCGCGTGAAAGTAGCAGGCCGGGATAGAAGTGAGCCCAGGCGCACGGGCGGCATCACCGTTTCCATGCCCAGCAGGCGGGCGGGGATCAGGCGGGCAAATGTCTCAGAATGGATGATGCGGCTGGCGCCAGTCTTTTGATAGAGCCAGAGCAGCGGCAGCAATGCTCTCAGGCGGGCCGGGCGCGGGAACAGTGAGAACAGGAAAGAACGGAACAGGCGATCGGACAGGCCCCGTTCGTAATGACGCTCGAGTTGGGGACGAGTGGACTCGATCAGTTTATCGTACTGCACCCCGGAAGGACAGGCCGTCACACAGGCCATGCAGCCCAGGCACTGGTCGATGTGCGTGGCAAACGTCCTGTTGATGCCAATCTCTCCTTGCGAGGTCATTTTCATCAACTGGATGCGGCCGCGAGGCGAATCCATTTCTTCTCCCCACAGCAAGTACGTTGGGCAGGTAGTCAGGCAAAAACCACAGTGCACGCAGTCGGCAATCAATTCGGGATCGGGCGCGTGATGCTGATCGAAGCCAACAACACGCCGGTTGCTGATTTGTATGTTGCTTGTGTTCATTAGATACCTCCCACGAAGCGCCCGGGGTTCAGCGTGTAGTTTGGATCGAAACGCACTTTCAGGCGGCGCATCACCTCAAAAGCCGGGATGGGTCCCCAGACATCGACCTCGCGTGCCAGGGCGACCGGTGCATCCAGCACGACCAGGCTCCCCTGGCCAGCAGAGGCGGCAAGACGCAGTTTATCGACGGCCCTGGCCAGCGCCGCAGTTTCATCCCCGGAGAGGCGCGCAAATACCAGGCCATGGCCCGTATGTGCTCGCCAGCGTGTGCTGAAATTTGCCTCATTCGCGATGTGTTCAAGGCTCTCCAACCAGGAGGCGACATTGGTAGGTAATACGCTCACTTTCACAATGAGCGCGTTCTCCGCGTCGCTTGCAAGCGGGAAATCGCTGGCGACTTGCCGCCAGAGCTGTTCCTCTGCCTCACCCTGGAGAGTCTTAATGTCGTTCAAGCCAGTAGCCATAGAAGTGAGCGTGGAAGCCTGCTCGTCCGCCGACTCCGGTTCTGTCTCGAAGCGGGCTGCCATCACGCAGCCCGCACCCGTAGCTGGTGCGCTCATCACATCCAGGGCCGTAGGCTCCAGGGTGGAGGCAATCACGCGCACAGCCAGGTCGCACAATGGAGCGGCAGTAGGAGCAGTGAGCACGACCGTACGAGATGCAGCACGTAGTGGGTACAGCCGGAAGGTCGCGGCGACGATCACTCCCAGTGTGCCTAGTGCACCGGTGAAGAGCTTGGGCAGGTCATACCCGGCCACGTTTTTGACTACTTTTCCGCCGCCTTTGGCGATAGTGCCATCGGGCAGCACGACGCGAATACCGATAATCTGATCGCGTACCCCACCATAGCGCAGGCGACGCGCGCCGGAAATGTTGGTGGAGATGATGCCGCCGGTGGTTGCATTGGGATCAAGGACCGGGTCGAGCGCCAGCCACTGGCGGGTGCGAGCCAGGTGCGCTTGCAGGTCGATCAACTTGAGGCCCGCCTCCACTGTTACCGTCATGTCGTGCGGCGCGTGCTCAACCACGGTATTGAGCCGCGTCGTACTCAAAAGTACATCACCACCTACGGGCGGAAGGCCGGTGTTGAGCTGGGTGCCACCACCACGCACCAGCACCTTGAGCCCTTCACGATTGGCGAAGGCCAGTACTTTCGCTACTTCTTCCCCGGTGCCCGGCTCTACGACGAACTGTGGCTGCACTCCGGCTGCCATATCGTTTTCCGTTGCTGGTCGCACGTGGTCTCCTACCAGGGTGCCCAGTGTCTCTTGCAAGGACTGTACCTTCATTGCGCCCTCCTTTAACTCCTCAGGTGCCTGATTCCTCGCCGCCTACGGCGGCTCGCCTCGTGTTTCCTGCGGGCCTGGCAGCCGCCAGCTGCCAGGCCCGCAGGAAACACCTCTAGCGAACCACCGCAGGTGGTGAGGAGTCCTGAGGAGTTACATATTCCTTTAGAATCGCTCCGCCAGGCCGGCCAGCTCCGCCGGGTGCGGGCGGTAAGGACCTGGTACCTCTCCGCACAGGCGGGGGGTCGGATAAACTTTGTTGGGATTGCACAGGTTGTCCGGGTTGATGGCGCAGCGGATGAGCTGGTGCGTCGCCAGGTCGGCCTCGGTGAACATCACGGACATGTGGGTCTTCTTTTCCATACCTACGCCATGTTCGCCGGTAATACTGCCGCCGTGGGCTACACAACGACGAATGATCTCGCCGGCAAGTTCCTCTGCGCGTTCCTCCTGCCCCTCGATGCGCTGATCGTAGAGGACCAGGGGGTGCAGGTTGCCGTCGCCCGCGTGAAAGACGTTGGCGACGCGCAGACCGTTCTGGGTGCTGAGTTCCTCGATCTCGCGCAATATCTCCGGGAGGGCCGTGCGAGGTATTACACCATCCTGGACGATGTAGTTGGGGCTGATGCGGCCCACTGCCGCAAAGGCAGCCTTGCGGCCCTTCCACATCAACAGGCGTTCCTCGTCTGTACGTGCCAGGCGGTACTCTATAGCCCCGGCGCTCCGGCAGATGTCCTCGACCCGCGTGAGCAATTTAGCGATTTCGGTGCGATGCCCATCCAGCTCAACCAGCAGGACGGCTCCCACGTCCAGTGGGTAGCCCGCGTGCACTGCCTCTTCGCATGCCTCTATAGCCAGTTTATCCATCATCTCAATTGCTGCCGGTACGATACCGGCGGCGATGATGCCCGATACTGCCTCTCCCGCGGCTTCAATCGTATCGAAGGAGGCCATGGCGGTCTGCACGCCTTCGGGCTTGCGCAGGATGCGCAGTGTGACTTCGGTGGCGATGCCAAGGGTACCCTCCGAGCCGACGATGATGCCCGGCAAGTCGTACCCCGGAGTATCAAAGGTAGGACCGCCAACCTCAATCAATTCGCCATCAGGCATAACAAACTTCATACCCAGCACGTGGTTAACGGTGAAACCGTACTTGAGGCAGTGAGCGCCGCCCGAGTTTTCGGCTATGTTGCCACCGATGGAGCAGACCTGCTGGCTGGAGGGATCAGGCGCGTAGTAGTAGCCGTGAGGCGCTACCTGCTGCGTAATCCACAGATTGATGACTCCAGGCTGCACGACCACGCGCTGGTTGGGGAAATCGATCTTCAGTATTTGCTTCATGCGTGCGAGCGAAATAACTATACCGCCTTCGGTGGGCAGTGCGCCGCCAGAGAGACCGGTCCCCGAGCCTCGTGGCACGAATGGGATATGCTCTCGATGGCAGATACGCACTACAGCCTGCACCTGCTCGGTCGAGGTGGGGAGTACAACGAGTGCAGGTACGACACGGAAGTTGGTCAGGCCATCGGACTCGTAGGTGCGTAATTGTTCGTGCTTGTCGATGACTCCTTCAGCACCTAAAATAGTCCGCAGCTCTGCCGTGATTGCAGGTTTGAGCATCGGAGCCTCCTTCTGAAAGCGGGGCTTGCCACCCGCCCGTCTAAGCCAATGTGTTGGGTACGAATGATAAGAAAAAATTTATCCGCTTAGCAAAGGTATAGACTATTGTAGATAGGGATGTCAAGGCATACTGGCGGGTATAAACATCTTGACCGCTTCCACAATCAACCGGTGCTCCACCAGCTTCAAGCGTTCGTGCAGCGTCTCTTCCGTATCGCTCTCTTGAATAGTGACCTCTTCACGGCAGATTACAGGTCCCGCGTCGACCTCCGGCGTCACATAATGCACTGTGCTGCCCGTTACCTTTATACCGGCGTCGAGCGCCTGCTTTACCACGTGGAGCCCCCGGAAGACGGGGATCTCTGTACCATCACGCGTGGTATACATGTCGCCTGTGCCCTCATCGGGAATAAGGGCGGGATGAAGATTGATGATACGCCGCGGGAATTGTTCGATAAAGGCTGGGCTGAGGATACGCATCCAGCCGGCCAGTATGACGAGGTCAACGCGGAACAGTCGCAGCAATGCGGCAAGCTGCGACTCGCTATCCGCTCGCTCCTTCCAGGGCAGGTAGACCGTGGGTAGGTTATGGGTAAGGGCACGCTGCAGGCCATAGGCGTTGGCTTTATTGCTCACAACCAGCGCGATCTCGACGTTCGCCAGTTTCTTGCTCTCGATGGCATCGATAAGCGCCTGCAGGTTGCTGCCCGTGCCAGAGATGAGCACGCCAAGGCGCAGGGGAGTGCTGTCCATTACCGGCGTACCTCTTCATCGGCCTGGACCAGTTCGGCGACAAGGCGCTGTTTGTACTCGTGCAGCCGCTGGCCTAGCTGCATATCTGAGAGGGCCAGTATTTTGGCCGCCAGCAGGGCCGCGCCCTCCGGCTCCAGGATCACTGGGGAGGCGATGCCGGACGGCAGCCGCAGCGACGAGAGGATATCCATCCCGCCGAAGCGGTCGCTGTAAGGCGGGCAGGCGATTACAGGATAGCGCGTATTGGCGTCAATGACCGCGGAGAGCGCGTTGGAGCGTCCCGCGATGGTGATGTATACCAGGGGACCTGCCGGCTCGTATTCGCGCAGTATATCTAAAAGCCGTGAAGTGGCCTTGTGCGCTGAACAGATGCGCATTTCGCAGCCGATCTCCAGCATCTGCAATGTCTTAGCAACGGCTTGAGCATGGGCCAGGTCGCCCTTGCTGCCCATGATGATGATGACTCGCGATGACATAGCATATTCCTCATCTGGCACCCGTGAAGGATGTCATTCAAAATGATCGCGCAGCTCAGCAAATGTATCGAGCGTCAAAAGACGCCCTTTGCCTTCGTGACGGATGTCTTGTTTTTCCAGTCCCCACGTGTGCGGGTGAGGAATGTAGACCGCGTTCAAGCCTACCTCGAGCGCGGGATTAATGTCTGATCGTGGAGAATTGCCAATCATCCAGGTATTCTCCAGGTCGAGATCAAGCTCCGTCACAAGCCGGTTATACGTGTCTACATTTTTCTCCTCGACAATAATAGTGTCTCCAAAATAGATTCCCAGGCCAGAATTTTCAATTTTGAGCTTTTGCTCTTCCTCGTGGCCCTTTGTCAGTAAAATGAGCTGGTGCCGGGGGGACAGGTATGCGAGCGTTTCCTTCACTCCCGCTATGATCTGCATAGGGTGATGAATAATTTGCTCGCCGAAGTACACGACTCGTTCTAAATCTTCGTCTTGAACTTCCTTTTCTGCGAGGTGTATATAGCACTCCCGCAGGCTCCTGGCAAAACTGGCCGAGCCATAGCCCTGAGTCAATTCGATTTCGTCGAGCACAGCCCGAACTTCATGGGGCTTGAGCGAAGAGTGGTTAAGAAAATCGATAAAATCTTCGATGGCTTGCTCGAAGTAGATGTTGTTTTCCCAGAGGGTGTCGTCAGCGTCGATGAGTAAGTGTTGTCGCATATCAGGTCCTTCACAAATATGTTCACACGTCTACACATCAACCGAAGAAAAAGCCTATCACTACCCTTAGAGGTAGGGACCTTCGTCTCCATATTTCTTAGAGTCTGTCTGATTGCCATCCCGAGTGGGTGCTCGCGCCTGCGGCGCTCGCCTGATGTTTATGTTGTGTGGAGCAGGCGCGAAGCGCCTGCTCCACACAACATAAACATTTTTTGCGCGGCGAAGCCGCGCGAGCACCCCGGCGCAAGAGCGAAGACTCTGAGCATCAGACAGGCTCTTAGGTTGATGCCTATTTGGCACCCGCAAGGGGCGCCGTTACATTTCTCTGGTCAAATCGAGGTCGATAGTCCACTGTTATACGCGGTCTCCCTATATATTACCACCGTGACGTAACCCTCTGTGAGCAATATCCCTGCGGTACTGCATCCCTTCAAACGCAATGTGGGCCGCCGCGTCATACACCCGCGCCACGGCTTCCTGGAGCGTCTCCCCGTGTGCCGCGACGCTGAGCACTCGCCCACCTGCCGTAACCAGCTTCCCATCTTGCAGGGCCGTTCCCGCGTGGAAGACTTGCACATCTTGCAGGCGGTTTGCCTCCTCGACACCTGTGATCGGTAAGCCCGAGCGGTACTTTCCTGGATAGCCTCCTGATGCCAGCGTAAGGCTTACCGCGTAGCCTGGACGCCACAATGTATTGAGTTTTACGGGCAGCGTGCGCGCAAACTCCAGCACATTCGCCAGGTCCTCTTGCAGCAGCATCACGAACGCCTGCGCTTCCGGGTCACCGAAGCGCGTGTTGTGCTCCAGTACCATTGGCCCGCGCTCGGTGAGCATGATGTTTGAATACAACACGCCCGAAAAGGCAATGCCGCGCGCCTTGAGGGCCTGCAGTGTAGCCGCGACGATATGCCTGTATACCTGGGCCTCGCTCTCCCTGTCAACGAAAGGCAGCGGCGTGAATACTCCCATGCCTCCAGTATTCAACCCCTGGTCTCCATCGAGTGCGCGTTTGTGGTCCTGCGTCAGGGTCAGCGGCAGGTAGTGCGTACCGCTGCATAAAGCAGTGGAGCCTATCTCATCGCCCTGCAAGTAATCCTCGATCACAACAACGTCGCCTGCATCGCCGAAGACACGCTCGACCATGATCTGGCGTATAGCTTCCCGGGCTGTTGGCATATCCATGGACACGATGGCGCCCTTGCCGGCGGCGTTACCATCGGCCTTGACGACGACGGGCGTGCCATGCCGTTCAAGATATGCCAGCGCCGCGCTGGCGTCAGTAAATGTCTGGTACTGTGCCGTGGGGATGCCGGCCCCGGCCATGAGTTCCTTGGCGAAAGCCTTGCTGCCCTCGAGCGCTGCGCCTGCGGCTCCTGGCCCGAAGATGTGCAGTCCGCGCTGTCGAAAAAGGTCAGCGATGCCGGCTATCAGGGGTATTTCTGGCCCGACAACCGTGAGATCAATCTGCGCGCGTTCGGCAAAATCCGCCAGTTCCACCAGCGAGGTCACACCCAATCGTACGCACTCCGCGTGGGCAGCCATGCCTGGGTTTCCCGGCGCGGCATAGAGACGCGTTACACGATGGCTTTGCGCCAGCTTCCATACCAGCGCGTGTTCTCGCGCTCCCGAGCCAATGACCAGCACACGCATGATTACACCTCTTTATGGGACTATACTGGCCATGCGAGACCCCTTTGCAGGAGCGACGTTTACCATCTCCTGGGGATCGAATGGCCATCCCTGCTGTTGCATACAACCATAGCAGAATTCGTTATGTAGGAGGTTGTCAGCGGCGGCATCATCGAGCTTAATGTCTCCCATCGCCGAACCTATGGCGCGGCCCAGTCCCGTTGTACTCAGGTAGCCCAGACTATCGACGCCGATATAGTCGGCTATTTCCTGAATGCTGCGGCCAGCGGCGATCAGCTCCTCTTCCTGTGGAATGTCGATGCCGAAGTAACAGGGATGGCGCAGCGGCGGCGCACTGGAACGCAGGTGTATCTCCCGCGCTCCCTGGTGGCGTAAGGCTGCTACCAGGCGTTTCATCGTATGGCCGCGCACGATAGAGTCATCCACGATCACCAGCCGCGCGCCATCGATCTTTGGTTTGACCAGGTTGAATTTCAGGTCTACCTCCAACTGGCGCAGGCGCTGGTCGGGCTTGATGAAGGTGCGGTCGCTGTAGCGGTTCTTGATGATGGCCTGTCCATAGGGAATGCCCGATGCTGCCGCGTAGCCCAGCGCAGCCGGGATGGAAGAGTCGGGCACTGGCACCACCAGGTCGGCATCCACGGGATGTTCTCTCGCTAACTCCTGGCCCAGGGCTTCTCTCACCAGGTAGACGTAGCGGTCGTTCAGGCGAGTCGTGGCGTCGGAGAAGTAGATGTACTCGAAAACGCACAATGTCTTACGAGGAGAGCGCGCCAGCACTTCTGCATGTATGCCTTCTTCATCGATGGTGATGAGTTCGCCCGGTTCGACTTTGCGCACGAAGGTCGCGCCGAGACGATCCAATGCGCACGACTCCGAGGCGACAATCCAGTTCTCCCCGATGCGTCCCAGGCACAGTGGGCGCAACCCCCATGGATCACGTGCAGCATATAGTTTGCCCTCTGCCAGGATAACGAGGCTGTAGGCGCCCTGCAGCAGGGAGAACGTCGCCATCATGCGCTCACGCATAGTCGTACCATCCGCGTGCAGTAGCAGGAGCAGGGCAATAGCCTCGCTGTCGGTGGTAGAATGCAAGAAATCCTGCGGCAGTTGTGCGCGCAATGCCGCACCATTTACCAGGTTGCCGTTATGCGCGACGGCAATGGTATCATAGCGGCTCTGCCCCGGTCCCACGACAAACGGGCCTGCATTCTCGACGCAGCTGGAGCCGGTGGTAGAGTAGCGCACATGGCCGATGCCGCAGCAGGTAGCAGGCAGACCCATTCCCATGTCGGGGAAGACTTCGCGCACTTTGCCCATGGCAACGCGGTGAACGATTTGCCCCGCGTGGTCATATACCGCCATACCCGCGCTCTCCTGGCCACGGTGTTGTAAGGCGGTCAGCGCGAGTGTGAGATAGCGCCTCACATCAATGTGATCGCTGTCCTTGCGTACGTAGATACCTACTATCCCGCAGGCGTCATGCAAACGTTCCAGTTCCACGTGCTGCTCCTTTGAGAGCTACTGCCCAGGCTTCAATTTCCCTGTCAGGTCGGCTACAAGTGCGTAGCGGTCGGCGATGCTATCCAGGTCCTGCGCGGTTACCTCCTTCAGGTTGCGATAGAGCTGTTTATCCAGCATACGCGTTTTGTCGCCGCCAGGCCAGAGTCGCCAGCTATCGTTGTCTATCACATCGGCCACCAGCAAATCTCCCTTGCTGTCGCGGCCAAATTCAATTTTGAGATCGACCAGTGTCACGTCGATGCCTGCCCAGGCGTGTTCCAGCGTTTCAAAGACGCGGCGTCCCTGCCCTGCCATCCACTCTATCTCTTGTGCCGTTGCCAGTCCCATTTTAATGATGTCCTCCGGCCAGACCTGCGGGTCATGCCGGGCGTCATCTTTAAGGAACGTCTCGACCAGTACCGGGTCGAAGCGCGTTCCCTCGCTGACTTCCGGGTGGCGCTTGAGATAGGAACCGGTGGCGATGCGGCGCTGCACCTGCTCTACAGGCAGCATGCTGCAACGACGTACCAGCAGCGTCACAGCGTTGATTTGCTCGACGAAGTGTGTGGCCAGGTCCTCCTGGTTCAACAGGCGAAAAATGTTGGCCGTGGTAATGGTGCTCCAGCGCGATTTGCCGGTCAGTTCGTTGCGCCTCGCTCCATCGCCTGCCGTGATCTGGTCCTTGTTAACCATGTATACCAGGCTGTCATCTCCTGGATAGGCGTAAATCTGTTTTGTTTTGCCTTCGGCCAGCAAGGGGCCGAAGGTGGGATTTTGTATCATATTTTAATCCTCTCGCTATATGTTACCACGGGCGACCGCAAGTTACTGAGGGCGCCCGATAGGCGTCAAGATAAGCCATGCCCTCCGTAGGGGCGGGGGTGGTGCGGGGCTGGGTGGGGACCTTTATGGTCGCCCGGCGGTGGGGTCGTCACAGAGGCTGGCCTCGTCTGCAGCAAACACAGACGACGCGGGCGACCATAAAGGCCCACCCTTCCACTCCTCACCACACTCGCCCCTATGGCCTACGAACCTGCCATTTCCCTTATCTTGACGCTTATAGGGCGACCGCAAGGGTCGCCCCTACTCGGTACGTTGTAGTACAACGCCTTCGCCCTTCGTCATGTAGCCTACCGTGAGCAGTTCAGGCAGGACACGCCTGGCCTCGGTCGCCGCTTCTGGCGAAAGCGCCAGCACCATGCCCACGCCCATATTCAGAGTATTATACATTTCCTCGCGCGATAGATGGCCCAGCCGGGCCAGCAAGCGGAAAAGCGGCGGGACATCCCACGCGCCCGTCTCTATCACTGCCTGCACGCCCCAGGGCAGGATGCGAACTATGTTCCCCGCGAAGCCGCCCCCGGTGATGTGCGCTATGCCCTTGATGGTGTGCCCCTTTCCCTCCAGGTGCTGGTGCAGCAGCGCTATCTCACGTAGATAGCAGCGGTGCGGGCGCAGCAGTGCATCCACCAGTGGCTCGCCGAGCTCAGGAAAGATGGTATCCAGCGCGTAGGGCGCAAAGACACGCCGCGCCAGGGAATAGCCATTGGTATGCAGGCCGCTCGAAGGCAGGCCCAGCAGGACATCGCCCGGCCGTATGGCGGTACTATCGATAGCTGTATCCTGCTCGACGATGCCGACCATAGTTCCGGCCAGATCAAATGCTCCAGATAAATAAACGCCAGGCATCTCTGCTGTTTCGCCTCCCAGTAATGTGCAATCTATCTCTTTGCAGGCAGCGGCGACGCTGCTTACAATGGAGGCCGCCTGCAATGGGTCGAGCTTTCCCATTGCCAGGTAGTCCATAAAGAAGAGCGGCCTTGCTCCTTGCGTCAACAGGTCATTGACGGAGTGGTTGACGAGATCGTGGCCAATGGTATCAAAGCGCCCGGCCTGGGCCGCGATTAAGGTCTTTGTGCCGACCCCATCGGTCGAGGCCACTAACGCGGGCCTGCGCATTTCCTTGATCGAGGCTGCGTCGAGCATGCCAGCAAATGCACCCATGCCTGCCAGCACCTGCGGGCCCTGCGTCGCCCGCACCGCCTCTAGCATCAACGCTTTTGCGCGGTCGGCGGCGGCAATATCAACGCCACTCTCCGCGTAAGAAGCTGTGCCGGCGCTCTTCGCAGGCGCCCCGAAGCTCTTTTTATTCTGCAGTTTCATTGCATGATTCATAGCATTTTTTAAAATAGCCAGACCGTCCCCCTGTCCATTACGCCGCAGCGGATGCTGTAGAGCGTGGACGTAGCGTTCGGGGTGAGGCATCAGCCCGAAGACGTTGCCTTGAGCGTTGCACACGCCCGCGATGTTGCCAGCGGAGCCGTTGGGATTGTCGGGATAGGGAACCTCTTCTACGCTGGGGAGATTTGCCCCGGGCGCCTGGCCATGCCGCCTGGTATAGAGCAGGGGCCCCTGCCCATTCATATATAATTGTGTCAACTCCTCGTTGTCAGCTAAGACGAACTGCCCCTCTCCATGAGCCACGGGCAATTCGATGGTATGTTCTATACCTTTAGTAAAGAGGCATGGTCCTGGCTGTACGGATAATGTGACCCAGCGGCACTCGAATTGCGCCGAGGCGTTATCGGCCAGGCTGGCGCCTGGTAAGTCTCGCGCCTTATCAGGGAAATGGCCCGGCAGCAGCCCTGCGCGCACGAGGACCTGGAAGCCATTGCAGATGCCTAAGACTGGCCGACCCTTGTCGATGAAGCGATGGAGCTGCGGGCCGAGGTGGATGGTCAGATTTTTGGCGAGCAGCGTGCCCGCGCCCAGATCATCCCCGTAGGAAAACCCGCCTGGAATAACCAGGAAATCGTAGTCGAGCAGGAGATCAGGAGCCTTCAACAACTGGTTGATGTGCAGGAGATCGGTGGCGAAGCCCACGAGGCGGCAGGCCCGGGCGGTCTCGCGGTCGCAGTTGATGCCTGGGGCGCGTAGGACGAGGGCGCGTGGGCTGCTCATGCCTCTTCTCCTATCCAGGCCTCTTGCAGGTCTGCCACGGTAAGATCGATCAACACCCGTTCGCCGCCGCGGACGGTGAAGCGGCCGGTAGGAGCTACCACGCCAATGCAGGCAATGTCCTGTCCGCCCTGGGAGCGCATGTGCGCTTCAAAGGCATCACGTTGTTGCGGGGCGACCTCAACCAGGAAGCGCGAGGCAGACTCGCTGAACAGCAATAAAGTATCGATGAGATTGGCGTGCAAAACAGGTATATCGTGTGGAACCTGTCCCAGCTCTATATCTATGCCCAGCAGCCCGGCAAGCGACATCTCGGCGGCGGCTACAGCAAGCCCACCTTCCGAGAGATCGTGACAGGCGCGTACCAGCCCCTGGCGTATGGCCGCACCCAGCGCTTTCATCAAGGTCAGGGCACGTGGAACGTTCACCTGTGGGACGGCTGTACCCGGGAAGAGACCCGGGTCTGCCAGGTACTCAAGGTAGTGCGAACCGGCCAGCTCGTTGTGTGTTGCGCCGAGCTGGTAAAGCAGGCCGCCCGGGCTCTTGAGCGACATATCGATGGTTTGGGCGGCATCGTCGATGACCCCGGCGGCGGAGATGAGCAGCGTCGGGATGACAGGCAGGCGCCGTTCTCCAGCCCGGTACTCGTTGTTCAGACTGTCCTTGCCGGAGATGAAGGGAGTGCCGAAGCCGAGAGCGGCATCGTGACAGCCTTTGACAGCACGCACCAGCAGCCCCAATTGCAAAGGGTCCGTGGGGCTGCCCCAGCAAAAATTATCCAGTATAGCGGCGCGTTCGACATCGCCGCCCACGGCGGTCAGATTGCGCAGGGCCTCGTCGATGGCGTTCATTGCCATGGCATAGGGATCAATCTTGCCGTACAGCGGGTTGATGCCGTTGGACAGCACGATACCGGCCCGCGTTGGCTCCCCCGGTTCTTCCAGGATGGGTTGGAGCACGGCCGCGTCGCCGGGTCCATTACCCGCGGCTCCTACCAGCGGTTTCAGTACGGTTGCTCCCTGCACTTCATGATCGTAGCGGCGCACGACCCGCTCTTTGGAGGCGATGGTGGGATGGCGCAGGAGGGCGAGGAGGGCCGTTGAAAATGTAGCGGCACCGGCAGGGCGTGCCAGGCCCCCACCACCCCCAGGGCGACCGCAAGGGTCGCCCCTACCATACACGGGCGGCTTGCTCTCGCCGCGTATGGTAGGGGCGGGGTTTGCCCCCGCCCTGTCTCTCCACACGGCCTCTAGCCTCCTGTCCGGTCTGCCGTCGTGCAGAAATGCCATATCCAGATCAGCCACAGTTTGGCCGTTATACATAACAACCAGGCGGTGATCGCCAGTGAAGGTGCCGATGACGCTGGCCTCAACCTCTTCGGTGGCACATATTGCCTGCAGCGTTTCGAGATGCTCAGGCGGAACGGCGAGCACCATGCGCTCCTGCGCCTCGGAGAGCCAGATTTCCCATGGAGCCAGGCCTTGATATTTGAGCGGCGCGTGTGCCAGTTCAACCTGAACTCCCGTTCTGGCCCCCATCTCACCGATCGCCGAGGAGAAGCCGCCCGCGCCGCAGTCTGTAATGGCATGGTAAAGGCGGAGATCGCGTGCCTGGATAATGACGTCCGCGACTTTTTTCTCGGTGATGGGCGCGCCGATCTGCACCGCGCTTCCGGCCTGCGCGTTGATCTCACTGCTCATCTCGCCGGAGGAAAAGGTCGCGCCGTGGATGCCATCGCGCCCGGTACGGCCGCCGAGCGCAACAATGCGGTCGCCCGGCTGCGCCTGGTCGGGATGGCCGCCGCGTGGGAGTATGCCCAGGCAGCCGCAGAAGACAAGCGGGTTGTAAATATACCCGGGATGATAGAGGATGGCGCCGTTAGCGGTGGGAATGCCCATCTTATTGCTATAGTCGCGCACACCGTTGACGACGCCGCTGGCAACGCGCCGCGGCGTGAGTACCCCGGCAGGCAACTCCTCGACCGGTGTTTCAGGTGGACCAAAGCAGAGGATATCGGTGCAGGCAATGGGCCGCGCGGAAACGCCCAGCACGTCGCGGATCACACCACCTACGCCAGTGTTTGCCCCGCCAAAGGGTTCGATAGCCGAAGGATGGTTGTGCGTCTCAACCTTAAAGGCGATATCCTGCGAACCTGTAAAACGCACGATACCCGCGTTGTCGCTGAAGGCTGATACTACCCAGGGACGTTTGACTGCCCCGGTAGCGCGCATAATGTACTGCTTGAGCAGGCCTTGAATCGTTTCCTCGTGGAGCACAGTGCCATTCTCATCTACCTCCTGGTAATCGATAGTGGCCTTGAAGGTCTTGTGCGAGCAGTGTTCAGACCACGTCTGCGCCAGGGTTTCCATCTCAACATCGGTGGGTTCGCGCCCGCGCGCCTGGTAATACTGCTGGATGGCGCGCATTTCGTCCAGGTCCAGTGCGAGCATACCCGCCCTGCTGAGCTCAAGGAGATGCTGGTCGCTCATGGTGGATAGTGCAATGGAGCGAACTGGTTGAGATATCTGCGTGACATTGGCGGGAGGAGCTGCTGCGCCTGGTGCCAGTTGAGTATCTATCGTACCAGGCGCGGCGTGCGCGGGCCGCAGGGTGTAGTGCTGGATGACAGGGTTGTATAGGAGTTCCTCGGTAATGGTTCGTACATCGCGTTCGCTCAAACGGCCATCCAGTGTATAGCGCTGCCCCGTCTCTACCTGTTCTAATCCCGTGATGCCCAGCATGTGAGCACCCGCTAGCACACTCTCGGCCAGCGTATCGGTCACTCCCGGGTGAAAGAACACGTCAACGACGTGGGAGGACGAATCTTGCAATAGTTCATCCAAGGAACGCCCCTCGATAAATCGGGGAGCTACCTCCTGGATGACGGGATCGGCGAGCAGCTGGCCTGTGAGCTGATCTATTTGAAGGGCGGTGAGGGTTCCTGTGAGGAAGTAGAGGTGAGAGGTGCGAATGGTGAGCGGAGGTGCACTGGTAGGGAGCGCTGCGAGCGAAGGGAGGCGCGTCAGCGGGATGTGCAGTATTTCGCGAGCAAGTCGCTGAGCCTGCACATCATGGCGCTCGGTGACTGCCCGCACCTCTACTTGATATGTGGTCACGCTTCTGATATCCTGGGCTAGTGAGACAGGGCGAGGGCAAGGCCGCCTCATATGCATCAACCGAAGAGGCCAGCCCCCGCTTCCGTAGGGGTGGGGGCGGCGTGGGGTGTGGGCCTTTATGGCCGCCCGTTCACGTCACAGAACAAGCCTTTGCCACGAATCTTAGCTTGATGCCTATTGGGCAGACCGCCAGGGTCGCCCCCTACATTTTTTAGGAATCCCTTTTAATAGGGTGGTTTCATTGTAGCATGTTTTTTTGAATGGTAGCAAATTATAGTACCCGGCCGGATCTGGCAAAAGTGTGGGGCTGGTTGGTGGGACGAGGGGAAGCAAGCAATCCCAGGTTTCCGTAGGGGCGGGAGTGGTGCGGTGTTGGGTGGCGGCCATAAAGGCCCCCACCCTGCTCCACACCACCCCCGCCCCTACGGACAATCATCCTGCTTGCGAAAAACCTACCTCTGAAAGCACCACCTCCACCTCTACGGGACAAGGCCTTCGCCTGATGGCTGCAGGGCGAATACGCAGTGGCCGGTCTGGGTCTGGCAACTGCACTCTATTTCGCTCACCGTCCACGTGCTGTCGAGTTGTAGCAGGCTCAGCATAGCCTCTATCGAGGCCACCCAGGCATGGCATGCCATCTGGGGGCGGCGAACCCGCCCATAGGCGTAGAGATTGCTGTAGTGCACGACCCGGTAGCTGCCGTCGGACCAGCGCTTCCACACGTGTAAATCCTCGCCACGAATCCTGTTCATCTCGCCTGTGAAGGCGCTCAATGCTGCACTCATCGCCCGCTCTTCAGGAAAAACTTTGAGCGCCTGCTGTGAGAGCGTTGAAGGTACGCGCTTTTCCAGGGAAAGCCGGGTACTACGATTACCCCAGCGTAGTAACTGGCCAACTGGATCATCCGGTCGCGAGAAAGCCACGGCCTGGTTGAGGCAACTGAGGTACTCAGCCGGGATGGTGTGCTCATCGTCATCGGGTGGCCAGGCGTCCAGGGAACAATAGCTGCCCAGGCCCACGTCTCTCAGCAAGGTGTCCCACTGAGCGGGATCGATCAGTTCATGGGCCGCTCTGAGCAACTGGCGAAAGTGGCTGTTGCGCGAGCGAAGTTTTCGGGAGACGCGAGGCTGCAGGTCGGTGAGGGGCAACACGTCCAGAACGAGTGAATGCCGGGCCGCCCTGAAGCTGTTGCGCGTAGCGGGCAAAACGCGCCAGATGCCTTCCAATACCTGCGCAGAGGCACGCGAGACGACATGGACGGCCGGTGAAGATGGGTGGGCAATCAACGGCGCTTCGTCAGGAACGGGTCTCAGGAGAACGGTGAAGGGAATGTCGCGCCTCAATTCGTAGGCCAGTTGCTGCAGCAGGCGTATAAGGATGTAACGGCTCTGAGGTAAGGCGATGATGGGAATGTTCTGCCCCTGCTCGCTTACCATCCATTGGAAGAGGCGCGTGAAGGCAAAACGACTACGGTCATCTATCCAGCCGATTATGATGGCTTGTGGAAGCGATGACTCCTGGAGAAGGCGTCCAAATGCCTGGAGGGGCGTTTTCGCTATACAGGGACGATAATCGGCCAGAGTGAGGATGCGCGCCAGGCGCTGGGCTCGTTCCTCGTTCGCATCTACCAGCAGGAGCCTGGGTGGGATGCTCGCGTGCCTGGCAGGAGGAACCCTCGCGATCTCCCTCTGGAGAGTCACGTGCGAAGTTCGACCAGGCTGCTGAACAAGTTCGTGCAGCCAGGCCGTAATGGGTTGTGTGATGTTTGGACGCATGGTATGTCAGCTCTCCTTGCAAGCGCATGCCCTATAAGGCATGAAGATCTTGCTCTGTGGACATGATGGACTTCTCTATTTTCATTGTATTCGCGAAGCCAAATGTAGTAGCCAGCCCGTGTTTCACCGGGCAGCATGGCCATCCAATAGGCGTCAAGCCGCTTGCAGGGCGACCGCAAGGGCCGCCCCTACTATACTACGGGGCTTCGCTCACCCACGTGTCATGGTAGGGGCTGGTAGTGCCCTACATTTCTACTCACTACATCGGGATTGACAGTCCGCTAGCGCCCGCGAAGGCCTCTTCACATTGCATTTGTAAAACAATGTCAAAGCAACGTGCGCCCACCCCGCAGGCCCACCTCGCGCCTCACCCTTCGCCAGTTGCTCCTGGCATTCTTCCTGAGCCTCTTCCTGCTCTCCGGAGCGCTGGGCGGCTGGGCAGACACAATCAAGCCTGCGCAAGCTGCGGTACAGAAACACAACCCCAATCCTCCACTCAAGTCGCCTGCCTGGCTCAAGCGGCCCCATGGCAAGCACATCGACCTGGGTCACTACGTGCACCCTGATCCCTCGGTCAAGCCGGACACCTTCACTCGCACCTGGCCTGTGAGCATGCCTCCTACCAAGATCACCCTGACTGGACAGCCCCAGCAGTTCCTCGGCAAAGATGGGAGGCTGGAACTCGACATTGCCGCCGGCACCCTCAGCCCTGCCCAACTGCTCGGCGCGGGCGGCTCCATCACCCTGGCCATCACGCAAGTGTTACCAGGCTCCGGGGGCATCAACAGCGAGTTCCTCTCCTTCGGCACCTATCAGATCCTGCTCCAGGACGCTGCCGGGCACCCGCTCTCCAGCCTGGCGCTGGCCCATCCCCTGGTCCTGCGCTATCACCTGCTCCCCAGCCAGGAGACCTTGCTCGTGCGCGGCCAGGTGGTGTACGCCCTGTGGCGTCCGGGCGACGCCTCCACGCTCATCAGCGGCTTCCCTCCCGCCTTCCCCGCGGCTACCACCACCGCTCCGCACATCAGTACGACACCCACCCCAGGCCCAACTGCCACCACGACGCCTCCTGCTACCACGACACCCACTGCCTCCCCATCACCCACGCCTTCGCCCACGCCCACCCCTCCACCACCCGCCTCGACGGCTTCCCAGCTCCTGGTAGCCACCGGGGACAAGACCGGGCTGGTGTGGAGCGTCTCCACCGCCCTGTCGTCTCATCAGCCCTCTCAGGGGAGCCATGCCTTCACCGCCCTCACCGCCAGCACCATCTCTTTCAACACGCAGGCACCCCAGGCACTGTGGGGCACCCCGGCCGACTTCCAGGTCGACCTGAACTCCGGCGGGCTGATGTACCGCTACCCGCTGGATATCCCGCCCGGTCCTGGCGGCCTGGTGCCCAACCTGACGCTGGCCTACAACAGCGGCGCCGTCAATGAAAGCCACAGCTTGCAAGCCGCCGCTCCCTGGGTCGGCGAAGGCTGGAGCCTGGACCTGGGCTCGATCAGCTGGAGCCAGGAAAATGTCACCCCTGGCGGCAGCAATCGGCTGGAGAACGTCTGGCACATCAACGACAGTTTCGGCATCAGCGGCCAGCTCATCCCGCCCGACCTCAACGCCTCCACCGCCGTGAACCTCTCCCCGTGGCCACCGCCCTCGCAATACATCTGGCACACCGCCCCGGAAAGCCATGCCAAGGTGCAGGAACTGCAGTCGGGCAACTTCCCCTGCTGGCGCGTCTGGCTGCCGAGCGGCATCTGGGAAAATTTTGGCTGCACCTCCAACTCGCGGCGCACCTACATCGATAGCGGCGGTCATACCGTGGTGTGGCGCTGGGATGTTGACCTGATCGTCGATCGCCATGGCAACCAGATCCACGTCAACTATCAAACCCACCTCAACTCCGATGGCTCGGTGCGCGATGCCGTGCTCTCCTCGGTGGAGTATGACGACCCCGGCTGCCACAACGCCACCACGCGCTGCTCCACCTGGAATCCCAAAGTCAAGGTCATCTTCGATGCCAGCCGCAATGTGGACCGGCTGAGCAACAGCGATTGTGCCGGGTGGCCGGGGACCGACCTGTATCGCTGCGACGATCCCATCGACAAATCCGGTTCGGGGGGCCTGCCGGTGCCCAAAGTGCTCAACTCGTTTGCTTTGAACGACGTGCAGGTGCAGGTCAACGGCAATCTGCTGCGCCAGTACCAGTTCTCCTACGAACAAAGTCATTCCCATACCGTTGACCAGGAACCCGTCACCGGCGTCGCCGAGAGCATTGCCGGCTATTTCGACCTGACCAAAATCGAAGCGCTGGGCACCGGCGGCAGCGCGCTCAACGCGCCGGTCATTAACATCGCCTACTCGACCGAGCACGAACACTACGCCGACACGGCCCGCCTGGCCACCCCGACCAGCAACTGCAGCCCCTCTGGCTGGTCGCCCAAGAACGGCAGCGGGCAGTGTTACCTGTGGTCGCGTACCTACTACGCCAATTACATCAGCACGCTGGACAACGGGCGGGGCTGGCACGAGAATATCAGCTGGGTGGAAGGGCGCAACAATACCCACGGGGTGGACAGCGGCGCCATCAACAACGCCACACTGGGGCAACCAGAACGACGGGGACTATGCCGACTTTTACAACGGGCAGTTCCTCTCCTACTCCAAAGTCGTGGTCACGGCGCCCGACAATTCGCAGCAGGTGCACCGTTACGCCTCCTCGGAAGGCTGGGGCCTGGCTCTCAGCACCATCAGCTGTGCCGGACCCAATCCCTGCCACCTGGCCCCCTACTGGGATGGCAGCAACATCGAGGCAGGCCGAGACCAGGAAGAAGACGACTACGACACCACCGGAGCCTTGCTCTCGGTGCACCTGTGGGGCTATGCCGACAACTGTCCCCCGCCGGGCGTGCCACACAGCGGGCACAGCGGGGGCAATGGCAGCGACCCCGGAGGCACACAGCTCAGCAGCGAACTGGACCGGAACAACCCGGTAGTCGTGTGCGACCCTCGCGTCACCAGCGAAGACACCTACCAGGTGGACGGGGTCAGCGACCTCAACGGCTACCAGAGCGACAGCCGCGTGGTCCACAAGCAGACCGCCTACAGTCACGACACCGATGACCAGGGCGTCTCGCACTACGACTATGGCAACACCAACAACACCGACGTGAGCGGCAACGATCTGGGTGGCAGCCACTTCGTGACGCATTACACCATGTACCCGCACGATGACCTGGGCAACAACATCTACCTGGTGAATCTGCCCGCCATCACCCAGATGCAGGATGGCAGCGGCAACCCCGTCAGCTGCAGCCAATTCATCTACGGTGCCAACAGCAACGCCACCACTGCACCCAACGTGCCTGATGTCACCCAGCAACAGGATCACACCGTGGCCGGTTCCAGCGGCTGTAGCGACAGTACCAATCTGATCACTATCAAGCATGGCTACGATGCCTCGGGCAATCTCATCAATAGCATTGATGGAAATAACGATCAAGGCTGCCCGGCAGCTTCCCCGACCTACAGCGCCTGTGCCGGCTACGACAGCTTTGCCACTAACCTGGTCAGCGCCACCGATGCCGCCAACCAGACCACGACCTACAGCTACGCTACCACCGTGGCAGGAGGCTTCGGGCAGTGGCAGACTTCGACCACCGATGTCAACGGGCAGAGCACCAGCTACCAATACGACATCCTGGGACGGCTCACCGCCGTGATTCGCCCAGGAGACAGCACGAGTAGCCCGACCATCAGCTATACCTATACCAACACGTGTAGCAACGGCAGTACCAGTCCCTGCCTGGAACTGGATACCGCCACACGTTTCAGCGTGGGTGGACCCACCTCCACACAGAAGCAGTGGTATGATGGCTGGGGGCACCTCCTCCAGACACAGACGCCCAGTCCCACCAGCGGCATGACCATCGTCAGCTACAGTCTCTACGACAGCATGGGGCGCGAGACGACCAGGAGCCTGCCCTACAGCATCACCACCCCTGCGGGCTATGTCACCCCTGACCAGACGAAAGCGCGCTCTGTCACCAGCTACGACGCGTTGGGCCGCTCGCTGGGCAGCATCACTTATAGCGATGCCACGACCATTGTGCTGGAGACGAGCATCAGCTATACCGTCGCCACGGGTGTGCCAGGGACGAGTCTCGAGAGCAGCACGCCCTTTGAGCGCACAGTGACCCTGGATGCCTACAACCACCAGGCCATCGGCTTCAGCGATGCCCTGGGCCGCACGCGCTACACGCAGGAGTACAGTGGGACCAGCAGCCCCTACAGCATGATCCGCACCGTGAGTACGACCTACGACCCCCAGGGCAATGTCATCACGGTGCAGACTTACGACAGCAGTGGCACGCTCAAAGCCAGCTACAGCGCGACCTATGATGCCTTCAAGCAGCGCACGAGCTTCAATGATTCCGATCTTGGCTCCTGCAGCAACACGCCCTTGCCTGCAAGTTGTAGCGACAGCAGCGACTTCGCCTGGAAGTACACCTACGATGCTGATGGCAACTTACTCAGCCAGATTGATCCGCGCAACCAGGGCATCTATGCCAGCTACGACATACTCGACCGCCCGTTGTGCCGGGGGACCTCCTCCGCTGCGGTCAATCCCTGTAGTAACAGTACCTATGCCCAGTACTTCTACGACAGCTACACCAGCGCGAGCAATCCCGGTGTCACCTTCCCGGCAGGCTGTGTTGCCCCGACCAGTCCCTATGCTTCCGACCCGGTGGGGCGCACCACCGCCGAATTGTTCAGCAGCAGCGCAGGCAGTGGCTGGCGCTGTTACGGCTACGACCAGCGCGGCCAGCAGGACCAGAGCACGCTCTCGGTGACGGCAGATGGGACCACCACCACCCAGACCATGAAGATGAGCTACAACGATGGGGGTGAACTCACCGGGCTGGTCTACCCAGATGGGGAGACCCTCACCTCGCAGTACGATGTCAATGGCCGTTTCCAGACCGCTTAAGCGGGCAGCTGTCCAGCCTGGCCATCGGGGGCAGCGGACCCAAGAGCGGCACGCCCACGCCGGTGTTCACCCTGAGCATCGGCTATGACGGCATCCAGCGCCCGCAGTCGACCAGCGCCAGCGTGGGTGGCAGCACCATCTGGAGCCAGGGGCGCACCTACGACAACGTGGGCAATGTGCTGCAACTGGCGACCACCGTGCCCACCACGGGCGGAGGCACGCAGACCGACAACCAGTCCTTCTGTTACGATGCCGTGAGTCGACTGGTGTGGGCAGGCAACAGCGGCACGCCCAGCGGAGGCGATCACTGTGGCACCGCGCCCAGCGGCACCACGCTCTCCCCCTACCAGCAATCGTTCAGCTATGACAGCCTGGATCGCATGGTCAGCGGTCCGGCAGGCAGCCTCAGCTATGGCGACAACAATCATGTGCACGCGGCGACGAATCTGGGCAGCATTCCTAACCCGTATGCCAGCTATGACCCCATGGGCAACATGACCTGCCGCAACACCGACACGGGGAGTGGGCACACCTGTGGCAGCAGCCCGACCGGCGCGCTGATGACCTATGACAATGAAGGGCGCCTGGCAAGCTGGACGGCGCCCAGCGGCACCACGGCCAGCGATAGCTTCCTCTACGACAACGAGGGCAACCGCGTGCTGCAGCGGGTGAGCACCAGCAGTGTCACCGACACCATCACCTTCGATGGCTACAGCGAGACGGTACTGACTGGGGGCACCACGACCACCACCAAATACTACAACGTCAATGGCCAGCGCGTGGCGCTCAAAACGGGGGGCACGCTCTCCTACCTGCTCTCCGACGTGCTGGGCAGCAGCACGATTGCGCTCACTAGTACCGGCAGCACGCAGGCGGTGCAACTCTTCGCGCCCTACGGTTCGATACGCTACAGCCAGGGGAGTATGCCCACCACCTACAACTTCACGGGGCAGCGCCTCGATAGCCAGACCGGGTTGTTGTATTACGGTTTCCGCTACTATGACCCGGTGAGCGGCCGCTTTGTGCGGGCCGACACCACGCAGACCAACGCCGGTGGCATGGATCCCTATGCCTACGTGGGCAACAATCCAGAAGGTCGGACCGATCCGACCGGGCATTGCTGGCCCTTATGCACCATGGTGATCGGCGCAGTGATCGGGGCAGCCGTCAATGTCGCCGCCACGGTCGTGACCTCGGCCGTTCAGGGCAAAGCGCCCAGCGGTGGGGAACTGCTGCAGGCAGCAGCGGTGGGAGCGGTGACCGGAGCGATCAGCGGGCTGGTAGGCCCGGAGGCAGGCCCGCTGGCGCGGGTGGCCGTGGGAGCGGTGGCTAACGGAGCTGGGCAGATGGTGGGCAATCTGATGTCGGGCAAGCCAGTGATGAGTGGGGTAGGGGAAGCAGTGGTGACGGGAGCGATTACCGGTGGACTGGTGGAAGGGGCGGGAGCGCTGCTTAAGGGAGTTGGGAGTAAAGTGCTCTCGTCGGTGGCGGAAGATGGTACCTGTAGCTTTACCCCCACTACCCAAGTGACGACGAATCATGGGAAACAAGCTATTGGCAGGCTCCAAATAGGTGACGAGGTGTTGGCCTACAATCCCAAGACACATAGAATGGAGCTTCAGCCCATTCTGCATGTGTGGATTCACGCGGATAATGATTTAGTTGACATCACTATCGCCACGGTCAGTCATAGCCCTTCTCACAAAGTTCAAGTAAGCCGAGGAGAATTGCTCCATACGACCAGTGAACATCCTTTCTTGACACTGGAAAAAGGGTTCTTACCTGCTGGGCACCTCAGCATTGGGATGCACATTCTGCGAGCCGATGGGGGCGTTGGGATCATCACAGGTTGGAAGATTGTACCTGGGACGAGGGTGATGTACAATCTAGAGGTGGCACACGACCATACCTTCACGGTGGGTGATGGACAGTGGGTCGTGCATAATAGCTGTCTTGCTAATTTCAGGAGCTTTTTAGCTGACACTAGATACCAATTAGGTATGCCTACTCGCCGGGTGGTTCCACGACCCGATGATGAACAAACACTTGCGGTCTTGTTTGCTGACGGTGAACAATTCATAGGAACAAGCGGTGGTTATGGTCGAAAACTAAACAATATTGGAGGGCTGAATAGAGTAGCTCCCTTCCATGCAGAGGTCGACACTTTGAGTCAGTTAGTTGATTTACGTCAAACTACTGGCACAACTGGTGGTACCGGCTTCCTCTTTACAGATCGACCACCATGTACCTTTTGTAGTCCTGGAACACTGCGTGTTGCTGCTAGAGCGGATACTGTTCAGATTGAGCCTTGTTTGATATACTGAGGGCATGACAGCAGAAGAACAGATTACCAGGCTAGAAGAGCAGCTGACCCAAGTCTTGGAACAATTGCGCCTGAAGGATGAGCAGTTGCAAGTGGCGCAAGC
>WNGD01000523.1_pt1 | contig 48762 bp, 40 predicted proteins | sample 5400671 | NCBI WGS metagenome assembly WNGD01 (sample SAMN13153369, study PRJNA577476) | soil metagenome | isolation source: 40 cm soil or saprolite under grassland replicate 2 | place: USA:California | collected 2016-06-15 | reverse complement strand
AACGCAACGCGCGCACGCCGCTGCGCCGCATCGGCATGCCCGAGGAGATCGGCCCGGTCGCCGCCTTCCTCGCCTCCCGCGCCGCGAGCTTCATCACCGGACAGATCCTGGTGGCCGACGGCGGCGTGACGATCACGTAGTGCGTGACTACCTCATAGCAGGCAGCGCTGAGGCCGAGCCGCAGACGCGCTTTCCCTCTCCCCTTGCGGGAGAGGGTGGTGAGCACCGAGCCCTGCGAGGTGCGAGCCGGGTGAGGGGTCCTGCTGCGAAACAAACAACCCCTCACCCGGTCGATCCTCGTTGCACTCGGATCGACCACCCTCTCCCGCAAGGAGAGAGGGTTTCCGAGTGCGCTTCACGCTCCGGACTCTTACTTCGCCTCCCGAAGTAAGATGGTTTCGAGGCCGGCATCACGTCTCGTGAATCACTTCGCCTCGACCAAGCCGCCGGCGCGGCCGACCTCGGCGAGGTGATGGTCGGCGTCGCCGAACATCGCGTCGATCGCGGTGACGCGCTTGAAATAGTGCCCGACCTTGTACTCCATGGTCATGCCGATGCCGCCGTGGAGTTGCACCGCCTGCTGGCCGACCAGGCGGCTCGAGCGCCCGATCTGCACTTTCGCGGCGGCGATCGTCTTGTGGCGCTGCGCCTCGTTCTCCTCCGCGACCATCATGGTGGCGAGCATCGCCATGCTGCGCGCCTGCTCGAGCGCGATCAGCATGTCGACCGCGCGATGCTGCAGCACCTGGAACGTGCCGATCGGCACGCCGAACTGCCGCCGGGTTTTCAGATATTCCACGGTGAGCTCGTGCATGGCCGCCATGGCGCCGACCGCTTCCGCGCACAAGGCGGCGATCGCCTCGTCGACCACCCGCCGGATCAGCGCGAAGGCATCGCCCGGCTTGCCGATCGCCGCCTCGGGCTCGACCGCGACTTTCGCCAGCGTCAGTTCCGCGGCGCGCCGGCCGTCGATCGTCTGGTAGCCGCGCCGCGACACGCCCGCCGCCGCGGCGTCGACCAGAAACAAGCCGATGCCCTGCGGGTCGCGGCGATCCCCGGAGACGCGGGCACTGACCAAAAACTCGTCGGCGCTGTCGCCGTGCAGCACCAACGTCTTGGCGCCGTCGAGCACGAAGCGGGAGCCGTCGCGGCGCGCGCTGGTGGCCACGTCGGCGAGATGATAGCGCGACTGGCGCTCGCTGTGCGCGAACGCCAGCAACAGGCTGCCGTCGCCGATCTTCGGCAGCAGCGCCGCGCGCTGCTCGTCGCTGCCGCCGTGGCGCAGCAGCCCGCCGCCGAGCACCACCGTGGCGAGGAACGGTTCGAGCGCCAGCGCCCGGCCGAACGCCTCGGCGACGATCATGGTCTCGACCGGGCCGCCGCCGAAGCCCCCGAAACGCTCCTCGAACGGCAGCCCGAGCAACCCGAGCTCGGCGTATTTGGCCCACAGCTTCCGGCCAAAACCTTCCGGCGCCTCCATGTAGGTCTTGCGCGCCTCGAACTCGTAATGGTCCGCCAGCAGCCGCTCGACGCTGTCCTTGAGCAGCCGCTGCTCCTCGTTCAACTCGAAGTCCATTTGTCAGAATCCCGGGGTTCCATCGTCATGGCCGGCCCCGAATCAAGTCCGGGGCAGGTTCTTGTGCCGGCCATCCACGCGTTCGATTTACGGCAAGCCGATTTTCGTGGATGCCCGCGACAAGCGCGGGCATGACGAGGGAGTGCAATCGCAGCACATCATTCAGAATCCCAGGATGGCCTTGGCGACGATGTTGTGCTGGATTTCGTTGGAGCCGCCGTAGATCGAGACCTTGCGGTAGTTGAAATAGGCGGGGGCCAGCGCGCCGGCCCATTCCGGACCGACCGGCGGTTCGTTCCAGCGCTCGTCCTCGAGATATTCCCGCTGGTAGGGCAGTGCGTAGGGGCCGACCAGTTCCAGCAACAGCTCGGTGATCGCCTGCTGGATCTCCGAGCCCTTGATTTTCAGGATCGAGGATTTGGGATCCGGCTTGTCGCCGTTGCGCCGCGCATCGGCGACGACGCGCAGCTGGGTCATCTCCAGCGCCTTGAGCTCGACCTCGATCGCCGCGAGCTTGGCGCGGAACCGCTCGTCCTCGATCAGCGGCTTGTCGCCGTCGCGCTCCATGGCCGCTAGCTCCTTGAGCCGCCGGATGCGCTCTTTCGACATACCGACCCGGGCAATCCCGGTGCGCTCGTTGCCGAGCAGGAATTTCGCGTAATCCCAGCCCTTGTTCTCCTCGCCGACCAGATTCTCGACCGGCACCCGCACGTCGTCGAAGAACACCTCGTTGACCTCGCGTCCGCCGTCGATGGTGACGATCGGCCGCACAATGATGCCGGGCGTCTTCATGTCGATCAGCAGAAACGAGATGCCGCTCTGTTTCTTCGCCGCCGGATCGGTGCGCACCAGGCAAAAAATCCAGTCGGCATATTGCGCCAGCGTCGTCCAGGTTTTTTGACCGTTGACGATGTAATGATCGCCATCGCGCTTGGCCGAGGTTTTCAGCGACGCGAGATCCGAACCGGCGCCGGGCTCGGAAAAGCCCTGGCACCACCAATCGTCGAGATTGGCGCAGCGCGGCAGGAATTTCTGCTTCTGCGCCGCGTCGCCGAACTGCGCGATCACCGGGCCGACCATGCTGACGTTGAACGGCAGCGGCGAGGGCGCCGGCGCCTGCTGCATCTCGTCGAGCCAGATGTATTGCTGCACCGGGCTCCAGTCCTGGCCGCCCCATTCTACCGGCCAGTTCGGCACCGCCCAGCCTTTGGCGTTGAGGATGCGCTGCCAAGTGACGTAATCGTCCTTGTCGAGATGCCGTCCCTCGATGATCTTCTGCCGGGTCTTCTCCGGCAGCTTGGTACGCATGAAATCGCGCACCTCGTCGCGGAACGCGAGCTCTTCGTCGGTAAAGCGCAGGTCCATGGCATTTCCTCTCGGTGGGCCCGGCCGTTGCGCCGGCCGGTTGCACGCGCTCCGGAAATTATGGGCCTTTCCGGCGAAATAGCCAGTCTCAGGCCCGAGACCGTTCCGTCTGCGCCGGCGATGCAAAGCCGCGCCGCTCGCCGGCAAGCCGCGCCAGCAGCGGCGCCGGCTCGAGCCGTTCGTCCTTCGACCGCGCCGCCATCGCGGCGAGCTTGTCGCGGATCGAGGCCAAGCCAACCTGGTCGGCATAGAACATCGGTCCGCCGCGCCACACCGGCCAGCCGTAGCCGTAGATCCAGATCACGTCGATGTCGCCGGGCCGCGCCGCGATGCCTTCCTCCAGGATGCGCGCGCCCTCGTTGATCATCGGGAAAATCAGGCGCTCGACGATTTCCTCGTTGTCGATCCGGCGGCGGGCAATGCCGCGCCGCGCCGAAGCCTCGACGATGAGGCTCTCCACTTCCGGGTCGGGTCGCGGCGTGCGCGAGCCGGCTTCGTAGAGGTAGAAGCCCTTGCCGGTCTTTTGTCCGAACCGCCCGGCCTCGCACAACAGATCGGCGATCTCGGATTTCAGCCCCTGCGCCTTGCGCATGCGCCAGCTCACGTCGAGGCCGGCGAGGTCGCCCATCGCGAACGGCCCCATCGGAAAGCCGAACTCGACGATCGCGCCGTCCACGTCCTGGGGCAGCGCGCCCTCGAGCAGCATGCGTTCCGCCTCGATGGAGCGGGCGCGCAGCATGCGGTTGCCGACGAAGCCGTGACACACCCCGACCACCACCGGCACCTTGCCGATGCGCCGCCCGAGCGCCATCGCGGTCGCGATCGCGTCGGGCGCCGTTCTCTCTCCGCGAACCACTTCGAGCAGGCGCATGACGTTCGCGGGGCTGAAGAAATGCATGCCGAGCACCGACGCCGGCCGCTTCGTCGATTGCCCGATGGCATTGACGTCGAGATAGGAGGTGTTGGTCGCCAGCACCGCGTTCGGCTTGGCGATGCGATCGAGCTCGCCGAATATGCGTTGCTTCAGCTCCATCTCCTCGAACACGGCCTCGACCACGATATCGGCCTGCGCTGCCCGCTCGAATTCGGTCGAGCCCGCGATCAACGCGAGCCGGCGCTCCATCTCGTCCGCGGCAAGGCCGCCGCGCTTGACCGTGTTGCGATAGTTCTGGGCGATCGTGTCGAGCCCGCGGCTGAGCGGTTCCTGCGCGGTCTCGATGACGGTGACCGGGATGCCCGCATTGGCGAAGCACATCGCGATGCCCCCGCCCATGGTGCCGGCGCCGATCACGGCCGCGCGGGCGATCTCCCGGGGCCGCGTGCCGGGCAAAAGCCCCGGCACTTTGCCGGCCTCGCGCTCGGCGAAAAACGCGTAACGCTGGGCCTTCGACTGCTCGCCCTGGCGCAGCTCCTGGAAGGCGCTGCGCACGCGCCGCTCCGCCTCCTCGAACGGCGCCTGGAACGACCAGCGCACCGCCTCGATCGCCGCCGCCGGAGCATGAAGCCCGCGCGTCCGTTTGCTCAAGCTCGCGGCGAGCTCGTCGAATTTGGCGGGATTTTCCCGCATCGGAGCGAGCCTTTCGTCGAGGTCGCGTACCCGCCGCAACGGCCGCTTTTCCCGGACCACGAGCCGGGCGAATTCGACCGCGGCCGGCGTGAGCTCCCCTTCCACGATGGCGTCGATCGCACCGTATTCGAGGGCTTGGCGCGCCGGGATCGGATCGCCGGAAAGAATCATCGGCAACGCCTTCTCGATCCCGATCAGCCGCGGCAGGCGCTGGGTGCCGCCCGCGCCCGGGATCAGCCCGAGCTTGATCTCGGGCAGACCGACCCGCGCCCCGGGCGCCGCTACCCGAAAATGGCAGCCGAGCGCGATCTCGAAGCCGCCGCCGAGCGCGGTGCCATGGATCGCGGCCACGACCGGCTTGCCGATCGCTTCCATCAGCGCGATCACTTCGGAGAGATGCGGCGGCTTCGGCGGCTTGTCGAACTCGGTGATGTCGGCCCCCGCGATGAAAGTCCGGCCCGCGCAGGCGAGCACGATCGCGGCCACGGCCGGGTCGTCTCGTGCCTGCGAGAACGCCTCCATCAGGCCGAGCCTGACCTCGTGTTTCAGGGCGTTGACCGGCGGATTGTCGACGAGGACGACGGCGATCTCGTCCTCGCGGCACAGTTCTACGACGCTCAAGACGAAATTCCTCCCACGGTGCCGGTGTTCATGAGTCAAGCAACCGGCAGTGCGCTCGATCGTTCGGCGGATTGACCGGAACGCTAGGAAGTGGTGCCATCGGTGTCAATCATGGGTCGCCGTTCCCATCCGTGAAGGATGAGCAGGAAACCTGGGTCCGCGTCGGCGATCTCTGATGGGAACGTGGAAGCCCGCCCGAACGGCAGATAAGCCGCTGGGCATCGTCTGGATGGGGAACGCCGGCATGGGTCGATCGCGTCGGACCGGACCGCGCCGCCGTCGGCGCGCCGCATTCTGCCCGACTGCGGCCGCGCCATGGCGGCGCACCCGGCCGTGACCGGCACCGCCCTCGAGACCGGGATCGGTCCCCGCGCTCGGCTTGCCGAGCCTTTGCTGGAAGTCCAGGACGTCAGCGTCCGCTTCGGCGGCATCGTCGCGCTCGACGGCGTGTCGTTCGAGCTTTCGCCGCGGCAGATGCTCGGCCTGATCGGGCCCAACGGCGCCGGCAAGACCACGTTGTTCAATTGCCTCAGCCGGCTCTACACGCCCGGGAGCGGCGATATTCTGTTCGAGGGACGCAGCATCCTCGACAAGCCCCCGCACCGGATCGTCGAGATCGGCATCAGCCGCACGTTCCAGAACCTCGCCCTGTTCGCGCGGATGTCGGTGCTCGACAACGTGCGGGTCGGCGCCCATCGGCGGGGCCGCAGCGATTTCTTCAGCGACGCGCTGCATCTTCCCCGGGTGGTGCGCCAGGATCGCGAGCTCGAGCAGGCCGCCTGGGGTCTCCTCGATTATCTCAACCTGCGCGAGGTCGCCCATCAGCGGGTGATCGACCTGCCGTTCGGCGTCCAGAAGCGGGTCGAGCTGGCGCGGGCGCTCGCCGCCGATCCCAAGCTCCTGCTGCTGGACGAGCCCGCCAGCGGCCTCAACCATCACGAGGTCGAGCAGCTCGGCGGGTTGATCCGCCGCATCCGCGACGAGCGCCACGTCGCGGTGCTGCTGGTCGAGCATCACATGAACCTGGTCATGTCGATCAGCGACAAGGTCGTTGCGCTCGATTTCGGCCGCAAGATCGCCGAGGGCACGCCCGGTGAGGTACAGGGCGATCCCGAAGTCATCCGTGCTTATCTCGGGACCACGTCATGAGCGCCTTGCTCGAGATCCGAGGGCTGTGCGCATTCTACGGCCGCACCCAGGTGCTGTTCGGGCTCGATCTCGACGTGGCGGAGGGCGGCGTCACGACGCTGCTGGGCGCCAACGGCGCCGGCAAGACCACCACGCTGCGCGCCGTATCGGGCATGCTGCGCACGACCGGCGACATCCGCTTCGCGGGAGAGCGCATCGCCGGGCGCGCGATCGAGGACATCGTGCGCCTCGGCATCGCCCATGCGCCGGAAGGCCGCGGCACGTTCGTGCGCCAGACCGTCGAGGAGAATCTGCAGATCGGCGCCATGGCGCGCAACGGCCGCGCCGCGATCGCCGCCGACATGGAGCGCGTCTACGGCTATTTCCCCCGGCTCAAGGAGCGCCGCCATCAGCAGGCCGGCACGCTGAGCGGCGGCGAGCAGCAGATGCTGGCGGTCGGCCGCGCGCTGATGCTGCGCCCGAGGCTGATGCTGCTCGACGAGCCCTCGTTCGGTCTCGCCCCGCTGATCGTGCGCGAGCTGTTCGAGATCTTCCGCGTGCTCAATCGCGACGAGAAGGTCAGCATGCTGCTGGTCGAGCAGAACGCCTCGCTGGCACTGGATTTCGCCGACGACGTCTACCTGATCGAGACCGGCCGCCTGGTCATGACCGGGCCGGCGCACGAGCTGCGCCGCGACGAGACCATCCGGCGATCGTATCTCGGCTATTAGGGGAGCGCGATGGAACTGCTGCTGCACCAGGTGCTGGCCGGGCTGGCCACCGGCGGCATCTATGCCTGTCTGGCGCTTGCCCTGGTCATGATCTACCAGGCGATCGACCATCTCAATTTCGCCCAGGGCGAGATGGCGATGTTCTCGACCTTCATCGCCTGGCAGCTCATGGAACTCGGGACGCCGTACTGGGTCGCGTTCGTGGTCACCCTGGCGATCTCCTTCGTCGCCGGGGTGCTGATCGACCGCGTGCTGTTCCGGCCCATTCACGACGCGCCGATCCTCAGCCACATCGTGGTGTTCATCGCGCTGTTCGGCATCCTCAACAGCCTCGCCGGATTCATCTGGGACTTCAACGTCAAGAATTTTCCGACGCCGTTCGGCTCCCGCCCGCTGCTGGGCAGCGGCCTGATCAGCTCGCACGACGCCGGAATGATCGGCGTGACGATCCTGCTGCTGGTGTTTCTCTATGTCTTCTTCCGCCACACCCGCATCGGGTTGGCGATGCGGGCCGCGGCCGCGAACCCGCAATCGGCCCGGCTTGCCGGGATCCGAGTCGGCTGGATGATCGCGCTCGGCTGGGGCATGGCGGCGGCGATCGGCGCGGTCGCCGGCATGCTGATCGCTCCGGTGGTGTTTCTCGAGCCCAACATGATGACCAGCGTGCTGCTCTACGGCTTTGCCGCCGCGGTGGTCGGGGGGCTGACCAGCCCGGGCGGGGCGGTGATCGGCGGGTTCGCGGTCGGCATCATCGAGAATCTCGCCGGCACCTTCATCCCCTACGTCGGCCGCGAGCTCAAGCTCACCATTGCGCTGTTCCTGATCGTCGCCGTGCTGCTGGTCAAGCCGAGCGGCCTGTTCGGACGCAGAGTGGTCAGCCGGGTGTAGGCCATGAAGGAGGATCTCGCACTGGGCCAGGAACTCGCCGCGCGGCGGCTGCCATTCGCCAATCTGCTCGCCGGTTGGCGCCCGGCGGCGATCGCGGCCGGGCTGGTCCTGATCGTGTTGCTCTCGGCTTGAACCTGCTCACCGGCTTCAACGGGCAGTTCTCGCTCGGGCACAGCGCCTTCTATGCCATCGGCGCCTATACGGCGGCGATCCTCATGGACCAGGCGGACGTGCCCTATTATTGGACGCTTCCGGTCGCGGGCCTCGTCTGCCTGGTCAGCGGCTTCCTGTTCGGCCTGCCGGCGCTGCGGCTCGAAGGTATCTACCTCGCGCTGGCGACCTTTGCGCTCGCGGTGGCGATTCCGCAGCTGCTGAAGTCGACCCCGCTGGAGCCGTGGACCGGCGGGGTGCAGGGGGTAGTGATCATCAAGCCGGACGCGCCCTTCGGGCTGCCGATCAATTCCGACCAATGGCTGTATTTCTTCACGGTCGCGGTGGCGATCGTGCTCTATGTGTGCGCGGTCAACCTCGTGCGCAGCCGCACCGGCCGCGCCATCATCGCCATCCGCGAGAACCCCATTGCGGCGAGCGCCATGGGCGTCAACGTCTCGCTGTATAAATCGCTGACCTTCGGGGTGAGCGCGCTCTATACCGGCATCGCCGGCGCGCTCGGGGCGATCGCGGTGCAGTTCGTCGCTCCCGACAGCTTCACGTTCTTTCTGTCGATCGCGCTGTTCGTCGGGCTCATCGTCGGCGGCGTCGGCTCGATCCCCGGCACGCTGGTCGGCGGCTTGTTTGTCCTGTTCGTGCCCAATATCGCCGAGCAGGTGTCCAAGGGCTTGGCCGGGGCGGTGTACGGCGTTATCCTGATCTTGGTGATCTACGTCATGCCGAGCGGCGCCGCGGGCCTGGCTCGGCTGCTCGCCGGGCAATTCGCCCGGTTGCGAAAATAACACGTGTCAACGGGAGGAATGAATGAAGATGCATAAATCCTGGCTGTTCGCCGCCGCGCTCTTGGCCGGCGCGGCACTCGCGGCCTCGCCCGCCGCGGCGCAGAAGAAATACGATACCGGCGCCACCGATACCGAGATCAAGATCGGCAACACCAATCCCTACAGCGGGCCGGCTTCGGCATACGGCGTGATCGGCAAGACGATCACTGCCTATCTAAACAAGATCAACGCGGAGGGCGGCATCAACGGCCGCAAGATCAATTTCATCAGCTACGACGACGGCTACAGCCCGCCGAAGACCGTCGAGCAGGTCCGCAAGCTGGTCGAGAGCGACGAGGTGCTGTTGCTGTTCCAGACGCTGGGCACGCCGTCCAATACGGCGATCCAGAAATACATGAACGCCAAGAAAATGCCGCAGCTGTTCGTCGCCACCGGTGCCACCAAGTGGAACGACCCGAAGCATTTCCCGTGGACGATCGGCTGGCAGCCCAACTACCAGAGCGAAGGCCACATCTACGCGCAATACCTGCTCAAGACCCATCCCAACGGCAAGGTCGGAATCCTCTATCAGAACGACGATTACGGGAAGGACTACGTCAAGGGGCTGAAAGACGGGCTGAACGGCAAGCTGCCGATCATCAGCGAGCAGCCCTATGAGACGACGGACCCGACGGTCGATTCCCAGATGATCAATCTCAAAGCCTCCGGGGCCGATGTCTTCTTCAACGTCACGACCCCGAAATTCGCCGCCCAGGCGATCAAGAAGGCGGCCGAGATCGAATGGAAGCCGGTGCACCTGCTGAACAACGTGTCGAACTCCCTCGGTTCGGTGCTCAAGCCCGCCGGGCTGGACAATTCAAAGGGAATCCTGACGACCGTCTACTTGAAGGATCCGACCGACCCGACCTGGAAGGACGACCCCGCGTACAGGGAATGGCTCGCCTTCATGGACAAATATTATCCTGACGGCGACAAGACCAGCACCTTCACGGTCTACGGCTATCTGGTCGCGCAGACGCTGGTTGCGACCCTCAAGCAGTGCGGCGACGACCTCACGCGCGAGAACGTGATGAAGCAGGCGGCGAACCTGAAAGATCTCCAGCTCGACATGCTGCTGCCGGGCATCACCATCAACACCAGCCCCGACGATTTCGCGCCCATCAAGCAGATGCAGATGGAGAAGTTCAACGGCGAGCGCTGGGAGCTGTTCGGTCCGGTGCTGAGCGGGGCCGGCGGCGCGAGCTGATCGGCTGATCACGGTAGGCAGCTTCTCATCCGGAGAGGCCCGGAGGCGGAGGGCTGCCGCAGGCGCGGGGCAGGGCACCTTGCCCTGCCCTTTTCTCTTGAAAATAGAATCTGTAATGATTTTAACCGAAAGCTGTATTTTGACGAATTGAATAGGTTCAAGCAACTGGCTTATCTGTTGTTCTTCCAAATTTTACCACCCGAATTCCGCGGGTTTTTGCATGCGGATGGGCCTTATCCCGACGTGCGGTCACCCCCGAACATCGGATCGGCGTCGAGGCGCACCACCCAGCCTTCGAGCCCGGTCTTGGCCGCCGGATAGCGCGCCAAAACCTGGGGGTCGTGGCCGGGCACGATGTGGTCCATGGAAGTCGCGAGCTTCTTGAGGGTCTCGTAGCCGTCGATCACCTCGCCGGCGCTGTAGACGATGGGAAACACCCGGCCCTGCTCGATGTGGGCGTAGAGATGGGTCGAATCCGACGCGAGCACGACCGCGCCGCGCCGGGTTTTTACCCGGATGCACTGCAGCCCCTTCGAGTGCCCGCCGATCCTGTGAACGGTGATGCCCGGTTTGATCTCGGAGGCGCCGTCGTGGAACGTGACGCGCCCGGCGAACACTTTTCGCACCATCGCCACCACGTCCTCGACCTCGAACGGCAGGCGCGGATAGGCGTGGCACATGTGCCGCCCGGTCGCATACGCCATTTCGAAATCCTGCAGGTGATAGTGCGCGCGGGGAAACAGGTCGTAGTTGCCGGTGTGGTCGTAGTGCAGATGGCTGACGATCACGTCCTCGACGCTGTCCGGCTCGATCCCGAGCGCCTTGAGGCCGGCGCCGACCGGATTGAGGATGCTGCGCTGGCGCTTCTTCGCCATAGCCTCATCGAAGCCGGTGTCGACCACGAACGTGCCGTGCGGTCCGCGGATCGCCCACACGAAGAAATCCAGCGGCTGCGGCACGTCGTGCGGATCCCCGCCGATGAAATTCTCGCTCGAGCGGCGCTCGTGATGGCCGTATCGGATGGCATAGACCTCGTGGGTGTCGTCGCTCATGGGCATCTCCCTGCTTCAGTGCCGGTCGTTCCGGGCGCGGGCGCAGCCCGCGGACCCGGAACCCATGAACACGGATCGGTGAAAAGCTGATGAGGCCGTGTTCATGGGTCCCGGGTTCCCTCGCTTAGCTCGGGCCCCGGAACGACGGCCGGAATTTGCGTGCTCCGCCTCAGTCCTACCGCTTCCCCTGTTCCGCGAACACCTCGCGCGCGCAGCGGAACGCCACGACCGCGGCCGGAACGCCGGCGTAGATCGCGAGCTGGATGAACACCTCGCGGATCTCCTCCTTGCTCACCCCATTGCGCAGCGCGCCGCCGATGTGCAGCTTGAGCTCGTGCTCTTTGTTGAGAGCGCCGAGCATGGCTAGGTTGAGCAGACTGCGGGTTTTCTTCGGCAGCTCCTCGCGACCCCACACCGCGCCCCAGCAATATTCCGTCATGAATTCCTGGAACGGCCGGCTGAACTCGTCGGCGCTCTTCAGGGCATTTTCCACGTATTCCTTGCCCAGAACCGTCTTGCGGATCTCCAGCCCTTTTTCGAATGTCTGCTTGTCCATGATCTTCCCTCGTGTGTTCGTAGCCCGCATGGAGCGCAGCGGAATGCGGGAACGGCGGCCCCGGATTTCGCTTCGCTCCATCCGGGCTACATGATCATCGATCTGACGAGCTGAAAATCTACTCCGCGGCGGCGCGCGAGGGCGCTCGCGCGGCGGAGATGAGATAATCCATCGCGGCCTGCACGCCGCCCTTGCGATGCGGCACACCGGCGAGCGCGAGCGTCATCTCCACGCTCGCCAACGCGCCCAGGATGGTGAGATCGTTGGTGTCGCCGAGATGCCCGATGCGGAAATATTTCCCGGTGAACTTGCCGAAGCTCGTCCCGAACGAGATGTCGAAGCGATCGAGCGCAAGCTCGCGAAAAACATCGGCGTCGTGGCCCTCCGGCAGCAGCACGCCGGTGATGGTCGGCGAGTAATATTTCGGATCGCGGCAGAGGATCTCGAGGCCCCAGGCGCGCACCGCCCGTCGGGTCGCCTCGGCATGGCGGTCGTGGCGCGCGAACACGTTGTCGAGGCCTTCCTCGTGCAGCATGTCGAGCGATTCGGAGAGCCCATGGAGCATGTTGGTCGCCGGCGTATAGGGGAAGAACCCGATCTGGTTGGCGGCGATCATGTCGTCCCAGGCGAAGAACGATTTCGGCAGCCTGGCGTTCTCGGATGCTGCGAGCGCCTTGGGGCCGATCGCGTTGAACGACATGCCGGGCGGCAGCATCAGGCCTTTCTGCGCGCCGCCGATCGACACGTCGACGCCCCATTCGTCGTGGCGGTATTCGGTCGAGGCGAGCGACGAGATGGTGTCGACGATGAACAGCGCGGGGTGCTTGGCCGCGTCGATCGCCTGGCGGATCTCCTCGATCGGCGAGAGGCAGCCGGTCGACGTTTCGTTGTGGAGCACGCACACCGCCTTGATCTTGTGCCCCGCATCCTTGCGCAGGTGCGCCTCGATCAGCCTGGGCTCGGCGCCGATGCGCCAGTCGGTATCGATGAATTCCGGCTCGAGCCCGAGCCGCTTCGCCATGTTGCGCCACAGCGTGGCGAAATGGCCGGTGTTGCACATCAGCACGCGGTCGCCGGGCGAGAGCGTATTGACGAGCGCGCCTTCCCATGCCCCCGTCCCGGTCGCGGTATAGATCACCACCGGCCCGGAGCACTTGAAGATCGACTTGATGCCGTCGAGAACCCGTTTTGCGAGCTTTTGGAATTCCGGGCCGCGATGGTCGATGATGGCCCGGTCCATCGCGCGCAGGATGCGGTCCGGGACCGGCGAAGGCCCGGGGATCTGCAGGAAATGCCGGCCGGCGATGCGGTTCGTGTTCTGAGCCATGGGGGGTTCCTGGGAGTTACACGCTGGAAATCACTGTCGGTTCGGCGCCGGCAGGAAGCCGCGGCTACCGCGCTCGGGTGAAGCTTTGGGCCATCAAGGACGAATGCAGACCTCAGTCAAGCCTATCGGTCGCAGGTGCTTGCCGGACATCTTGGCCGCGATAGGGCCCGGCCCATGGTGACCCGGCTCATGCCCGGCCTCGAACGGCGGCTCACCGCCGAGATCAGCGGCGGCGTGCTCTTCGACGCCTTCAGCCGCGGCCGCTACGCGACCGACGCCTCGCATTACCAGATGCTGCCGCTCGGCATCGTGCTGCCGAAGACGATTGCCGAGGCCGAGCGCGCGATCGCGATCGCGCGCGCGGAGAGCATCAGCGTGCTCCCTCGCGGCGGCGGCACCTCGCAATGCGGGCAGGCGGTCAATTCCTCGCTGGTGATCGATTGCTCGCGCCACCTCGACCGCATGCTCGACCTCGACGTCGCCGGCCGGCGCTGCGCGGTCGAGCCCGGCATCGTGCTCGACGACCTCAACCGCGCGCTCAAACCACACGGCCTGTGGTTCCCGGTCGATATTTCCACCGCCTCGCGCGCCACCATCGGCGGCATGGCGGCCAACAATTCCTGCGGCGCCCGCTCGCTGCGCTACGGCACGATGCGCGACAACGTGCTCGCGATCGACGCGGTGCTCGCCGATGGCATTTCCGCACATTTCGGCCCGATCGCGTCGGATCTCTCCGACGTCCCGGCGGCTTTGCGCGATCTCGCGAAAAATCTGCTCGCGCTCGGCGCCCGCGAGGCGGCCGAGATCGAGGCGCGATTCCCGAAAGTGCAGCGACGGGTCGGCGGCTACAACCTCGATGCGCTGCTCGCCAATGCGCCGAACCTTTCGCATCTCCTGGTCGGCTCCGAAGGCACGCTCGCGTTCTCGACCCGCATCGAGCTCAAACTGTGGCCGCTGCTCGGGCGCCGCGCGGTCGGCGCCTGTCATTTCGGCGGCTTCCGCCAGGCGATGGAGGCCGTCCGGCACATCGTCGAGCTCGGCCCGATCGCGGTCGAGCTCGTCGACCGCACCATGATCGAGCTCGCGCGCGACATCGCCATGTTCCGCCCGACCCTCCAGCAATTCGTGCGCGGGGAGCCCGACGCGATCCTGCTGGTCGAGTTCGGCGAGGACGATTTCGCGGAGAACCAACGCCGGCTCGCCCGCCTGCACGCACTCATGGGCGATCTCGGGTTCGGCTGGGACAAGGCCGGGGCGCGGTACGGCGGGGTCGTCGACGTGCTCGAGGGAGCGCTGCAGGCCGCCATCGCCGACCTGCGCACCTCCGGCCTCAACGTGATGATGTCGATGAAGGAGGCCGGCAAGCCGGTGTCGTTCGTCGAGGATTGCGCGGTGCCGCTCGAGCATCTCGCCGAATATACCGCGCGGCTCACGGAGCTGTTCGAGCGCCACGGCTCCCGCGGCACCTGGTACGCGCACGCCTCCGTCGGCTGCCTGCACGTGCGCCCGGTGCTCAACCTGCGGCTCGACCAGGACGTGAAAGCGATGCGCGCCATCGCCGAGGAGGCCTTTGCGATGGTGCGGGCCTACAAGGGCTCGCATTCGGGCGAGCACGGCGACGGCATCGTGCGCTCCGAGTTTCACGAACAAATGTTCGGGTCGCGGCTGGTGCGCGCGTTCGAGGCGGTCAAGGACCGCTTCGATCCCACGGGCGTCTTCAATCCGGGCAAGATCGTGCGCGCGCCGAAATTCGACGACCGAAACCTGTTCCGCTACGCCCCGGGCTATCGCGGCGAGGAGCGGCAAGCGGCGCTCGACTGGTCGGCCTATCCGGGCGCGAGCGGTGGATTGTTGGGCGCGGTCGAGATGTGCAACAACAACGGCGCCTGCCGCAAATCGCTCGGCGGCGCCATGTGCCCGAGCTTCCGCGTCACCCGCGAGGAGCGCGATGTCACCCGCGGCCGCGCCAATACGTTGCGTCTGGCGCTGACCGGCCAGCTCGGGCCCGATGCGTTGACGTCCGACAACATGGCGGAGACGCTGAAGCTCTGCGTCTCGTGCAAGGCGTGCCGGCGCGAATGCCCGACCGGGGTCGACATGGCCCGCATGAAGATCGAGGTGCTGGCCGCCCGCGCGGAAAAACGCGGTATCTCGCTGCACGATCGCCTGGTCGGCTTTTTGCCGCGCTATGCGCAAACGGCGGCGCGGCTGCCGTGGCTGTTCAATCTGCGCGACGCGGTCCCGGGCGGTGCCGCGCTGTCGGAAACGCTCGCGGGATTTTCGGCGCGGCGGCGGCTGCCGCGCTGGCGCTCCGATTATTTCCGCGATGCCGAGGCGCCGGCCGCGCGCGGGGAGGGCGCCGAGGTGATGCTGTTCGCCGACACGTTCAATCGTTATTTCGAGCGCGAGAATATCGATGCGGCGCTCGTCGTGCTCGGCGCGGCGGGCTACCGGGTGCGGATCGCGAGGCCGGCGAAGAACGGTGGCACGCGGCCGCTGTGCTGCGGCCGCACGTTGCTTTCGGTCGGCAAGGTCCAGGAGGCGCGGCGCGAGGCGGCGCGGGTCGTCGACGCGCTCGCCCCGTTCATCGACCGCGGCATTCCCTTCATCGGTCTCGAGCCGAGCTGCGTGTTGGGGTTTCGCGACGAGATTCCCGCCCTGCTCAAGACCGATGCCGCCCGGCGGCTTGCCGCGCAAACATTCACCTTCGAGGAATTTCTGGCCGCGGAAGCGGCTGCGGGAAAACTTCACTTGCCGCTCGGGCGTACGGAGCGCCCCGCGCTCCTCCACGGCCATTGTCACCAGAAATCGTTCGGCGTCATGCCGGCGGTGGAGCGCGTGCTCAAACTCGTGCCGGGTCTCGAGGTCGAGACCGTGGAATCGAGCTGCTGTGGCATGGCCGGCGCGTTCGGCTATGGCCGCGACACGATCGACGTCTCGCTCGCCATGGGCGAGCTGAGCCTGCTGCCCGCGGTGCGCAACGCCGGCGCCGACACGCTCATCGTCGCCGACGGTACCTCCTGCCGCCAGCAGATCCGCGACGGCGCCGGGCGGGAGCCGCTGCATGTGGCCCGGGTGCTCGCGGCCAGCCTGGCGCAGAGCTGGGGTGTGAACTCATAAACGAGCATCGATAGAAGCCCTGCGATGTCCGGTTTCGGGCTGATACCGGCCTTTCGTCCGCCGTCGGGGAAGGTCGCATAAGTGCCAAAAGCAGCCATTCCGGTCTAGGATAGTGCCCAGAGGGCAGCGCCATGGCCAGTCGGGGGTCGGACCGCATCGAACGCCGACTTGCAGCCATCCTGGCAGGCGGGATGGGGCGCCGAGAGTTCGCAACTCTGATGGGCAGCATACTGGTTGCGTGGCCGGTTGCCGCCTATGCGCAGCAGCCTGTGAAAGTCTACCACATCGCGATTGTGCACCCTTCCAACCCGGTGTCCGAACTCACTGAAACCGGGCGCATTCCGGCCTGGCGAGCGCTGTTCCAAGAGCTTCGCCGGCTCGGTTACATCGAGGGACAGAACCTCGTTGTCGCGCGATACTCCGGCGAAGGGCGGACGGAACACTATGCCGAGCTTGCCCGCGAGGTGGTCCGATGGAAGCCAGACCTGATCGTCACGACGTCGAACAATATGCTCCAGCATTTCAAGGCGGCGACGGCGACCATTCCGATCGTCGGAAGCATGGGTGATCCGGTCGCCTATGGGCTTGTGGGGAGCCTGGCCCGGCCCGGTGGCAACATAACGGGTGTTAGCGTTGATGCGGGGATCGAGGTCTGGAGCAAGCGTCTCGAACTCTTTAAAGAAGCCGTACCGAGGGCGTCCAGCGTGGCCTTCCTCGCTTCCCGGTACACTTGGGAATCACCTACAGTAGCAGTGTTGCGAAAGGCTGCCGGGCAGATAGGGATGTCGCTCATCGGCCCACCGCTCGAAACCCCCATCCAAGACTCAGAATATCAGCGCGTGTTCGCGGCAATATCACAGGAGGGCGTTGACGGGCTCATTGCGAGTGTGGAGTCCGAAAACTTCACCCGCCGGCAGCTAATCGTCGAACTGGCTGAGAAATATCGGCTGCCTGCGGTCCACGCTTTTTATGAGTCGGCAGCAATTGGAGGGCTTATAGTCTATAGCGTCGACCTCGTGGATCTCTGGCGTCATCTGGCCGACCACACCAATCAGATTCTCAAGGGCACGAAGCCAGGCGATATCCCAATCTATCAGCCGACCAAGTTCAAGCTAGTCGTCAACATCAAGGCCGCCAAAGCAATCGGACTGACCCTTTCCCCCGCGCTTGTCCTGCGCGCCGACGAGGTGATCGAGTAGCGGTTTTGCGGGATGTCTCTTATGGGTCAAACCCGGTCTTCAGGGTCTTTGCGCTCAAAGTCCGCTTAGGTGCCGAAAGCGGAATTCCAAGCGGCACAGGACGTTGTCGCAGATGTGCCACTTGCGGACTCATGCATCGCAGCAATTCGGCATCTCTATTCAATTCTATTCAATCACCTCGTCGGCAATAGCAAGCACGCCTGGGGGAATCGTCAGGCCGAGCGTCTTGGCGGTCTTGAGGTTGATGACGAACTCGAACTTGCTGGGCTGCTCCACTGGCAAATCCGCAGGCTTGGTACCTTTCAGTATTTTGTCCACATAACTGGCAGCACGCCGATACAAGTCCGCATAGTTCGGTCCGTAGGCCATTAGGCCACCGGCCGCAGCATGCTCTCTGAGCCCATACATAGCCGGCAGACGGCTTTTGTCTGCGAAGTCTGCGATCCTCGCCGTGTGAGCTGAGAATACTGGATCAGGCAGCACCAGCAGCGAGGCGGCGCGCGCGCTGGCGATCGCTGCGAACGTGCGGTCGAACTCGTCGGGACCTCGCGCCCCGAACATTTGGAGTTGAATACCCAACGTCTGGGCCGTCACCTCTGTCTCTCGCAACATCTGACCTTGGTAGACAACGTTATTGGGATTCCAGAGCACGGCCATCGGGGAGACCTTGGGGACAGTCTGCTTAAACAGTCCCAGCGATTTTCCGACGACCTCAGTGGTCATCCCCGAGGTTCCCGTCACGTTGGCACCCGGTCGTGCAAGGCTTGCGACGAGCCCTGCCCCCACTGGATCGCCAACGCTTACGATAACGATCGGGATCGTCCTGGTCGCATTCTTGGCTGCCACCGACGCTTGCGTTACCACCGAAACAATGACGTCAACATTGAGCTGGACCAACTCCGCCGCAAGCGCAGCCAGCCGATCAAACTTCCCATCCGCAAATCGGTACTCAATGACGATGTTTCGCCCCTCGACATAGCCAAGCTCGCGCAGCCCGCGCTGGAATTCGTCGTAGTAGGCCACTGGCCCGGGTGAGCCAGAACCCGGTGACAGGTATCCGATCCTAGGGACCTTCCCGACCTGCTGCCCGCGGGCGGCGGGTGGCCATGCCAGCACCGCACTGCCGAGCACACCGAGCAAATCACGCCGCCTCATTGGCCGCTCCGTTCGGCCTAAAGACTACTACGCCGCGCCCCGGTTGTCTGCGAGCCGGATGGCTTTACGAGATGGTGCAGCGCCAATGCTCTTGCTTCGCCCTAATGTCTCTTGTGGGTCATGAGCAGCATTTGCCGAGGCTGGCAACTTAGTCCGATGTTCCCTTGGTAGCGGACCTCGGTTGCCAAGACAAACTGCCAAAAGAACAGTATGCCGCTTTCAGGGGCGTTCTCCGCCAGGCCGGTGGGCTGAATGATTGTTCGTATCGGACGCCCCCTCGGTATTTCAGATGCTCCGTGCTTTCACGATTTCGGTCCGGTCGAGGGCAAAGACCTGGTCATAGCGCGCGAGCGGCTCGGGCAACCGCACCGTTGTCCGCAGCTCACCCAGCGCCTCGTCGAGCGCCGCATCGTCAAGGGCCTCGACCAGCAGGAGCGCCGCGAAGGACTGCTCGCTCGTCCGCATCGATTTCTCACTGGTTGCGATCGCGGTTCCAGTTTGGTCGACCTCAAAGAGCCGGCCCGCGACGACTCGGTCCAGCGCCGCGAGCGCACCGAGCGCTGCGCGCGCTGCCCCGACGTCAGATCGTTGACAGATGATCGGAATGACCATGGCGCCCTCACCCCGGCCGGCTTCGGCAACGAGACGCCCTCCGCCACGAACGAAGTTTTGAAGGACCGGCATGATGCGGCGTGACCATTCGGTAGGCGCGTTGAGCCGCGCCAGATAGCATTCGCTCGCAACGACATCGGGGTGTTCCAGCCGATAGACGATGAAATAGCGGCGATGCTCCGGGATCCGCGCGCGGAAGACGCGCACGCCGAGAAAGCCCGGCACACTCACGCGCTCGGCGGTGTGCTCCCGCGTGAGCCAATGAAGATAGTTCGTCTCCTCTGACGTCGCGACATCGCTCCAGATGACTAAGAAGCCTTCACTTGCAGTCATGCCGAAACTCCTCGTGCGCTGAAGGTTTGTTGCTGTGACGCGGAAAGCTCGCGTCTATTTCCGCTTACCGCCCAATTAACCCTGATCGCACGGCGGAGCCAAACCAATCGGAGCGCGGCGTTTGCTTTGAACGTTGGCGAGCACGCGTCCGGCGGCCTTGCGCACCAGCCGTGCAACCGATTCCGGTCCGATTTCGCGCGTCAAAGTCTCCATCGGGACCTCCAGGACGACCGGGATGGGGGTGGCATGCGAATCATGATGGACGGAATGTCGATCCCCCCTTCACCGGGCGGCAGCCGTTCGGAACGCGCTACATCTCCGCGGGCGCGTCGGCGAGGTGCACAGAGGGCAAACGCTCCGCGGGGAGCTCATCGAGTTCGTGCAGTTTGCTGTCCGAGCGCGCGAAGTGCAGGGTGTCAACCGGGACAGCGCCGTTCGGCCGATCGGTTGCGGCGACTACGGCGGCGGCGCTCGGACAAGTTCGGCGCATTCGTCCAGGGATAGAACTCGAGCGACCATCATTGACGTCGCAGAAGTACCAAAGGCGGAAGCGATGCCTACTCGCAGATATTCGCGGCGCCGCAAAACGACGATTGTGCGACGTTTGACGGGATGGCTCCGTTGAGCCATTTTCCTTCAGAGCCTGCGTTTGCGCGGAGGAAGATTCGAATGGGCCACGAGCACAACCCTGCAGATGTTTATCCCGCCCTCCTGAAGGCATTCAACGCCGGAGACATCGACGCGACCGTGGCCTGTTACGAACTCCAGGCATGCTTCGTACTAAAGTCGGGTCATTCCGCCCGTGGCGTCGTCGAGTTGCGTGAAATGTTCCGCGCCACATTTTCATACAAGCCTGACCTAGAGTTGGACGTCCGCAAGATCATTTCTGCTGGAGATGATCTCGCACTCGTCGTAGTGGAATGGAAATCCAAAACAGTTTCATCGTCAGGCGAGGCCAAGGTGTGGGCCGGCACCGCCACAGACATTGTGAGAAGACAGCCGGACGGCACATGGAAGCTGGCTCTCGATATTCCGTATGGCATTGAGTAGAAGGCTGCAGATTGCCGCTGCCCTGGGTGGTGCCACTTCACCGCCAACGCCTCGACGAGGGGGCTACCGCGGGAGCGGTTTAGTGCAATATATGTTTTGCGACCCCAATATTTTGCGACATGACAGCGGCCGTCCGTCAAAAGGCGCGACTTCCGGTATGGGTCAGACTCGGTAGTGAATGCGGCCCGCCGGCATGACAGGTCTACCGTCAACAACAGACGTTTGGGCCTACCCACAGCGCTGCCGCTGAGGGCCCAGCTCCGGACAGACTGCCGGCGCGAGATCCCTAGGATAGGTCAAACCATACGTCTGCGTTTCATCGCACCACCGCCTCCGCGCGCGATGGCGTCGGTTGCGACGCCCGCGGAGAACGCAACGGCGTCGCATGAAGCTGGAATCGCACGGCGTTGGCCGCGAATGTCCTGCATGACAGCCATGGCAAGCCGCGGACTGATCGGCTGCCCTTTTCTGAGATCAATCTCGGGAACGGGTCCGGCGGTTCGAAGGCGCGGCGGTCGCGGTTTATGGCCGTTTGAGGTCGATCTTCTTGATTAGGCCTCGGAAGTTCGGAATTTGACCGAGCAACCTCCAGAAGTCAGTCTTGGCCAGCGCATAGACTTCGACCTCCTCGGCGGCCACGACACTGGCGTTGCGCAGCTCGTCCTCGATGAGTGCGTGCTCGCCAAAGCAGGTCCCCGGGCCGAGCGTCGTCACGTGGTGCTCCGGACCCGCAGCTCCGGCGCGGCGCGTCACGTCCACGGTCCCCGATCTGACCAGATAGAATGTCTCGCCGAGATCACCCTGCCGGATGATGACATCGCCGCGTGCGAAGCGATGCCTTCGCATTCTTTCGGCAATGTCCGCGAGCTCAGCCGCGCTGAGCTCCCCGAACGGCGCCAAACCACGCAGGCCCTCGTAAATGATGGCCGTCTCGCCCGATTCGGAGCCAGGATTGTTGACGCCGTCGACCATGGGCAGCCTGCAAGCGCCGGTGCGGCCGGCATCCCGGGGACGGCTGCGGAACAACCGGGCCATCCGGTAGGCCAGTTGTCATCGTAGCGGTTCGGGGCCGCGCGAGCAACGACACTTGCATGGGCGAGACGCCGCTGGCGGGCGTTTGAACGGTGTCCGGAATAAGGCTGTAGATGATTTCAACCCCCTGAACGCTCGGCCGGTCGAGGCTATCCCATCCGACAGCGGCTCGCTCTGATACAGCCTGAGGGAAAGTTCGCGGAGCCGACGATAGCACCGGCACCCCTACTATCCCCAAGAACGATTGACTTCGGCGATCTATAGATATGCCCGGTGCGCCAAAGAATCGCCATCAATGACGAGAGCGGGCGGGTCCCTTGGAGCCGTTGCAATCTCGAGCACTATTGACATGTGGAGAATCATCAAGTTTTCGCGTATCCTTCCGACCTCGACCCTGACCGCATCGGACCAACATGTCCCGATGAGGCACTCGTTATGATCTCCCGTGGCTTTTGCACCCAGGACACGTCGATGCGGCGCGCCAGCCTCGCCGTTGCCGTCGTGACAGCGCTGCTTGCCGGCGACATCGTCCATTCCGCAAGGGCCGGCAAAAGTTCGGACGCGAAGCGGATCGAGATCGTTCAATCTCGCCCTGCAGGCCATCCTATCATGGCCGTTGTTTCGCTCGGCAACCAGCGCGTTACGATCTACGATGCCATTGGATGGATCATGCGGGCGCCGGTTTCCAGCGGTCGAAAAGGATATGAGACCCCTGCGGGGATTTACAGCGTGATTCAGAAAGAGGTCGAGCACTACTCCAACCTCTACGATGATGGGTACATGCCATTCATGCAGCGAATTACCTGGTCTGGGATTGCGCTCCATGGCGGACCGTTACCCGGATATGCCGCATCTCATGGCTGCGTCCGAATGCCGGTCGAGTTTGCCGAGCGGATCTTCGACCTGACGAGGATCGGGATGCGGGTGATCGTGGCTCGAAACGATCCGGTTCCGGTCGAGTTTCGTCACCCGGTTCTGCTCGGACTCGATCCGGCTCGGGTCGGCAGCGGCGAGCCGGCGGCGGAGGGATCGGCTGCGTCCGATTTGGGCGTGCTCGGGCCGGCAAAGCCGGTGCAGACTCTACGGTCGCTGGCTGCCGCCAAGGCCGCGGCGGCGGCAGCGGCAATCAAGAAGGCGGATGCGGCCAGGCTCAATGCCGTCCAGAAGACCGGGGAAGCCTCGCGGATCGCCGCGGCATTGCACTTGGCGGAGTCCACGAAGTCCAGGATAGAGCTTCGGGTTCGTGCCGCCCAAAGCGCGCTCGAGTCCGCTGATTCGCCTGCTGCGATCCAGCTTGCCGAGAACGCCAAGGCTGACGCGCTTGCCAGGCTTGCCGACGCGGAGGTGCGGTTGACCGCCGCCGGCCTCGCAGCACAAGGCAAACCGGATGTCATGCGTGCTCGCCGGGAGGCGGAGGCCGCAGAGGCCGAGAAGGAAGCTGCAGTAGAGGCAGCCGCAGAGGCAGCGCGCAAGGCGGCACCGGTGTCGGTCTTCATCAGCCGGAAAACCCAGCGGCTCTACGCGCGCCAATCCTTTCAGCCGATCTTCGACATCGCCGTGACGATCCGTGATCCCGATCATCCCATTGGCACGCATATCTTTACCGCGCTGGATTACATCCATGAGGGTGCTGATATACGCTGGAGTGCCGCTTCCATGGATCCGAAGAGCGAGGAAGACCGGTCGTCCGCAACCAGGGAGCCGGGCCATCGAAGCACCGAGCCGACCCCGAAACCCGCAGGCACCGCGGGATCCGCCCTCGAGCGTCTCGTTATTCCCCGCGAGGCCATTGATCGGATTTCGGAACTCGTATCGCCCGGATCATCGCTGATCGTTTCGGATGAAGGGATTAGCTCCGAGACCGGAAATCATACCGACTTCGTGGTTCTCATGAGCGGCGAGCCGCAGGGAGGCATTAAAATGCGGCGTCGCAATCCGGATTTTCTGCACCGCTATTACCGCCCGTACGGTATTTTCTGGCGATAATTAGTCCTGTTCCGCCGCAACTCCCGAGCACGTCCGCTTACCCCAACTTAGGCGACGTCCCCGGCCCCAATCGGTTCTTCCGAGATGTGCCGTTACCTGACTCATGCACTGCAGCAAGGGACTTCCCTATTCGGTCATCCCATCGGCGCTCTCCAGTAGCGACGGCGGGACGGCGAGGCCGAGCATCGGGGCGGTCTGCACGTTGATGAGCAGCTCGAATTTGATTGGTGTCTGCACCGGCGGATCGGCCGGACTCTCACCTTTGAAGTCGCGGGCAACGTACACGGCAGTGCGTCGGAACTGGTCCCGCCGATCAACCCAATACGATGCGAGCCCGCCGATGGTGACGAAGAAACGGAAAGGTAAATCCCGGCGATCCGTGGCGGGCCGCCAGGGTCACGATCTGCTCGCGATGCAGACCGGTGCCCGGGTCTGACAACGTTCGGCTGGCGCGCGAACTCTTCGATGCCGCGCTCAGTTTCGCCGGCCTCGCGTAAGGCGACTCGGATAAGCTCAATGGCGAGTCGAAATATTGGCCGGTATGGGTCTGCGGATTATAGATCAGAGCGACGCGCGCAACGCTCGGGGCAATCTCTGTTAACGTCTCCAGCCGCCTTCCCCCAATCGCTGGCAGGCTGGCCAGCAGTTAACCGTGATCTCGGCCCGGGTGGCATTCGGGCAACACATTTCGGAAAAAATGATAGACTGCGGTTTTCTTCCTTGCGTGATCCGAAAAATCGGCTCCGTCTCGTGCCTGGGTGTGCAGCATGGCTCGGGTGGAGCCTTGGACGAGACGGGAGGCGGGGGGCGATGAGCCCGCGGCGATTGGCGGCGGTTTGCGGAACATTCGTTCTCGCCGGCTGGGTTGCTGGCGGGCTCGTCTGGTTCGTCTCTTCCGGCATCGAGAATACCGGAGCGCCGACCGACAGCCGGGCAACATCTGTGACCGTCGACGCCGCGCCCGTGGGCGCACCCCAAGCAGCCGCAATGGGCGAAGACGGTGTCTTCGTCACCGATGTGGCGATCGTCGACGCCGCTTTGCCCGGTCCTCGTCCGACGCCGCCGCCCGTGCGGGTCGCGACCGCGAGCACGCCTGATCCGGCGCAAGGCTACCCGAAGCAGGCAGTGAGCTCCGTCGAAACTCCCGACGAGTGCCTTGTGGCAGAAATCTGCATCGACCGATACCTATGGTCGGTGTACCAACGGGCCCCGAAAGTCGATACCATCAAGGTGCCGGAGCGGATAAAGGTGACGGTCGAGAAGAAGGGAAAAACGCGGACTGTCATCAAAACTATTATAAAGCTCGTCGACGAGGACTTCACGTGGAAGGATCCGAAGGCGGCACAAAAAGTCCGCATGTCGCTCATGGATTACGTGATCGGAGGCATGGATCGGAGCTTCAAACTGAAGCTGTATGATGCTCTTCGCGCGATGGACGACGTCGGGCTTTCGCCGGGCATGACCAGCGGATTCCGCGATGATTACCGGCAATCGCTCGCAAGCGGCAACAAGGCTGCGACCGACAGCTCATACCATGGTGGGAGCCGCCGCGGCGGCTATGGCCACGGGCTTGCGGCCGATCTCGTGAGCGTAAAGGGCGAGACACGTGCGCAGCGATGGATTTCAAGTGAAAACTTGTGGAAGTGGATCGACGCGCACGGCAAAGAGTTTGGGATCGGGCGACCGTATCTCGATAAAGATGCGCCGCATGTTGCGCCGATCGACGGCAAGGAATACGCCGATAAACGCGGCCGGGCAAATGCGGAACGCGCGGGATCAGAAACGAACAGGCGCCACCGGTTGGCCGCGCACCACGATCACAGCGTGACGAAACACGCAAGAACGGCACGATCGTCGAGAGCGAGAAACATTTAATCCATATCAAGAATGCGGACCGCTTCGGGTCAATCTCGACACTTTTGATGTCCGTCGGGCTCGTCCGGTTAACGCCAAAGCCGGAAATCCGCAGCGCTTCGCAGACAGCGGCGATTAGCAGGCCCGGCGAATCGGTGAGGCCGGGCGCCCAATGCAGCTCTCGCTTTTTTTATTATACTGCCGGGCCGAAAGCCTCGCGGCCGAGTGCGATTGGCATCGTGGAAAGGATCGCGCAGTGAAGAGTGAAGATATGAACAAGCGGTTGCCGAATCGACGTGAATTCAATGGACTTTGCCTGGCGCTTGGCTCGTCGCTCTCCTCCGTCGGCGCAATGATTGTGGTGCTATCAAGTGCGTCGACTCGTGCTGCGGCCGCTGGCGCGGCTTCGAACGGTGCAGGGAGTACGGTAAAGTTCCGCGACGGAACAATCGTGCCGGCGCTCGGTCAGGGCTCTGGGAGTCTCGCGCAGGGGAGACATCCGGAAGCCGTTGAGGAAGAAGCGCTGCGCACGGGCATTTCGCTCGGGATGACGTTGATCGATACGGCGGAGGTGTACAGCAACGGCCGCTCCGAGGAATTGATCGGCCGCGTGATTGCCGGTCAGCGCGACCGCGTATTCCTGGTCTCCAAAGTGTGGCCCAATCACGCGACGGGAAACGGCATCGCGCGGGCTTGCGAGGCCAGCCTCGCCCGTCTCGGCACTGATCATCTCGATCTCTACCTGCTGCACTGGCCAAGTCCGGACACCGACCTCTCCAGCATTGTGGCGGCGTTCGAAAGTCTACGCTCGGCGGGGAAGATTCGCGCCTGGGGCGTGTCCAACTTCAAGGTCAGTGACATGGAAGACCTCTTCCGTGTTTCACACGGCGATCGCTGCGCGACCAATCAGGTCGCTTACAACGTCGGCAGCCGCGGCATCGAGCATGACCTGCTGCCATGGTGCGAGCAGCACGGCATGCCGGTGATGGCCTATTCGCCGCTCGGCGGCGCCGGCGTCAGCCTGCTGCGTGATCCCACGCTTGTACATATTGGCGCAGCACATAGTTGCTCGGCAGCCGCCGTCGCGCTGGCTTGGACCATCCGCAACGGTAACGTCATTGCAATTCCCGAATCCGGTTCGGCGGCGCATGTAAAGGAGAACGCCGTCGCGCTCTCACTGACACTTACACCGCAGGAACTTCATACACTGGATGCAGCGCATCCACCGCCCAACCGCTAGAGCGAAGGATATTGGTTGGTTCAGCACTGAAATGTCCGCCTTGGGGCATGGGCGGTAAAACTCGCAGCGGTACGTGTTCTCCGAGTTTGCCCCGATAGCGGACATTCGTCGGTAGCGCCGGCAATCGCGGGGCTGCTTAAGACCGCCCGCCGGCTTTGAGGCGTCCGCAGGGACGTAATTCAAGCTCCCACAGCTTGGGTCAGTCAGGCCATGAATGCCGTTAATGAGTACGCGCCTGGTTCAGTCTCCGCGGGAAGCGCAAGAGGCAGTTCAGCAAGTCAAGAGGGAGTTCATGCGGCATCTGTTGCTGACGATGCTTCTCGTCCTATCCTGGCTGCCAGCCGGCGCGGCCGAGCCGTGGGAGATGCTGCCGCCCACGCCTGCCCCGATGCCCGCCGAGCGCAGCGGCCAAGTCAGCGCCAACGGCATCAGCATCTACTACGCGGTCTACGGCCGGGGCTCGCCGGTCATTTTGCTGCATGGCGGACTGGCAAACTCCGACTACTGGGGCAATCAGATCCAGGCGTTGGCGTCGCACCATAGCGTCATCGTGATGGACAGCCGCGGTCATGGCCGCAGCACCCGCGATTTGCGGCCGTACGGCTACGATTTGATGGCAGACGACGTGATCGCGTTGATGGATGCGTTGAAGGTGCCGCGAGCCGAGATCGTCGGGTGGAGCGACGGCGGCATTCTCGGCCTCGACCTGGCAATCCGGCACCGGGGCCGGGTCGGGAAGATCTTGGCTTTTGCCGCCAATACCGTGCCCTCCGGGGTAAAACCCGATGTAGAGAAGAACCCCACCTTCGCGGCGTTCATCGAGCGCGCCGGCCATGAATACCAATCGTACTCGGCCACGCCGAAGCAATACGATGCTTTCGTCGAGCAGATCAGCAAGATGTGGGCGGATCAGCCGAACTGGACGGACGCGCAGCTCAAGGCGATCACGACTCCGGTGCTGGTGGTGGACGGCGATCACGACGAGGCGATCAAGCGCGAGCACACCGAGTACATCGCCGCGACGATCCCAGGCGCTGGACTGCTGATCCTGCCCAACACCAGCCATTTCGCTTTCCTGCAGGATCCGGCTTTGTTCAATTTCGCGGTTCTGCATTTCCTGGGCGACCGATAGGGCCGATACCGGGAGATGTGCGATACGCCGGGGCGCGGGTATGTTGCGGCACGGGGCGGAAGCTCGATCGTACCCAGGCCTGGCCGGGGCGTACAAAGCTTGCCTTTCTCTTTCTAAATGTTCTCCTAGAAAACCTCTTTCAAAAATGGAATATCCCCGAGCTTGGCTTAGCGGGCCTGTCCTGAAACTGAATACCACAGTTCTTCTGAATACTGGCTTGTTCGATAGCGACCAACTGTCCTTTTAGTGCTGCCAACTCGGTGGCCGTATTGCCGCCTCCCAACAGGAGAGCGTTGTCTTGGGCGGCGGAAGCCTGCATGGCTCGCGCCGATACGGTTAGCGCTTCTTGTTCCAGCTGTTGGCATGTATGGTTCTGATACAAGACGGGTGAAACGTAGCTCGCAGGGATATCCCCCGATTTGGGGGGAGTGCACGCCCCAAGCGCTGCGGCAGCTATCACTAGAGCTATTTTGGAACGCACGGCAGACCCCCAAAGGACCGAATATCTTCCGACAAACCGACACGGGCGAGCAACGGGAAAAAGGAGCCTGTGCGGGAAAATTTCTGCCCGATATTTTTTCGGTCCACTTCACGGCTGGCGAGGCACCCCCCAGCCCCCCCTTGTACCCACTGGCCCTGGCACCCTCCCCGATCCGATCCCGAGCTCCCACTCCGCCTCGACCTTGAGGCTCTCCAGGTCGCGATAGATCGAAGCCACCGCCAGCACCTTGCCGTCGCGGCGATAGCGCACCAGGCAGTCGCGCGCGGCAACGTCGCCGTCGATCTCGATCGCATCCCATTTTTCCGCGTGGCCGATGTAGTTGATCGGCACGTCGTAGTGCTGGCTCCAGAAGAACGGCACGTCGGCGAAGCGCTCGCTGGCGCCGAGCATGTTTCTGGCCGCGGCCTGGCCCTGCCGCTCGGCCACGACCCAGTGCTCGGTCCGGATCGGCGCGCCGCTGTGCGGATCGGGCCAGCGCGCGATGTCGCCGGCCGCGAAAATGTCGGGCGCGCTCGTCTGCAAATATTCGTCGACCACGACCCCGCGATCGAGCTTCAGGCCGGCGCGCTCGGCGAGCTCGGTCCTCGGCCTGACCCCGACGCCGGCGACCACGAGGTCGGCATCAAGGGCCTTGCCGCTTTTCAGCAGCACCCGCTTCTTCTCGATCGCGCTCGCGGTCTCCTCCAGGTGGAACACCACGCCGTGCTCCTCGTGCAGGCTCTTCACGAACGCGCCGAACTGCGGGCCGAGCACCCGCTCCATCACCACGCGCTCCGGCGCGACCACGTGCACTTCGAGCTTGCGGGTGCGCAGCGAGGCGGCGACCTCGAGCCCGATGAAGCTCGCCCCGAGCACGACGGCGCGGCGCGCGTCCGTGGTCGCCGCGACGATGGCGCGGGAATCCGCAAGCGAGCGCAGCACGTGCACGTGCGAAGCGTCCGCGCCCGGGATCGACAGCCGCACCGGTTCGGCCCCGGTAACGAGCAGGAGCTTGTCGAAGCCGATGCTGCGTCCGCCCGTAAGCGTGACCTCGCGCGATTTCGGATCGATCGCGGCGACTTCGGTGGTGAGCTGAAGATCGATCTTGGCGTCGCGATAGAATTCCGGCGGGCGCAGCGGGATCCAGTCCTCCGGCGCATTGCCGGCGAGATAATCCTTGGACAGATTGGGTCGGTCGCAGGGCGGGGCGTCGTCGGAGCTGAGCATGGTAAGGCTTCCCTCGAAGCCTTCCCGGCGCAGCATCTCGGCGGCCGCAAATCCCGCGGCGCCGCCGCCCACGATGACGATGCGTCCGGGCTTTGCCGCCGGAGTTACGCGTTTCGCCCGAGCCCCCTCGGTCTTCTCGCGCACGAACAGTTTTCCGTTGCGCTGCTCGACCTTCCAGCACGACACCGGATTGAGCGCCGGCGCGCCGAGCGCCTCCCCGGTGCGCAGGCAGAACCGGGCGTGGTGCCACGGGCAGCGCACGGTCTCGCCGACCATGAGCCCCTCCGCGAGCGGGCCGCTGTAGTGCGTACAGGTGGCGCCGATCGCGTAAAACTTGTCGCCGCGCCGGGCGACGAGCACCGCGTCGCCGCCGACATGGCCGCCCAGCATGCCGCCGTCCGGAACATCGCCGAGCGGAACGCCCTCACCGAGATCGGGACCGGACGGCTTGTCCTGCGCTGTGCCCATCGAGACCTCCCGAGCTTTGGCCGTTTCACGGACGTCCTGCCCATTGGACACCGGGCCGAGCAAAATGTTCCCGCGGCGAACGCCAAGTCAAATCCCAAGTCAAATCCCGTGGGAACATCGCGGCCCGCGCGCCCGCCGGAACGCCGGACATTAGAATCGTTACAGCCTTGTGTTTTTCTTTTGCAATCGGCCGTCAAGTCCCTTAAGCGCGCGCGTCCCTCCAGCCAAAAATGGCGCGCGAATTGTATCAGGAAGCTTCAACCTATTGTCACCCGGTCAAGGACTATGTCTCGCGCGATCTGTTCGAAGAGCTGATGGCCGACGAGGAAGACCACATCGATTTCCTGAAGACGCAGCTCGATCTCGCGGCCAAGCTCGGCCTCGAGCTCTATGCGCAGCATCACATCGGCGAGCCGGACGAGGATTGAAAGTCCGTAGCCCGCATGGAGCGCACGGCCGAGCGTGACCGGTTTGCGTCGCGCCCGCGGCCGGGCGAGGGTGTGGCATGGCCTCGCTCGATGCGGTCAGCATCACGATCCTGCTCGGCGCCGTGCTGGTGCTGGCGGGAATCCTTTCGAGCCTGATCGCACTGCGCTTCGGCGCGCCGCTCCTCCTCCTGTTCCTGATCATCGGCATGGCGGCGGGCGAGAGCGGGCCCGGCGGAATCCGCTTCGACGACGTGCATCTCGCCTACACGGTGGGCTCGATCGCGCTCGCGCTGATCCTGTTCGACGGCGGCCTGCGCACCCGGCTGCAGGCCTTTCGCAGTGTGCTGGCGCCGGCCGGATTGCTGGCGACGCTCGGCGTCCTCGTCACCGCGGCGCTGACCGCGCCGCTTGCCAAGTTCGGGCTGGGCGTCGGCTGGACCGAGGGCCTGCTCGTCGGCGCCATGGTCGGCTCGACCGATGCCGCGGCGGTGTTCTTCCTCATCCATGCCGGCGGCTTGCGGCTGCGGCCGCGGGTGGCGGCCGTGCTCGAGGTGGAATCCGCCACGAACGATCCGTTCGCGGTGTTTCTCGCCATCGTGCTCGTGGAGATTCTGCTGATCGGCGATCGCCCGTGGTCGGCGACCGCCGCGATGCTGGCCGAGCAGGGAGTGCTGGGCGCCGTGGTGGGAATCCTCGGCGGCCGGGCGATGGTGCTCGTGCTCAACCGGCTCGGTCTGCCGCAAGGCCTGCATGGGCCGTTCGTCGCGACCGCGGCACTGGTCATATTCGGCATCGCGGCGGCGGTCCACGGTTCGGGATTTCTCGCCGCCTATCTGGCCGGCCTGATCGTCGGCAACCGGCGGACCCGCGCCCACGGCACGGTCGTGGTGTTCCTGGATGCGGTCACCTGGCTCGCCCAGATCGTCATGTTCGTGCTGCTCGGCCTCTTGGTCGAGCCCGTCCGGCTGGCGTCGAGCGCCGGTCCGGCCCTGCTGATTGCCGCCGGCCTGACGGTTGTCGCCCGTCCGGCCGCGGTGTTCCTGTGCTTGGCACCGTTTCGTTTCTCCCGCCGCGAAAAGCTGTTCGTCTCCTGGGTCGGCCTGCGCGGCGCCGTCGGCATTTTTCTCGCCTCGATCCCGCTCCTGGTCGGCATGAAGGCGGCGCAGCTCTATTTCGATGTCGTATTCGTCGTCGTGCTGGTTTCGCTGCTGGTGCAGGGCTGGACCCTGGCGCCGGCGGCGCGGCGGCTCGGCGTTGCGTTCGCGCGGCCCGATCCGGTTGCACACCGCGTCGAGCTCGACCTGCCCGGCCAGATGGCCCAGGAACTCGTCGGCTATCTGATCGAGGCCGACAGCCCGTATCTGCGGCGCGGCATCACGCCGTTCTGGGCCAAGCCCATACTCGTCGTCCGCGACGAGCACGTGCTCACGGCCGCGGAAGCCGGCCCGGTTCGTCCCGGCGATTACGTCTACATGCTGGCGCCGCCCGAGAAGGCGGCCGCGCTCGACCGGTTCTTCGTCGACATGCCGCCGCCGTCTTCGCCCGACCCGCGGCTGCTCGGCGATTTTTTCGTCTCGGCCGACGCGACGCTCGGAGCGCTCGCGGAGATTTACGGACTCGCGCTCGATCCGGCGCTTGCCGCGACTTCGCTGGCCGATCATTTCGCGCGCGAGCTCGGCCGCCCGCCGCGGCGCGGCGATGTGCTCCGGCTCGGCGACGTGCTCTTGATCGCCCACAAGGTGGTGGCGGGACGCCTCACGCAGGTTGGGCTGCAGCTCGCCGAACCCGACACGACGGCGAAGCAGCCGGCCACGCCGGCGGGGCGCATCAAATCCGCGCTCCGGCGCGGCGTCGCGTTCGTGATCGGCCGTTCGTGAGCGGGCCGATGGGCGCACCGGCAAGTTCGTTCACGCACGGGCAGAACCGGCTGCCGCGCGCCATTCTTCCACGATGGCGACGAGCGCGTCGAGCCCGTCGGTCAGCGCCGCCGGTCCCGGCTGCAGGATCAGCGCCGACTTGATCTCGCGCAAGAAGCCGGACCGCACCGCCGGGATCGCGCCAAAGCCCGGGCGGCGAGCGACTTTGGCCGGAACGAATTTCTTGCCGCACCACGACCCGATGATGATGTCGGGCGCCGCCGCAATGACTTCTTCGGGCGCGGCGATACGGTCCTTGGCGCTCTTGTGCGCGGCGCGCGATGCGAAAATGTCGAGCCCGCCCGCGGCCGCGACGAGCTCCGAGACCCAGCCGATGCCGCTGATCATCGGATCGTCCCATTCCTCGAAATAGATGCGCGGCTGCCGGTCGCGCCGCCCTGCCGCGGCGCGCAGGGATAAAAGCCGCGCCTGGAGATCCGCGCACAGGCGCTCGGCCTTTTCGCCCGCGCCGACCAGCGCGCCGAGCGTGCGCATCATGGCGAAAATGCCGGCGAGGTCGCGCTGATTGAATGCATGGACCGCGACGCCGCGCCGGATCAGCTCGGCGACGATGTCGGCCTGCAGGTCGGAGAAGGTCAGGACCAGGTCGGGCTCGAGCGCCAGGATCTTGTCGATGTCCGCGGAAATGAACGCGGAGACCCGCGGCTTTTCCCGGCGCACGCGCGGCGGCCGCACCGCGTAACCCGATACGCCGACGATGCGGGCGTCCTCGCCGAGGAGATAGAGCGTCTCCACGGTCTCTTCGGTCAGGCAGATGATGCGCTCGGGCGGAAAGCTCATTTCACCTAACCGCATCCGCATCCGCGCTATCCAGCAGCTCGAGGCCGCCGACCGCTTTGACTTGGCCGGCCTCGACCCGCACCACCGAGGCGGCGATGCGGCGGATATCCGCCGCCTGATGGCTGACGTAGATCATCGGCACGCCCTCGTCGCGCAGCCGCTCGAGGTAGGGCATGATTTCCGCCTTGCGGGCGGCGTCGAGCGAAGCCAGCGGCTCGTCGAGCAGCAGCAGTTGCGGGCGCATCAACAGCGCCCGGCCGATGGCGACGCGCTGGCGCTCGCCGCCCGAAAGCTTGCCGGGGCGCCGCTCGAGCAGGTGGCCGATATCGAGCATCCTAACGACGCGGCGCATCTCGGCAGCGTCGCGCCTGAGCCGGCGCATGCGCCGGCCGTAGTCGAGATTGCGCTCCACGGTGAGATGCGGGAATAGCCGTCCATCCTGGAACACGTAGCCGAAGCCGCGCCGGTGGGCGGGCAGGTTCACGCCGCCGTCGGAATCGAACAGCAGCCGGCCGCGGTAGAGCAGGCGGCCTTGGTCGGGAGCGGCAAGTCCGGCGATGATGTCGACGATCGTGGTCTTGCCCGATCCGGACGGGCCGAACAGCGCGGTCGCGGCACTCCCCGTCTCGAACCTGGCGCGGAGCACGAAATCGCCCAACCGCTTCTGCACGTCGAGGATCAGCATGCTCAGATCCCGTGCAGGCGGGCCGTCGCGCGGCGCGCCAACCATTCGGAGAGGATCAGCGCAGCGAGCGAGATCACCACGGCAACCGCGGCGAGCCGCAGTGCCGCCGCGTCGGCGCCCGGCACTTGCAGGAAGCTGTAGATCGCCGCGGAAATCGTCTGGGTCTCGCCGGGAATGTTCGACACGAAGGTGATGGTGGCACCGAACTCGCCGAGCGCGCGCGCGAACGCCAGCACCCCTCCGGCGATGATCCCCGGCATGGCGAGCGGCAGGGTGACGGTCAGGAACGCGCGCGCGGGGCCGGCGCCGAGCGTCGCGGCCGCAGCCTCCAGGCGCCGGTCGACGGCCTCGAACGACAGCCGGATCGCCCGCACCATCAGCGGAAACGCCATGATGCCGCAGGACAGCACCGCGCCGGTCCAGCGGAACGCCAGCACGATGCCGAACTGAGCCAGCAGGGCTCCGAGCGGGCCCTTGCGGCCGAACAGGATCAGCAGGAAATACCCGGTGACGACCGGAGGCAGCACGAGCGGCAGCAGGACGAGGCCATCGACGAGCGCCTTGCCCCAGAACGATTTGCGCGCGAGCACATAGGCCACCCAGATGCCGACCGGCAGCGACAGCACCGTCGCCCACAATGCGACTTTGAGCGACAGCGCGACCGCGGTCCATTCTTCGGGGTTCAAAACGGGCACGCGAAATCCTGCGTCAGGGCCAAGGCGCCGGTGCAACAGGCGTGAGGTGAGAAGGACTGGGACCGCCGTCCCGAGTTTTTGGCGGCGCGGGCGGCGCGCCGGCCGTCCGCGAGACTAGCCACTGCGGCCGCGAGTGTCACCCGGGACGCCGTCGTTCCGGGGCGCCGCGAAGCAGCGAGCCCGGAACCCATGAACACCGGCGGAAAAATTAAGCTGATCGTGGTCATGGGTCCCGAGTTCCGAGCTTCACTCGGACCCGGGACGACGGGCTCCGGAATTGCCAACTCGGTCGGAGAATTCCAGACTGGCGCTGGTCGACCAGACGGGGACGAGCATGGCGCAGGCGACGAGGATCGAGGGCGAATACGACTATATCGTCGTCGGGGCGGGCTCCGCGGGCTGCGTTCTTGCCAATCGGCTGTCCGCGGATCCGCGCAACCAAGTGCTGCTGCTGGAGGCGGGCGGGCGCGACAATTGGATCTGGTTTCATATCCCGTGCGGCTACCTGTTCGCGATCGGCAATCCACGGGCCGACTGGTGTTTTCGCACCGAGCCGGAGCCGGGGCTCAACGGCCGCAGCCTCGCTTATCCGCGCGGCAAGGTGATCGGCGGCTCCTCCGCCATCAATGCCATGATCTACATGCGCGGCCAGGCGGCGGACTACGACCATTGGCGCCAGCTCGGGCTTGCCGGCTGGGGCTGGGACGACGTGCTGAACTATTTCAAGCGGCACGAGGATCATTTTCTGGGGCCCGGTCCGGCCCATGCGGCGGGCGGCGAATGGCGCATCGAGCCGCCGCGGGTGCGCTGGGACATCACCGATGCGTTCCGCGAGGCGGCGGCGCAGAGCGGCATTCCCTCGATTGACGATTTTAACACCGGCGACAATGAGGGTTGCTGCTATTTCCACGTCAACCAGAGGCGCGGCCGGCGCTGGTCGGCCGCGCGCGGGTTCCTCAAGGGCGCGCTGGGGCGGCCTAACCTGCGGCTGGAGACCGATTGCCTGGTGGACAACGTGCGGTTCGACGGCGGGCGCGCCGTCGGCGTGCGCTGGCGCCGCAACGGCGAGGCGCTCGAAGCCTCGTGCCGCGGCGAGATCATTCTCGCCTCGGGCTCGATCGGCTCGGTGCAGATTCTGCTGCGCTCCGGCGTCGGCCCCGCCGCGCAGCTGCGCGATCTCGGCATTGCCATCGCGCTCGACAAGCCGGGCGTCGGCGAGAATCTGCAGGACCATCTGCAGCTGCGGCTGATCTACAAGGTGCACGGCGTCAAGACGCTCAACGAGACCTACCGCTCGCTGCTGGGCCGCGTCGGCATGGGGCTCGAATACGCGCTGTTCCGCCGCGGCCCGCTGACGATGGCGCCGTCCCAGCTCGGCTTGTTCACCCGCTTCGACCCCGGCCGCGAGCGGCCCAATCTGCAGTTTCACGTGCAGCCGCTCTCGCTCGACAAGTTCGGCGACCCGTTGCACCCGTTTCCGGCGTTTACCGCGAGCGTGTGCAACCTGCAGCCGACGAGCCGCGGTTTTGTCCGCCTGCGCTCCGCCGATCCGGGCGAGCGCCCGATCATCCAGCCGAATTATTTGTCGACCGAGGAGGACCGCCGCGTGGCGGCGGATTCGGTTCGCGTCGTGCGGCGGGTCGTCTCGGCGCCGGCGCTGCAGCGTTTTCGGCCGATCGAATACCTGCCGGGCGATTCCGCGGCGGACGACGATGCGGCGCTGGTCAGGGCCGCGGGCGACATCGGCACCACGATCTTCCACCCCGTCGGCACCGCCAAGATGGGGCTAGCGACCGATCCGCGAGCGGTGGTGGACGAGCGGCTGCGCGTGATCGGGCTTGCCGGGCTGCGCGTGGTCGACGCTTCGGTGATGCCCAATATCACCTCGGGCAACACCAATGCGCCGACCATGATGATCGCCGAGAAGGGCGCCGACATGATCCGCGAGGATCAAAACCGTTGATGGCGAGCTTCGCTGCGTGACTTTAGCCGCGCACCGGCAAACAATCCGCAAGCAAGCATCGGCAAAGCGGCAGTCCGCAGCCGGCGGAGGAGGGGGACATGAACTTGATCGAGCGCGTCAAGGGCATCCTGGTGGATCCCAAGGCCGAATGGCCGCGGGTCAAGAGCGAGCCCGGCGACATTGCCTATCTGTTCGCGAACTACGTGGCCGTGCTGGCGGCAATTCCCGCGGTCTGCGGATGGATCGCCTGGATCGTCGTGGGCGCCCCTCTCATCACCGGGATCGTGATCACGTTGATCCGTTACCTGCTCAGCTTCGTGAGCGTGTATCTGGTCGCGCTCATCATCGACGCGCTGGCGCCGACCTTCGATGCCGAGAAGAATTTCGACAATGCCCTCAAGCTTGCGGTCTATTCCGCGACGCCATTCTGGCTCTCGGGCGTCTTCTCGCTCATCCCGGGGCTCGGCTTCGTCCGGATTCTGGCGTTGGCCTATGCGGCTTACCTGCTTTGGCTCGGCATCCCGCCGCTGATGCGCTCCCCTCCGGATAAATCGATCGGCTATGCCGGGGCGGTCGTCGGCTGCGCCCTGGCGATCGGCGTGGTCTTCCTGGTCGTCGCCGGACTGCTCGGAATGAGCCGGCCGTTTTGACATTTTGGCCGCCGCCTCACGGCAGCGCCCGCAAATGCCGGATCGGCCGGCCGGGGACCACGGCCTGCGCAGCCGCCACGATCGCATTGGCGTCGATGCCGTAGTGCCGGTAGAGATCGCCGATCGATCCGGTCTGGCCGAAATGCTCGACCCCGAGCGGGCGCACGCGATGGCCCGCGACGCCGCCGAGCCAGGCCAGCGTTGCCGGATGGCCGTCGACCACGGTGACGATGCCGCAATGATCGGGGATGTCGGCGAGCAGCCGCTCGATGTGCGCGCGCGCATGCACGAGGCCGCGCTCGCGCGCGCGCTGCGCGGCGGTCCAGCCGGCGTTGAGCCGGTCGGCGGAGGTCACGGCCAAGAGCCCCACGTCGCGGCGATCCTCGGCGATCAGGCCGACCGCGTGGACAGCTTCCGGCGCCACCGCGCCCGTATAGGCGATGACCGCCTGGCAATTCGGCCCCGGGCGGCGCAGCCAATAGCCGCCGTCGATGATCGCTTGGCGCAGCTCCGGGCCCATGGCGCGCTTGGGCTGCTCGATCGCGCGGGTGGAGAGCCGCAAGTAGACCGATCCGCCGGTCTCGTCGCGCAGCCAGCTCCGCTCCGAGGGCGCGGCGTCGCCGTCCTTCTGAATGTAGGCGAGCGCCCAGGCGAGGATGACCGCAAGCTCGTCGACGAACGCCGGCTCGAACGCCGCAAGCCCGTCCTGGGCCAAACCGATCAGCGGCGTTGCAATCGACTGATGCGCGCCGCCCTCCGGCGCCAGCGTGATCCCCGACGGGGTCGCCGCCAGGATGAAGCGGGCGTCCTGATAGCAGGCGTAATTGAGCGCATCGAGCCCGCGCTCGATGAACGGATCGTACAGCGTTCCGATCGGGATTAGCCGCTCGCCGAAGATCGTATGCGAGAGCCCGAGCGCGGAGAGCAGCAGAAACAAGTTCATCTCCGCGATGCCGAGCTCGATGTGCTGGCCCTTGACCGAGAACTCCCAGTGGAAGGTCGACGGGATGCGTTCGTCCTTGAAGGTGTCGGCCATGGCCTCGCGGGCGAACAGGCCGCGGCGGTTCACCCAGGGTCCGAGATTGGTCGAGACCGTCACGTCCGGCGATGCGGTGACGATGCGTTCGGTGAACGGCACGCGCTGGCGGCCCAGCTCGTTGAGGATGGCGCCGAAGCCGGTCTGCGTCGCCATCACCGGCTGGATCGCGACCGGCAGCTCCTCGGGCACCGCGAGCGGCGGCGCCTTGAGCCGGCGCGGGCCGCCGGCCGCGAACGGCACGCGCTTCAGAAATGCCTCGATCGTTTGCGGCGGCAGCGCCAGGCCTTCGAACTTGTCCCATTCGCGGCCGGGCCGCACCGCCATCGCGGCGCGGAATTTCTCCATCTGGGCCGGCGTCATCAGCCCGGCGTGATTGTCCTTGTGGCCGGCGAACGGCAGGCCCACGCCCTTGATGGTGTAGCAGATGAAGCAGACCGGCCGGTCGTGATCGACCGCCTCGAACGCCTCGATCAACGAGGGCAGATCGTGCCCGGCCAGATTGTTCATCAGGCGTGAGAGCTCGTCGTCGGAGCGCGATTCGATCAGCCGGGCGACGTCGCCCTGATCGCCGATGTCGTCGGTGAGGCGCCTGCGCCAGGCCGCACCGCCCTGGAACACCAGGGCCGAATAGAGCGAGTTGGGGCAGCGATCGATCCACTCGCGCAGTCGCTCACCGCCGGGCTCGCGAAACGCCTGGCGCATCAACGAGCCGTATTTGAGGATGATTACGTCCCATCCGAATGCGCGGAACAGTTCCTCGTAGCGCGCCCAAAGGTCCTCGCGCACGACCGCATCGAGGCTCTGCCGGTTGTAATCGATGATCCACCAGCAGTTCCGCAATCCTTGCTTCCAGCCCTCGAGCAGCGCCTCGAAGACGTTGCCCTCGTCGAGCTCGGCGTCGCCGACGAGCGCGATCATGCGGCCCTCCGGCCGCCGCCCCCAGCCGTGCGCGCGGACGTAGTCCTGCACCAGCGAGGCAAACAGCGTCTGCGCCACGCCTAAGCCGACCGAGCCGGTCGAGAAATCGACGTCGTCGATGTCCTTGGTGCGCGAGGGATAGCTTTGCGCCCCGCCGTAGGCGCGGAATGCTTCGAGCTTCTCCCGGGTCTGGGCGCCGAGCAGATATTGGATCGCGTGAAACACCGGGCTCGCGTGCGGTTTTACCGCCACGCGGTCCTCCGGCTTGAGCACGTGGAAATACAGCGCCGTCATGATGGCGGCGAGCGAGGCCGAGGAGGCTTGGTGGCCGCCGACCTTCAGCCCGTCGGAGCTTTCGCGCAAATGGTTGGCGTGATGGATGGTCCAGCTCGCGAGCCAGAGCACCTTCTTTTCGAGCTCGCGAAGGATATCGAGGTCGCCGCTCGCGGGAGCGGATTTTTGTCGATCTCGCCGGGACGCGCTCATGCGCTGCCGCGCTCCTTCATCGCCCGAGATATGGGCCGGATTTTTCGCAAAGACAATCCGAACCTTCCGGCGAATCGGCTTGCGGTTTCACGGCAAGCACGCGAGGGGTAGAATGCGGCCGTTTCCCGGATTTTTTGGCCATGCTGCCCAGCTTCGAAACGCAGCGGCTCATCGTCCGCCCGCGCGGCATTGGCGATCTCAATGCCTGCCTCGCCATGGATCGCGACCCGGCGGTGCTGCGCTACATCGACGTGCCGTGGCGCAGCGTGGCAGAGCATCGCCAGTTCGTCGTGAATCGCATCACGCGCGCCTATCCGGCCGGGCTCGGCTATTGGTCCGTGGCGCTCAAGCTGGTGCCGGCCGCCTTCGTGGGCTGGGTGCTGCTGATGCCGTACGACGCGGTCGGGCCCGAGATCGAGATCGCCTGGCGCTTGCTGCGCTCGGCCTGGGGCAACGGCTTCGCCACCGAGGCGAGCCTGCCCGTGCTCAGGCACGGGTTCGAAACACTCGGTCTCGACCGTGTCGTCGCCGATATCCATCCGGACAACGCCGTCTCGCTGCGCGTTGCCGAGAAGCTCGGGCTGCGTTTCGTCGGCGAGCGCAAGATCAAGGGCAGGATGCTGAAATCCTACGCGCTCGAAAGGGAGGAATATCTCGCAGTGTCGTCCCGGCCGAGCGCGGAGCGCGAGAGCCGGAATCCATGAACACAGTCGTCCCCGTCTCCGAACCCGTGGCCATGGATCCCGGCTCGCGCTCCCCCGGAACAAGTCCGGGGTCGCTTGGCCGGGATGACAATGACGATGCTTGTCGGGCTAAGGCGCGTTGAGCACCTTGCGGCATTCGGCTGGCAAATTGGCCATCGTGAGCTGACGCACCGGGCCCGAAGGCGGTTTGGGATGCAGCACGCCTTCCGTGAACCAGAAATCGAGCTCCTTGCCGCAGCCCTCCTCCGACGACGGCGCGGGCTGGGGCTTGCAGTCCGGATTGCCGGGCGGACAGCGCAGCCGGATGTGCAGATGGTCCTGGTGGCGATACCAGGGCCGCACCTTGTGCAGCCAGGAGCGGTCGGAGCCGGCTTTCTGGCACAGCTCCTTCTTGATCGCCGCATTGACGAAGATGCGCTCGACATCCGGATCGAGTGCCGCCTGACGGATCACGGCAGCCTGGCCGGCGGTCCACAGCTTGCGGTCCACCTCCTTGCCGTCCGCCGCGACGAAATTCGTGGCCCAGAAGATCTCGCGCTCTTCCCGCGAGAGCGGGTGATCCTTCATCGGGGTCAGCCAGACGTCGACGTCGAGCCCGACCTGGTGGCTGGCGTGGCCGCTCAGCGCCGGCCCGCCGCGCGGCTGCGACAGGTCGCCGATCAGCAGGCCCGGCCAGTGCGCCGCCTGGGTCGCCTTGGCGGCATAGCGCTCCAGGAACCGGATGAGGCTCGGGTGCCCCCAATTGCGGTTGCGCGAGAGCCGCATCACCTGCCAGGTCGGCCCCTCGGTCGGCAGCGCGACGGCTCCGGCGAGACAGCCGTCCGCATAGCCGCCGACGGCGCGGGCGGGCAGGCGCGCCGGCTCGAGCTTGCGCGCGAACAATTCCCGGGCCGCGAGCTTCGGATCGCTGGGGTTGGGCAGCGGCGGCAGCGCGGCCGGAGCCACCTGCTTGACTTCGGGCGCGGTCGAGGGGGCGGTCGGGCTCGAGATCGGAGGCGGCTCGGCACCCTTGTCCTCGGCCGGCACCGGGGGACCGACGTCCTCGGGCGGCGTCGGCGGGCTCTCCTGCGCGACCGCAGGTCCGCAGGTCGCGAACGCCAGCAATGCGAGCGCAACCAGGAAGCAACGGATCGGGCCGGGGTCTGTCATGGGCTGGCGACGGGGATCTCGGATGGGCGGGAATCGGCGGCGGGACCAGGAGAACCGCAGGCCGCCGCGATTGGCAAGCCGAACCTCGGCCGCGGGCCCGCGTTGTGGAAAGCCTTATGGTCGCAGCCCCGCTCTGGCCGGTCCGACCCGCGGAGTAGCAGGGCCTACACGTCGACCTTCAGCGCGGCGATGAACGCCTCTTGCGGAATCTCGACCTTGCCGAACTGGCGCATGCGCTTCTTGCCCTCCTTCTGCTTGTCGAGCAATTTGCGCTTGCGCGTCACGTCGCCGCCGTAGCATTTCGCGGTGACGTCCTTGCGCAGCGCCCGCACCGTCTCGCGCGCGATGATCTTCGCGCCGATCGCGGCCTGGATCGGGATCTGGAACATGTGCGGCGGGATCAGCTCTTTCAGCTTCTCGCACATCGCCCGCCCGCGGACTTCGGCGCGGGCCTTGTGCACCAGCATGGAGAGCGCATCGACCGGCTCGCCATTGACCAGGATGGACATTTTTACCAGATCGGCCGGCCGGAAATCGGTGAGGTGATAATCGAACGACGCGTAGCCCTTCGACACCGACTTGAGCCGGTCGTAGAAATCGAACACCACTTCGTTGAGCGGCAGATCGTAGATCACCATGGCGCGCGAGCCGACGTAATTGAGGTCGGCCTGCTCGCCGCGGCGGTCCTGGCACAGTTTCAGCACGCCGCCAAGATATTCGTCCGGCGTGAGAATCGTCGCCCGGATCCAGGGCTCGCGGATCTCCGCGATCCGCACCACGTCCGGCATGTCCACCGGATTGTGGATCTCGATCTCTTCGCCGTTGGTGAGCCGCATCTTGTAGATGACGGAGGGCGCGGTCGCGATCAGGTTCAGGTTGAACTCGCGCTCGAGCCGCTCCTGCACGATCTCGAGGTGTAGCAGGCCGAGAAAGCCGCAGCGGAAGCCGAAGCCGAGCGCGGCCGAGGTCTCCATCTCGTAGGTGAAGCTCGCGTCGTTGAGCCGCAGCCGCGACACGGCGGCGCGCAGCGCCTCGAAATCCGCGGCGTCGGCCGGAAACAGCCCGCAGAACACCACCGGGATGGCCGGGCGGAACCCGGGCAGCGGCTCCGCCACCGGCTTGCGCTCGTCCGTGATGGTGTCGCCGACCCGCGTATCGGCGACCTCCTTGATCGAGGCGGTCAGGAACCCGATCTCGCCGGGGCCCAGCACTTCCGCGTCCTGCATCTTCGGCGTGAACACGCCGACGCGGTCGATCTCGTAGGACGCGTGCGTGCCCATCAGGCGGATGCGCTGATGCGGCTTCAGGGTGCCGTCGACGATCCGGATCAGCACGATGACGCCCAGATAGGCGTCGTACCAGGAATCGACCAGCAGGGCTTTCAGCGGCGCGTCGCGGTCGCCCTTGGGTGGCGGCAGCCGCGTCACGATCGCCTCGAGCACTTCCGGCACGTTGAGCCCGGTCTTGGCCGAGATCTCGACCGCGTGCGAGGCGTCGAGCCCGATCACGTCCTCGATCTGCTGCTTGACTTTCGCCGGCTCGGCCGCCGGCAGATCGATCTTGTTGAGCACCGGCACGATCTCGTGATCGTTGTCGAGCGCCTGGTAGACGTTGGCGAGCGTCTGCGCCTCCACGCCCTGGCTGGCGTCAACGACGAGCAGCGAGCCTTCGCAGGCGGCGAGCGAGCGGTTGACCTCATAGGCGAAATCGACGTGCCCGGGCGTGTCGATGAGGTTGAGCACGTAGTCCTTGCCGTCGCGCGCGCGGTAGGAAAGCCGCACCGTCTGCGCCTTGATGGTGATGCCGCGCTCGCGCTCGATGTCCATGGAATCCAGGACCTGCTCGACCATCTCGCGCTCGGGCAGCCCGCCGGTGAGCTGGATCAGCCGGTCGGCCAGGGTGGATTTGCCGTGATCGATGTGGGCGATGATCGCGAAATTGCGGACATTTTCGATGGGGACCGCCGTCATGGGCGCGGCTTAGCACCCGCTTGCGGCCAGCGGCAAGCGGCGATGGCGAACTCGGCGCCTCGTGTCCCGGGCGCGGCGCAGCGCGGCAGCGTTGCGCTGCTGAACCGGGATCCATTGTGCAAGGAAGCTGGGCCCCGGATCTGCGGTGCAGCGCCTGAGCGCTGCACCGCGTCCGGGGAACGAGGCTCAATACCGGTACTGATCCGGCTTGTACGGGCCCTCGACCGGCACGCCGATGTAGGCCGCCTGCTTCTGCGACATGCGCGTGAGCTTGGCGCCGATCTTGTCGAGGTGCAGCCGTGCCACCCTCTCGTCGAGTTGCTTGGGCAGCGTGTAGACCTTCTTCTCGTACTCGGCGCGATGGGTGAAGAGCTCGATCTGCGCCAAGGTCTGGTTGGTGAACGACGCCGACATGACGAAGCTCGGATGGCCCATGGCGTTGCCGAGATTCACCAGACGCCCTTCCGACAACAGGATGATGCGCTTGCCGTCCGGGAACTCGATCTCGTCCACCTGCGGCTTGACGTTGTGCCATTTGAAATTGCGTAAGGCCGCGACCTGGATCTCGGAATCGAAATGGCCGATGTTGGCGACGATGGCCCGCTCCTTCATCGCCCGCATGTGGTCGATGGTGATGACGTCGACGTTGCCGGTCGCGGTGACGAAGATGTCGGCGCGCGGCGCCGCGTCTTCCATGGTGGTGACCTCGTAGCCCTCCATCGCCGCCTGCAGCGCGCAGATCGGGTCGACTTCGGCCACCAGCACCCGGCAGCCGGCCTGGCGCAGCGACGCGGCCGACCCTTTGCCGACGTCGCCGAAGCCGGCCACCATGGCGACCTTGCCGGCCATCATCACGTCGGTGCCGCGGCGGATGCCGTCGACCAGGCTCTCGCGGCAGCCGTAGAGATTGTCGAACTTGGATTTCGTCACCGAATCGTTGACGTTGATCGCCGGGAACAGCAGCCGGCCGTCTTTCTCCATCTGATAGAGCCGGTGGACGCCGGTCGTCGTCTCCTCGGTGACGCCGCGGATGTTGTTGGCGATCGCCGAATACCAACCTGGCTTGGCGTCGAGCCGCGCCGCGATGGCACCGAACAGCACTTCCTCTTCCTCGTTGGTGGGGTGATGGAGCACCGCGCGGTCTTTCTCGGCGGCAACGCCGAGGTGCACCAGCAACGTGGCGTCGCCGCCGTCGTCGAGGATCATGTTGGGCGTGCCGCCGTCGGACCATGCGAAGATCCGGTGGGTGAATTCCCAATAGTCCTTCAGGCTTTCGCCCTTGTAGGCGAACACCGGCACCCCGCGCTCGGCGACCGCGGCGGCGGCATGGTCCTGGGTCGAATAGATGTTGCAGGAGGCCCAGCGCACGTCGGCGCCGAGTGCCTGCAGGGTCTCGATCAGCACCGCGGTCTGGATGGTCATGTGCAGCGAGCCCGCGATGCGTGCCCCGCGCAGCGGCTGCCCGGGCCCGAACTCCTCGCGGATCGCCATGAGGCCCGGCATTTCCACTTCGGCGATGGCGATTTCCTTGCGGCCCCAGGAGGCGAGCGCCAGGTCCTTGACGAAAAAATCGGGGGTTTGGGCCTTCGGCTTGGGAGAGGGTTTCATGGAATTCCTTGGCTCGCGGCGCGCGGCTTGGCGCTCGCCTATAGCAGCCGCGCGGGCATTGGGCAATCGGATATAAAGATTTCTTTATATGGTTTCCGGATCCGGCACACGGCTCAATCGTCCTCGCCGAACCGGCTCGCGACGAGCCGTTCCAGCGCGGCCATGACATCGGCGGCCTGCCGCCCGGAAGCCTCGATCTTGATCGAAGTGCCGGGACCCGCCGCGAGCATCATCAGGCCCATGATCGAGGTGCCGCCCACGGTCTCGCCGCCGCGCGTCACACGGACTTGCGCCTCGTATTTCTCCACCGTTTGCACGAACTTGGCCGAGGCGCGGGCATGGAGCCCGCGCGTATTGACGATGTCGAGCACGCGGATGATGGAATCGTCCCGATGCTGCCCGGGACAGCCTCCCTCCGCTCCGGACGAGGAGCTCATTTGCCGGCGAGCACCCGGCTGGCGACGGTGATGTACTTGCGCCCGGCCTCCTGGGCCTGGGCGACGGCTTCCGCCAGCGGGCATTCGCAGCGCACCTTGGCGAGCTTGACCAGCATCGGCAGATTGATTCCGGCCAGCACCTCGACCCGGGGCTGGTTCATCACCGAGATGGACAGGTTGGACGGCGTGCCTCCGAACATGTCGGTAAGGATCACGACGCCGTCGCCGCTGTCGACCTGCTTGACCGCCTCGATGATGTCGCGGCGCCGGCGCTCCACGTCGTCGTCGGGGCCGATCGTGACCGCCTCGATCTGGTCCTGCGGGCCGACGACATGCTCCAGCGCCGCGCGGAACTCGACGGCGAGCCGCCCGTGGGTAACGAGGACGATTCCGATCATCAAAGCTCCCCGCGGGCGCCGATTGATGCGCCGCACGAAAGGGCGCCAATCATGACCATGTTAAACCCGAGTGCAAGGGGATTTCGTTGGACTTATGCTAAAGTTGCAACGCAGCAAGAGGGCCCTCCTGCGACCTAAAATCCGGGGTCCGGGATCCTCATCGCGGCAAGCACCAGCGGCAGGGGATCGGCCTCGGGCAGGATGCCGAGACGCGGCAAGGAAACGCCTTCGAGCAGGATTTCGCGCGCGTGCGGGAGCGGCAGCCGCTGGGCGTCGGAAGCCCCGAGGTCGACCACGAGCCCGACCACCGCGAGCGGCTCGAACGGCAGGCGCCGAACGCCGAGGCCGCGGATCTCGATCAAGCCGCGGATCGGCGCCGGCGGCCGAACCAGCAGCCGGCCATGCCGAGGCTCGAGCTCGGCGCGATCATCGGTCACGAGCCGCGCAAAGCGCACCAAGCCCTGCGCGGCGGCGGCGAGCAACGCGAGCGCCAGTCGCGATTTCCCACACCCGGCCGGTCCCCGGATCAGCACCGCACGCGCCCCCACCAGGACCGCGGAAGCGTGGATACTGGGCAACGGGCCCGCGCTCACGACGATGTCTCGCCCTGACCCGCCGAGCCAACGTCGTACTCCTCCCTCCCCGGCGTGCGGGGAACGAGAACCGAATTTGGCTCCCAGCGAGCCGCAATCTTCTCCCTCTCCTTGACAAGGGGAGCGATGGGATGGGAATCGCGACCCCTTCCCGACCGCCAATCGAAATCGGCCGTTGCCGATTTCGGTAGTTCATAATTGGACCAAGTCGAAAACATCCGACTTGGTCGGGTCGACCTCCCCCTTTCAGGGGGCGGTGTTCCGAGCCAGCCGCTAAGCATTTGCGACCTTCCTGGCTAGGTCGGAGCTAGGCCCCGAAACGCCCCATCACATGGCCGGAAGGCGAACCGCGAAGCGCGCGCCCAGCACGAGCGGCAAGCCGTCCGCCCCCTTGGCGACGCCCAGCCGGTTCTCGGCCCGGATGCCTCCCCCATGCGCCTCGATGATCTGCTTGGAGATCGACAGTCCCAAGCCGGAATTCTGGCCGAAACCCTGATGCGGCCGGTCGGTGTAGAAGCGCTCGAAAATCCGCTCGAGCGCGTCCGGACGGATCCCGGGGCCGTCGTCGTCGACGACGATCTCGACGCTGTTTCGCAGTCGTCGGCACAGGATGCGCACGGTGCTGCCCGGCGCCGAGAACGAGCGGGCGTTCTCGATCAGATTGTCGATGACCTGACCGAGGCGGGAATCGTGCCCGAGCGCGGTGAACGCGCGCGGGCCGCCGCCCTCGAAGGCGAGCGTGATCGAAACTCCATCGTCGCGCCGCACTTCGTTGGCGACCGTCACGACCGTGCTGAGCAGCTTCATCAGGTCCACCGGCGCTGCTTCCTGCCGCTGCAGCTCCGCGTCCAGGCGGCTGGCGTCGGAGACGTCGGAGATCAGCCGGTCGAGACGCCTTACGTCGTGCTCGATGATGTGCAGCAGCCGCGCCCGGCTTGCGTCGGTCTTGGCCAGCGGCAGGGTCTCCACCGCCGAGCGCAGCGAGGTGAGCGGATTCTTCAATTCGTGGGCGACGTCGGCCGCGAAGCTCTCGATGGCTTCGATGCGGCTGTAGAGGGCGTTGGTCATGTCACGTAGCGCCCCGGATAGATGCCCGATCTCGTCGCGCCGGTCGGTGAAATCCGGGATCTCGACCCGGGTGCGGATGCGGCGGCGCACGCGCTCGGCCGCGTCGGAGAGCCGCCGCACCGGACCCGCGATGGTGCCGGCGAGCAGCACCGAGAGCAGTACCATGACGCCGACCGCGATCAGGAACACCTTGAACACGGCGAGCCGCTCGGCCTCGACCATGTGGTCGATGTCGCCGCCCTGGGTCGAGAGCAGCATGGCGCCGCGCACGGCGCGGAAGCGCTGTACCGGCACCGCCACCGAGATGATCACCTCGCCGCGGTCGTTGATGCGGACCACGCTCGCCTTGCGGCCCTCCAGCGCGTGCACGACTTCGGGGTAGCCGCGGCCGTTCTCGGGTCCGAGCTCGCGATAGAGCGGCAGATCGCCGCGGCCGAGCCAGGTCCGGATCGCGATCCAGGTGCGCTCGATCAATCCCGGGGCTTCGGCGTTCGGCGGCGCCAGATCGAACCGCAGTACGTCGCCGCGGCCGTAGAGATTGCGGCTGTCGAGGACCAGCACGCCGTCGCGATCGTAGATGCGTCCGCGGGTCCGGGTCGGCTCGATCAGGCGGCGCAGCACCGGGGCGACCCGCTCGGGGTTGATGGGAAACTCGAGCCCCGAGAGCGCCTCGTCGGAGGGACCGTAGCTTTCCCCCGCGTGCAGCTCCAGCAACCGGTCGGGATCGATGGTGATGGCGTTGGTCTCGACCGTGGCGGACGCCGCGATCGCCGCCGCGATGATCTCGCCCTGCACCAGCAGGCTCTGCACGCGCGCGTCGATCAGGCCGGCGCGGAACTGCGACAGATACAGGATGCCGACCACCAGCGCGAGCAGACCGGCGACGTTGAGAAACAGGATGCGGCGGGTGAGGCTGGAGAAACTCTGGGTGAGGAAGAATTGCCACGCCCGGCGCGGCAAACCTTTGCGCCCGACGGCGACGGCATCCTCGGCCGGGGCATTCGCCTCGGCGATGGTCGACGATGCTAGTGCGGTTCGATCGAGCACTTGGTCGCGTCAGTCCGTGTCCTGTACGCTACGCCTAGCGCGCTTCGACAGCATACCGCAATGGCGCCGGTCCCGGCAGGGGCCCGGCTTCGGTCAGGCCTCCTTGAACCGATATCCGACGCCGTAGAGGGTTTCGATCATATCGAACGCGTCGTCGACCGACTTGAACTTCTTGCGCAGCCGCTTGATGTGGCTGTCGATCGTGCGGTCGTCGACATAGACCTGATCGTCGTAGGCCGCGTCCATCAGCGCGTTGCGGCTCTTGACCACGCCCGGCCGGCTCGCCAGGGCCTGCAGGATCAGGAACT
>WNGD01000877.1_pt1 | contig 48846 bp, 56 predicted proteins | sample 5400671 | NCBI WGS metagenome assembly WNGD01 (sample SAMN13153369, study PRJNA577476) | soil metagenome | isolation source: 40 cm soil or saprolite under grassland replicate 2 | place: USA:California | collected 2016-06-15 | reverse complement strand
GCAAACGCCAGTTCGCGCGTCTAGTCGGTTCCGGCCCTTCGCATAGTGCGTTTGCCCCAGAGAGGAGCATGCTGAGTTCATGGAGCAGGTGGTCGAGTTGGCGACGCGCAAGAGCGGTTCGATCGAAGTAGCGCTGATCTGGGACCGAAACGAGGAGGCCTTGCGGGTCATCGCCTACGACGGGCTGACGGGCGAAGAGATCGTCGTCCCGGTGAGCGGCCACGAGGCGACGGAGGTGTATCGGCATCCGTTCGCCTACTCGAATCGCGCGTTGATGCACTCGGTCTCCGCCACCGTCTGACACGGCGAGCTGGGGATTCAAGAGCTTCGCTGGCGGCGTGCAGAACCACGAGGGTTCTCCGAATGCAAAATACCTCGGGAGTGCGAGCAGCCAGCCGTACGCCATAGGGCCGTAGCGCGGCGACGCGAACGATCGATGCGAAGGGCAGCCGGTCGGCTGCCCTTCGCTCTTATCCGGGTCGCAATCCGGACCGGGCAGACCCGCGTATTCACTTCTTCTGGGGAATAGTTCGGACAAGGAGGGGGAGGAATGCGAGAACGGACTTCCGGGCGCGCCCGACTCGTCCTAGGGTTGCTGCTCCTGTTGGGAGTGGCGCTCTTCAGCGGGGCGTCGTCCGCACGCAGTGGCGTCGAGGGGACGTACACCGTCCACAACCTGAGCTCGAACGTGCCCGGCCTCGCCGCGCACGTCGATCCAGACCTGAAGAACGGCTGGGGCATCACGGAACCTACGAGCGGCCCGTGGTGGGTCGCCGATAACGGCACCGACAAGTCCACGCTGTACGCGGCTGACGGCACGAAGCAGGGCCTTGTTGTCGAGATCGTGAACGGCGCACCCACCGGGACCGTCTTCAACGGCGGCTCCGGGTTCGTCGTGCACAACACGACGACCGGCGACTCGGGCCCGGCCCGGTTCCTCTTCGCAAGCGAGTCGGGGACGATCAGCGGCTGGAATCTGGGCGTCGACGCAACCCATTCCGTCGTCGGCGTCACGACCCCGGGCGCGGTCTACAAGGGCCTCGCGCTCGCCAACGCGACGAGCGGGCCTCAGCTCTATGCGACCGATTTCGCCGGTGGTCGCGTTGACGTCTTCAGTTCGTCGTTCGGCGCCGGGGTCGCCACCGGCGGGTTCAACGACCCGAATCTTCCGCGCGGCTATGCGCCGTTCGGAATTGCGGCGGTCAACGGGATGCTGGTCGTGACCTACGCCAAGCAAGAACCCGGAAGTGAGGACGAGCAGCATCACCAAGGGTTCGGCGTGGTCGACGCATTCGACACGGACGGCAACCTGATCGCGCGGATCGCCACACACGGTCAGCTCAACGCTCCGTGGGGGATCGCCCGCGCGCCGGCGAACTTCGGCGCGTTCAGCGGCGACCTGCTGATCGGCAACTTCGGCGACGGCCAGATCAACGCCTACGCCCAGCAGGGCGATGGATCCTGGGAACGCGCAGGCGGTCTCCGCGACTCGACCGGGCACACGATCTCGATCGACGGCTTGTGGGGCATCGGCTTCGGCAACAACGGCACTGCCGGACCGTCGACGCCGCTCTACTTCGCAGCCGGCCCAAACGACGAGGCGGACGGCCTGTTCGGCTCGATCACGGCCAACTAGCACTAGCCCGGCGAGAGGGGGAGGCGGCGTGCACAGCCGCCTCCCCCCACTGGGGGATACGAGCACTGCACGGCCCGACCCAAGATGCGTCGGTTCATGCGCAGGGGTCTCGTCCTGACAGTCCTCGCCGCCGCCGCGCTGATCAGCCTTCCGGCTGCCGCGTCTGCGGACGCCGGCGACCCGATCGTCTACTTCGGGTTCGACGACGGTGCGGTCTTCCCGCAGGGCTACGACATCTCGTTCGGGTTCTTCTGTGCGTCCGACACGTCGGCGATCGTCTCGTGCGAGGGCAGCCAACCGCTCGGCTCGAAGCTCGACACCTTCCAGGCCGGCCCGCACACGGTGACCGTCAGAGCGACCGACTACGAAGGGCGCCAGACGATCGCGACGCAGACCTACACCGTGTGGGACATCACGAAGCCGCACGTCCTGTTCCGCACGCCGGCCGACGGCGCCACGTACGAGCAAGGGGCACAGCTGACGTACGACTACTCGTGCGAGGACGACCCAGGCGGTCTCGGCATCCTCGCCTGCGCATCGACGATGCCTTTCGGCATGCCGATCGACACGAGCCATGTAGGCACGTTCTCGTTTTCGGTCACCGCCGTCGACGCCCAGCTCAACCTGTCGCAGGAGCTGGTGCACTACTCGATCGTCGATCGAACGCCGCCGACGATCACGTTCACGACACCGGCCGACGGAGCGACGTACACATTGGGCCAGCAGGTGTGGGCCTCGTTCTCGTGCGACGACCACGACGGCTCCGGCCTCAACGGCTGCAAGGGCGACGTGCCGAACGGGACGCAGCTCGACACGTCTTCGCTCGGATCGAAGACCTTCACGGTAACGGCGTACGACCGCGCCGGCAACGTGGCGCACGAAACACACTCGTACGCCGTCCTGTACGACTTCTCCGGCTTTGCGGCTCCCATCGCTGCGTATCCCACGGCAACTTCGATGAAGGCGGGCGCAGGCGTGCCGGTGAAGTTCTCCCTGCACGGCGACCAGGGCTCGATCATCTTCGCGGCCGGCTCTCCCGGCTGGATGCCCTGCGGCGCGCTTGACGGCCCGAGCCCCGCCGACGGGACGCTTTCCTACAACGCGTCCGCCGACCGCTACACGTTCCTCGCCTCGAGTTCCAAGGCCTGGGCCGGAACGTGCCGCGACCTGATCGTGACGCTCCGCGACGGCACGAGCCACCGGGCGCGATTCAGCTTCACGAAGTAGCGCAGCGCAAGTTTTGCCCTCCAGCGGCGACTCAGGGAGGCAAGGCACCCCCCAAAGCGAAGGGATTCCCCCGTGGACAAACGAATCAGCCGATTAAGCCGGCGCTCCATTGTCGGAGCGATCGTCGGGCTCGCGTTTGCCGCGGCCGCCGGCGTCGGCCTCGCCCAGATCACGGCAGGGCCCTCGCCCACGGCTTTGGCACTGAGCACGACGACCACACAGTCGCAGTCGACGAGCACCCAGTCGACCGCAGGCGACGTGGAGTCCGCCGACGACCAGAACGATCAAGGGGACGACAACGACAACCAGTCCGAATCGTCGACCGGCATAGGCACGACGACCACGACCGGTGGCGGCACGACGAGCACCATCGGCCAGCTGACCACCACGACCGGCGGCGAAGGCACCGATCTCGGCCTCGGCCTGGAGAAGGTGCCGGTGTGTCACGTGACCGGATCGACGAGTAACCAGATGCACACGATCACGATCGCACGGCCGGCAGTGGCCGCGCACGTCGCGCACGGCGACACCGAAGGTGCGTGTACCGCGACCACGGCCGCCGCCGCGACGACGTCGACGACGCAGGCGACGACCACGACCACACGCCATCAGCACAAGCAGCAGCAGACAACGACTCTGACGAGCAGCGGCACGAGCTCATCGGGTCACGGCAACTCCGGCCACACCTCCCACGGCAACTCCGGCCACTCGAGCCATCACACTTCGGGCTCGAAGCACGGCAACGGAGGCGGCCATGGGAAAGGTCACAACAAGTAATCCGCAGCTCACGCGGACCCTGAGGGCCCCGCTCCGGCGGGGCTCTCGCCGTTTCGGGGGCGGTACGCTCCGCTCGTGATCAGGGAGCTGCTCGAGGCGCGCGCGGGCGAGGAGTACGAGCTGTATGCGCGCACGATCAACCCGCAGTTCATGCGCGTGCTGAAGACGATCGGCTTCGACCGCATCTGGACGCGCGGGGAGGGGCAGTACCTGTACGACGCGCAGGGCAGCCGTTTCCTGGACCTGCTCGGGGGCTTCGGCATGTTCAACGTCGGGCGGAACAACCCGCGCGTGCGTGCGGCGCTCGTCGAGGCGCTCGAGCTCGACACGCCGGGCTCGGTCCAGCTGGGCGTCTCGCTGCTCCCGGGCCTGCTCGCGGAGGAGCTGCTGAAGCGCACGCCCGACCGGCTGGCGCGGGTGCTGTTCACCAGCTCCGGCACGGAGGCCGTCGAGGCGGCGCTGAAGCTCGGCCGCGCCGCGACGGGACGCTCGCGCGTTCTGTCGACGGTGCACGGCTTCCACGGGTTGACGCTTGGCGCGCTCTCGGCGAACGGCGGCCCGCATTTCGTCGAGCGCTTCGGTCCGTTGGTCCCCGGCTTCTCCCAGGTTCCGTTCGGCGACCTCGACGCGCTCGAGCGCGAGCTGCGCAGCGAAGACGTGGCGCTGTTCCTGCTCGAGCCGATTCAGGGCCACGGCGTCTACCTGCCTCCCGCCGGCTACCTGGAAGGCGCGCAGGAGCTGTGCCGCCGCTACGGGACGCTCTTCGCGGTCGACGAGGTGCAGACGGGCTTCGGACGGACCGGGAAGCTGTTCGCATTCGAGCACTGGGGGCTCGAACCGGACCTCGTCACGGTGGCGAAGTCGCTCTCAGGCGGCTACGTCCCAGTCGGCGCGCTGCTGATGGCCCAATCCGTCTACGACGGCGTCTTCGACTCGCTCGAGCGTTCGGTCAGCCACGGCTCGACCTTCGCGCCGAACGATCTCGCGATGGCGGCCGGGCTCGCGACCCTGCGCGAGCTCGACGAGGCCGGCCTCGTCGAACGCGCGTCCCGGCTCGGGCGCCTGTTGTTCGAGCGCACCGAGCCGCTCGTCGAGTCGCACGACGTCGTACGGGAGGTGCGCGGCCTGGGGCTGATGTGGGCGATGGAGTTCGCCGAGCCCGAGTCGGGCAGTCTCTCGTGGCGTGTGATGGAGCGGATGCAGACGGGGCTGTTCGCGCAGCTCGTCGTCGTCCCGCTCTTCACCAGGCATCACATCCTCTCGCAGGTGGCCGGCCACGACCTGCCCGTGCTCAAGGGCCTGCCGCCGCTCGTCCTCTCGGAGCAGGACATCGACGACTTCGCCGCCGCGCTCGACGATGTGATCGCGAAGGCGGGACGGCCGGCGCGCATCGCCGGGATGGCGCTGCGTGCAGCTCGGGCGCGCTGAAGTGGTCTAGAGGTCGGCGATCTCGCCGTGGCGCTCGTGGATGCACTGGCGCGCCCAGATCTCGGCGAGGGTGACGAGCCGCTCGCAGAAGTTCCTCCGTTCGGCCAGGTCCACGGGGACCACCTCCGGCGGAATCGCCACCCGGACCTGATGGAGGACGATCTCGGCGTCCTCGGTCAGCTCGTGGCGCTCCTCGCCCACGATCGAGACCTCGCCCGCTTCTGGGACGAGCAGCTTGCCCAGTTCCTCCAGCTCGGCGGTGGTGGCGTCACGACCGGCGAACACGCCGAAATTGACCCGGATCTCGAGGCCGGCAGGCTCCTGCGCGACCACGAACGCGATGGCTTCCTCGACCTGCATTGGAAATCGTATTTCCGGCCCGGCCTACGCCTAACCCTCCCGCGGTTCCCAGCGGAATTTCCGCAGTGCGACGGCGATTCCGAACACCCCCCAGCCCGCAAGCACCGCGACCGCAGTCGGCTTGTCCCAGAGCTGGCGCCCATGCAGATAGATCGCGTTGATCGCGTCGAGGAGGTACTTGAGCGGGAGCACATCGCCGATTGCGCGGAGCGCGCGCGGGTAATGGCGGGTCGTCCCGAACGATCCCGACAGGAACGCCATTGGCAACACCACGAGGTTGAGCGCCGCGGACGAGCCTTCGAGCGAGCGGACGAAGCCGGTGATCGCAAGCCCGAGGCCGGCGAAGGCGGCGGCACCGAGCGCGAGCGCGAGCACGAGCGAGAGCACGTGCGTCGGCCATGGAGTCGACTTCAGGAGCCGCCCGAGCACGAACAGCGAGGCCGCCTGCAGCGCGAAGACGATCATGATCGAGCAGAGCACGGCGACGAGGTAGGTCGCCGTCGGCAGCGGAGTCGCCCGAATCCGCTTCAGGATGCCGAGCTCGCGTCGCGAGATCAGGATCAGCGCAAGTCCGGCGAAGGCGGTGTTCGCGGCGCCGTAGCCCAGCATCCCCGCCAGCAGTGCCCACGACGCCGGGCGGCCGTAGAGATGACCGTTGTAGACGGCGGTGAGCAGCGCGAACAAGAGCAGCGGGAAGAGGAAGACGAACACCGCGGCTTCACGGCTGCGCCAGAACACGAGCTGTTCGCTGCGCAGCTGGTGCCAGAAGAGCCTCATGCCTGAGTGTCCTCGGTGAGCAGGAGGTACACATCTTCGAGCGTCGGCCGGCGCACGGTGAGACCCTCGAGCTCACGACCCTCGGCGAGCGCCTGCTCCGTCAACTCGTGCAAGAGCTTCGTCGGCTCCGTCGTGCGGAGCACGACCTCGTGCCCGTCTCGGCGATAGCGGACCTCCGTCTCCCGCGTCCCGCCGGTCAGCTCGGCCGGAGTTCCCTCGCTGATGATCCGCCCTGCGCGCAGGACGGCCACTCGATCTGCCAGCTGTTCGGCCTCGTCGAGGTAGTGCGTCGTCAGCAGGATCGTCTTGCCGAGCGAACGCAGCGAGCGGATCATCTCCCACGCGGCACGGCGCGCGGCGGGATCGAAGCCCGTCGTCGGCTCGTCGAGGAAGACCAGGTCCGGGTTGCCGACGAGCGCGATGCCGAGGTCGAGCCGGCGTTTCTGGCCGCCGGAGAGCGTCTTCACGCGTGCGTCGCGCTTCTCGGGGAGGCCGACAAGCTGGATCACCTCGTCGATGTCGCGCGGCCGCTCGTAGTAGCCCGCGAACATCCTGTGCGTCTCCGCGACGGTCAGGTTTGCCCAGAGTTGCGACTGTTGCAGCACGACGCCGATCCGTTGGCGGTACGCGGTCTGCGCACGCGCCGGATCGAAGCCGAGCACCTCGACGCTCCCGCCGTCCCGCACGCGGTAGCCCTCCAGGATCTCCACGGTCGTGGTCTTGCCGGCGCCGTTCGGGCCGAGGAGGCTGAAGACCTCGCCCTCGTTGATCGTGAAGCTGATGCCACGCAGCGCTTCGTGCTCGCCGTACGACTTGCGCAGGTCGCTGACCCGGATTGCGCTCACAGGTCGATGATCTGCGCGCCGGCCGGCGGGAAGTTGGGTTCGGCTCCGCCTCGCAGCTCGGCAGTGATGCGGCTGCAGTCGGGCTGGTGCCCGACGACCACTACGGTCTCGCCGCGTCCTTGGATCGCCGACCGCACGTCGCCGGCAGCGGCGCCCGGAGCGAGCGCGTCGAGCGCCTCCGGCTCGCCGAAGCCGAGGTCGGCGGCCGTCTGGCGCGCGCGCAGGAGCGGGCTGGAAAGCACGGCGTCCGGAACGACGCCGTCGGCGCGGAGTTGCTGGCCGAGCTTGCGCGCCTGCTCGTGTCCCTCGGGCGTGAGCGCGCGCAGGTCGTCGGGATCTCCCGGCGCGGCTTCAGCGTGGCGGACGAGCACGAGCCTCATCGAATCGGCGCCGTAGGCTACCTGTGTGGCTTCCCTGCGCTACGTCGTTGCCGACGTCTTCACCGACAGACCGCTGAGCGGCAATCAGCTGGCGGTCTTCACGGACGGGCGCGACGTGGACGACGAGACGATGCAGCAGCTCGCCAAGGAGATGAGCTTCTCCGAGACGGTCTTCGTCCTGCCGGCCGAGCAGGGGGGCAATGCGCGCATTCGCATCTTCACGCCGGTCGCCGAGCTGCCGTTTGCCGGCCATCCGGTCCTCGGTACCGCCTTCGTGCTCGGCGGGCCGTTGCAGCTCGGCGAGCTCCGGCTCGAGACGGGCTCGGGCATCGTGCCGGTGACGCTCGAGCGGGAGGGGGCGCGGATCGTCTTCGGCTGGATGCAACAGCCGCTGCCGGAGTTCGAGCCCTTCGCGAAGGCAGACGCGTTGCAGAACCTGCTCGGCGTGCGCTCGCAGCTCCCGGTCGAGATCTACCACCTCGGTCCCGCGCATGTGTACCTGGAGCTCGCGAGTGAGGAAGAGGTCGCGGCGCTCGCGCCCGACTTCCCCGCGCTGGGCCGGCTGACCGACGTCGGCGTCAACTGCTTCGCCGGCGCCGGGACGCGCTGGAAGACGCGGATGTTCGCACCCGTGCACGGCGTCGCCGAGGATCCCGCGACGGGCTCGGCGGCGGGCCCGCTCGCGGTGCACCTCGTGCGCCACGGGCGCATCGCGTTCGGGGACGAGATCGAGATCTCGCAGGGCGACGAGATCGGCCGTCCGTCGAAGCTCTACGCGCGCGTCAGCGGGACGCCGGAGCAGATCGAGCGCGTCGAGGTCGGCGGCTCGGCCGTGATCGTCGCCCGCGGCGAGTTCAAGCTCTAGCCGGCTTCCCGGCCGACGCTGTCTGCGACGCGTCCCTTCGGGACGCGTCGGGGGACTGTCCCCCGCCACGTCCCGTAGGGACGTGGCGGAACTGTCGGCTTCGGGCCTGGAGTTCGTGCCGAATGTGTGACCTTTCTTCCACAGGCGGCCTCAAGGGACGAATGCGACAGCTTCGATGTCGGCGAATTCGGGAACGAGGGCGCGCCAGAAGATCCCGCCGTTCTCCGACAGGTACAGCCTGTTGCGGGCGGCGAACAGCATCACGTCCGGATTGTCGTCGTCGACCGCGACCGCAAATCCCGGCGGCAGGCCGCCGCCGGCTTCGCGCCAGGTACGACCGCTGTCGTTCGAGAGCGCCAGGGGTGGCCGGCGGTCGACCACTGCGACGACGGTGGAGCCCGAAGCCGCCGCGCCGACCACACGCGGCAGCGTCACGTCGACCCGCTCAGGTTCGAACGGCTCCGCTTCGCCGATCACCTCCTCCTCGAGGAGATCGACGAGATACGTCCCGGCCGCGGTGCGGACGGTCGCCGTCACGAGACCCGGCGCGTCAGCAACGCGCCGACGAGCGCCGTCGCCCGCCGCGCCGCAGAAACCGGGGTCAGACCCTGGGACCTGCCCGCGAGGTACGCGGCCGAAAAGGCGTCGCCCGAGCCGGTTGGGTCGGCGGCCACCGGCCAGGCGCCGACGCGCTCGGTGCGGCCGTTCGCGTACACGCACGATCCGCGGTGGCCGTAGGTGACGAGCACCTCCGCGACGCCGAGCTTGTCGACGGCGCCGATCACCTCGGCCTCCTCCTCGGCCAGCTTCAGGATCTGGACGTACTGGAGCGCCGCCGGGTCGAAGTTGCCGTCGAGCCGCAGCGGGCCGGGCTCGGCGACGCGCACGAGCCCCTGACCGTCGAGCGAGAGCCGGCGTCCCCGCGCGAGCGCGGCCAGCGTCTCCGCTGAGAAGTCGGATCGCAACAGCGGCGCGACGTGAACCCACGCGCCCGGTGAGACGGCGCCGGCGTCGGCAGGCGACCAGGAGTCGCCGGTTTGGTCGACGGTCATCACGCGTACCCCGCCGTCGTAGTAGAAGGAGAACGACGTTGTCCGCGTGCCCGGCAGCATCACCACCGGCAGGCCGAGGGACGCCAGGCGGCGCGCAAACGCGACGCGCTCATCCGGCCCGCAGCGCGTGTAGATCGTCGCCCGCGACCCGAACGCGCGCCAGGCACGCGCGGCGTAGTAGGGCCCGCCGCCGATTCGCGGCGGGCCGCCGTCAACGACGTCCCGGCAGAGGTTCCCGACGAGCGCGAGCGGCGGCACGCGCCGAGCCTAACCAGACCGCGGCCGCCGTCAGCAGGAACGCGACGACGAACGCCGGCAGCGACGCGCCGATCTCGTACTTCGGCGTCCACAGGTGGCCGAGCCAGTGCGACCAGAACCCGAGATCGGTCGGCTGGTACAGCCACTCGTACACGAGGAACCCTGCAAGCCACGCGACCACAGCACCAGGTCGCACTGCCGGCCCGCCGAAGACGTCCTCACGCGTGTAGTGCAGGCCCTTGAGCAACCAGTCCGCGACGAGCACGCCGAGCAACGGCACGAAGACGGCGCCGAGCAGGAGCAGGAAGCGCTGGTAGCTGCGCATGTCGATCGCGAGCGCGCCCCCGGTGGAGAGGATGGACGCGCCCACGATCAGCGCACGCTGAGACATCCGCGGTACGAGGTTCTGCGCCGACACGGCCGTCGAGTACACATTGGCGAAGGCCTCGTCGGTCTCGTCCACGGTTAGCGCCAGCAACGCGAGCGCAGCGGCCGCGCCGCCACCCGCGATCGCCGTGAGGATCAGCTCCGGATGGTTCGGGTCGACCCCGCGCGACAGGACGAGAATCGAACCGAAGCCGAACTGAAAGAAGGTGGGCAGCAAGTAGCCGATGCCGACGCCGAAGAACGCGCTGCGGCGGTCACGCGAGAAGCGCGTGTAGTCCGCGACGAGTGGCGCCCACGAAACGGTCACCGCCACGACGGTGTCGACCGCGAGCCAGAAGGAGCCCTTGTGACCGCCCTCGGACCAGATCCGGCCGAGGTGCGCGCCGTCGACGATCCACCACGCGAGATAGATCACGGACGCAACGACTGCCCAGATCGCGAACTTGCGCACGAAGCGGCGGACGAAGCCGATCGGCCCGAGCAGCGCCAGCACCGTCGCGACCGCTCCGAAGACGAGCTTCCAGAGCCACACCAGTTGGAAGCCGAACAGCTTGTCGCACAGCAGCCCGGCGGCGGTCGCGATCACGATCAGCTCGAAGATCGCCCACCCAAGACATTGGAGGATGTTCAAGCCAGTCGCGAGGTACGAGCCGCGCCGTCCCAGCGGCGCGCGCTGCAGCACCATCGTGGGCACGCGCGCATCCGCGCCGATGAGACCGGCGACCGCGAGCATCCCGTTTCCGATCAGGCCGCCGACGAGCGTCGCCGCGAGCGCGGTCCGCAACGGCAGGTCGAAGTACGCCGGCAGGACGAGCACGAGCAGCGAGATGCCGAGGTTCGTCCAGAGCAGCGTCGTGTCGACCGTCCCGAGCACGCGCAGGCGCTCGGGAACGGGCTCGATTCCCCAACTGGGCGTGTCCTGCAAAGTCGCGGGTAGGGTACCGACCGCCGTGACCCGCGCTTTCGTCGTTCTTGCTGCAGTCGTCGCACTCGTTGCGACGGGTTGCGGCACCAAGCCGAAGCCCGTGACGAAGGCGCAGTACGAGGCCGAGCTGCAGACGCTCGGACAGGACCTGACCCAAGCAGGCTCCGCGATCGGCAAGCACATCGACATCGCCGGCTTCAACCAGGACATCTCGAACTTCCAGGACCACCTTCGCAGCGCCGCGAAGGACCTGCACGGCGTGAAGCCGCCGGCGGACGCACAGGCTGCGAACAAGCACCTCGCCGACTCGTTCGACGACCTGGCCGACGACTTCGAGCCCGTCAAGGAGGCACGGCGCAAGAGCATCGTCGAAGCGGGTAAGGCCGCCGACATCGTCCGCAGGTCCGCCGCCGTCAAGGCAGGTCGCGCGGCGATCAAGGACTTGAAGGCGAGCGGGTACGACGTCGGCGCGATGGGCTCGCTCTAGCTTGCCTAGGTAATACCTATGCAATAGACTCGCGCCTCGTGGCGCGCACCTACACCGCCAGTGAGGCTGCCCGGGCACTCGGGATCAGCCTCGACACCCTGCGACGCTGGGACCGGCAGGGGCGGATCCGGGTCGCGCGCGACAGCGCCAACCGCCGGGTCGTGTCTGCGCGCGAGATCCGGCGGCTGCGCGGGGACGACGGCCGCAACCTGAGCGCACGGAACCGTCTCGAGGGTGTCGTGCGCGAGGTGAAGATCGAGGGGCTGCTCGCGGAGGTCGAGCTCGACGTGACCCGCGGCGGCCGTCTCGTCGCAGTGATCACACGCGAATCTGCGGAAGCGCTCGGCCTCGCGCCGGGGCTGTCCGCGCGTGCGGTGGTCAAGGCGACCTCGGTGATGGTCGAGCGGTGAGGCGGCTCGTCGCGGTCGCGCTGGCTGCGCTCGCGCTGCCCGCGTCGGTCTCCGCCGGGACGCAGATCACGGTCTTCGGCGCCGCCTCTCTGACGAACGTCTTCCTCCGTATCGACGGAGGCGAGCGCTACAGCTTTGCGGGCTCGGATCAGCTGGCGCTGCAGATCCGCGAGGGGGCACCGGCGGATGTGTATGCGGCCGCCAGCCCGAAGTACACGCAGCAGCTCTACCGGGACGGCCTCGTTCGTAAGCCCGTCGTGTTTGCGACCAACAAGCTGATCATTCTGGTGCCGCGCTCGAACCCGGCCAAGATCCGGTCTGTGTACGACCTTCGCCGTCGCGGTGTGAAGATCGTGATCGGAGACAGCGCTGTCCCGATCGGGGCCTACACGCGGCAGATCCTCAACAAGCTCGGGATCACCGCGGACGTGGCGAAGAACGTCGTCAGCCAGGAGACCGACGTGAAGGGCATCGTCAGCAAGGTCGCCCTCGGCGAGGCGGACGCCGGCTTCGTCTACCGCACGGATGCCAAGCCTGTCGCGTCGGCGACGCGGTCGGTCGCACTGCCGGCCTGGGCGCAACCGCCGATCCGGTACGAGCTCGCGGTCGTCAAGGCGAGTAAGCACCGCGCTGCCGCGGCGGTCTTCGTCAGGAAGGTGCTCTCGAAGCGCGGACGCATGCTGCTGGCCAAGGCGGGCTTCGGGTTGCCCAAGCGATCGTGAGAGCCGCTTTTGCCGCGTTTCTCGCAGCCACGACGGCGATCGCGCTCGTCTTTCTCGTGTTGCCGGTCGCGGCGATCTTCGTCCGCGTTCCGCCCGGCGACCTGCTCGGCGCGCTCGGCCACCACGTCACGCGCGACGCGCTGCTGGTCAGCCTGAAGACGAGTGCGATCGCACACGCCTGCGTGCTGCTCGTCGGGACGCCCGCCGCGTACGTGCTGGCGCGCAGGCGCTTCCACGGACGAGGCGTGGTGCTCACGCTCGTCGAGCTGCCGCTCGTGCTGCCACCCGCGGTCGCGGGCATCGCGCTCTTCGCCGCGTTCGGCCGCGCCGGGGTGCTCGGCGACCAGCTCCATGCGCTCGGAATCCAGATCCCGTTCACGCAGGCGGCGGTCGTGCTCGCGGTCGCGTTCGTCGAGAGCCCGTTCTACCTTCGCGGCGCGATCGCGGCCTTCGAAGCGGTCGACGACACGCTGCTCGACGCCGCGCGCACGCTCGGGGCGCGACCGGCCCGTGTCTTCGCGCGCGTCGCGCTTCCGCTCGCGGCGGGCGGGCTCGGCGCAGCATCTGCCCTCGCGCTCGCGCGCGGCCTCGGCGAGTTCGGCGCGACGATCATCTTCGCCGGCAGCCTGCAAGGGGTCACGCAAACCCTGCCGCTCGCCGTCTACGCCCAGTTCGAGCAGGACTTCGACACCGCGCTTGCGATCAGCGCCCTCTTCATCGTCGTCGGCGCCGCGTTGCTCGTCACGCTGAAGCTCTATCCATGGTTCCGCTTCGCCTCGATCTTTCGCTCCCGCGCCGTTCCTTCGACTTAGAGCTTCGGCTCGAGGTCGGAAGCGAGACGGTCGCGCTCGTCGGCCCGTCGGGGGCCGGAAAGACCTCGCTGCTGCGCGCGGTCGCCGGCCTCGCGAAACCGGCGCGCGGGTCGATCGCGTGCGGCGACGAGGTGTGGTTCGACGCCGCGCGGCGGGTCGACCGCCCCCCGGAGGAGCGCTCTGTCGGCTACGTGTTCCAGGAGTACGCGCTCTTTCCGCATCTGAGCGTGGAGCAGAACGTGACGTTCGGCGGAGGCCGTGCCGACGGCCTTCTGCGCCGGTTGCGGCTCGAGCACCTGGCGGGGGCCAGGCCCGCGGAACTGTCCGGCGGCGAGCGGCAACGGGTGGCGATCGCACGTGCGCTAGCGCGCGGCCCGCGCGTGCTGCTCCTCGACGAGCCGATGGCGGCGCTCGACCCGCACACGCGCGGAACGGTGCGTGCCGAGCTCCACGATCTCCTCCGCGAGCTTGCCCTGCCGGCGTTGCTCGTCACACACGACTTCGAGGACGCGGCCGCCCTCGCCGACCGCGTCGGCGTCCTCGCGGACGGCCGCCTGCGTCAGCTCGGGACCGCCGCCGACCTGCTGGGCTCGCCTGCCGATCCGTTCGTGGCGCGCCTCGCCGGCGCGAACGTCCTCTCCGGCGTCGCGGCGCCGGCGCCGAACGGCCTCACGGCGATCCTGCTCGACGGCGGCCCGACGGTGTTTGCCGCGGACGTGGCCGAGGGTCGCATCGAGGTGGTCGTCTATCCCTGGGACGTGTCATTGGCGCGTGAGGCGCCGGACGACTCGGCGCTGAACCACATCTCGGACGAGATCGTCTCGCTGACGCCGCTCGGAAATCGCGCTCGGGTACGGCTGCGGACGCTGACGGCGGAGATCACGACGACCTCCACCGAGCGGCTTCAGCTCAGGCCGGGCGACATGGTCGTCGCGAGCTTCAAGGCTACGCAAGTGCGCCTGCTGACCGGCGGTCAGCAGGCAAGTGTCTAGACCGGAAGCTCGGGGGTGAGGCGCTCCGCCAGCGCTTCGGCGACGCCGCGGGCGACGTCCGGCGACTTCTTGACCAAGGCGTCGAAGTCGCGCTCTGTGATCACGAGGACGTGGACGTCGGTCGTCGCAGTAACACTCGCGGTGCGCGGCATCTTGGTTACCAGCGCGATCTCGCCGAAAAAGTCGCCGTTCTTCATCGTGTTGATGCTCTTGCCGCCCTTCGTCACGTCGGCTTCGCCTTCGAGCAGAATCACGAACTCGCGGCCCCGGTCACCCTCGGTCGCCATCTCTTTGCCGACGGGAAGATCGATCTCGTCTGCGATGTGGGCCACGTCCTGCAGGGCGTGCTTGTTCAGCCGCCCGAAGAGTGGCACCTTCTTCAGGAGCTCGATCTTGGCGTCCTTGCGGAGTAGCACAGCACGAATCTATCGCCTTCCGAGCCCTTGGTTACGGTGATCCGGTGGCCGTCGTCCCCGAAATTTTCGGAGCAGCCGCCGGTTTGGCGGGCCTGCTCCTCGTCTTCCTCGGGGTATCGATCTCGACCTTCCAGTCCTATGCGGGCGACGTCCCGGTGGCGGCGACGGCGCGTTTCCGGCGCGCGGGCACCCTGATCCTAGGGGCCTTCCTGCTGGGCCTGGTGGACGTCGCGGTCTCGTTCTCGTGGCTGCTGACGCCCGGCCGCGGCCTGCGTGACGTGTCCGTCGTCCTCTTCGCCGTCGAGCTGGCGGCGACCGCGCTGGCGGCCGCCGTCACGGCGCGGGTCGTGCTGTGGCGCTGAGCCTCAACAAGCTCAAGCGTCTCGGCGATGCGAGCTTGACGGAGCTGTTCGAGGAGGACCGCAGGCTCTGGACGGCGATGGCGAAGGATGCGTACGGCTACACGAAGAAGTTCATCGGCGCCGACGTGCGACCCGACGACGTCGTCCCGACGCTCGTGCCGGCGCTGGAGGTCTCCGACCGCCTGCGTACGTATCTCGCACGGCGGAAGCTGACGCAGAACTACTGGTACACGTGGTTCGCGGAGCTGATCGTCGACCGTCTCTGGGCTGACCTACACTAAGACGGTGGCGAAGACGCCGGATGCGGACCGGCAAGCGCGGGAGTACATCGACCGCGTGGTCGAGTCGCACCGCAGGAACGGCTACGGCCTGCGTCTGTCGAAGAAGCGCTACGAGGAAGCGGTCGGCCGGGTCGCCGCCTCCTTCCGCGACCTGATCGACGCCTCCCGCGGCCGACCAACTTCAGGGGTCTGACCCCGAAGGGGTCTGACCCCAGCCTTTGGTCTACGCCAGCAGGCGGCGCAGGACGTAGCGGAGGATTCCGCCGTGTTGCAGGTACTCGCGCTCGCGCGGTGTGTCGAGACGGACGCGCGCGCGGAACTCCTTGTCGTCGGCGCGCACGGTCACCTCGCTCGCCTTGCCATTGTCGACACCGGTGACCGCGAACTCCTCGCGGCCTGACAGGCCGAGCGAGTCCGGCGTCTCGCCGTCCAGGAACTGCAGCGGCAGGATCCCCAGCATCAGCAGGTTGGAACGGTGGATGCGCTCGTACGACTCCGCGATCACGGCGCGGACGCCGAGCAGGTTCGGCCCCTTCGCCGCCCAGTCGCGCGACGAGCCCGAGCCGTACTCCCTCCCGGCGAGCACGATCAGCGCCGTGCCCTCTTCGAGGTAGCGCTGCGAGGCCTCGTAGATCGTCATCTCCTCGCCACTCGGGACGTGCACCGTCCACGTCCCTTCCGACCCGGGCACGAGCAGGTTCCTCATGCGCACGTTCGCGAACGTGCCGCGCACCATCACCTCGTGGTTGCCGCGGCGCGAGCCGTAGGAGTTGAAGTCCTTGCGCTCGACGCCGTGCTCGACGAGGTAGTGGCCCGCGGGCGAGTCGGGCTTGATCGCACCCGCCGGCGAGATGTGATCCGTCGTCACGGAGTCGCCGACACGCACGAGACAGCGTGCGCCGGCGATGTCCTCGACCCGTTCCGGTTCGCGCGGCATCCCTTTGAAGTAGGGAGGCCGTCGCACGTAGGTCGACTCAGGATCCCACTCGAACAGGTCGCCCGCAGGAATCGGCAGCTCGCGCCAGACGGGGTCGCCCGTGAAGACATCCGCGTACGTCCGCGAGAACATCTCCCCTCGCACCGCGTGCGAGATCGTCTCCTGGATCTCCGCCGAGCTCGGCCAGATCTCGTGCAGATAGACGTCGTGCCCGTCGCCGTCCTTCCCCAGCGGCTCGTTTACGAGGTCGATGTCCATCCGCCCCGCCAGCGCGTAGGCGACAACCAGGGGCGGCGACGCGAGGTAGTTCGCCTTCACCTCCGGATGGATGCGCGCCTCGAAGTTGCGATTGCCGGAGAGCACTGAGCACACGACCAGGTCTCCTTCCGCGACCGCGTCGGAGATGGCCTCGGGCAACGGTCCGGAGTTGCCGATGCAGGTCGTGCAGCCGTAGCCCACCGTCTGGAAGCCGAGCTCGTCCAGATACTGCGTGAGCCCCGCCCGTTCGTAGTACTCAGTCACGACCTTCGACCCCGGCGCGAGTGACGACTTCACCCAGGGCTTGCGCTCGAGGCCGCGCTCGACGGCGTTCTTCGCCAGCAGGCCGGCGCCCACCATCACCTGCGGGTTGGAGGTGTTCGTGCAGGACGTGATCGCAGCGATCACGACCGAGCCGTGCCGGAGCTCGACCTCCTCGCCGTCCACCTCGGCGCTGACCGTGTGCGGGCGTACGGCGACGGCCACGCCGCCGTCCATCTCGACCTTCGCGCCTTCACTGATCTCAATCGTCGACGGCGGATCGCTCGCCGGGAACGACTCCGCGACCGCCTCGTCCCGTGCGTTGCCGTAGTCGACGCCGAAGGTCTCGAGCGCATCGACGAACGAGCGCTTCGCCTCTCGCAACGGCACGCGGTCCTGGGGCCGCCGCGGCCCGGCGAGGGAGGGCTCGACCGTGCCGAGGTCGAGCTCGACCACCTGCGAGTAGTCCGGCTCGTGCCCGGCCTCGTGCCACAGCGAGTTCTGCTTGCAGTACGTCTCGACGAGCGCGAGCCGCTCCTCGTCGCGGCCGGTCAGGCGCAGGTACTTGAGCGTCTCGTCGTCGACCGGGAAGAAGCCGCACGTCGCGCCGTACTCGGGCGACATGTTCCCGATCGTCGCGCGGTCGGCGAGCGCCAAGGAAGCCAGGCCGGGCCCGAAGTACTCGACGAACTTCCCGACGACGCCCGTCTGGCGAAGGATCTGCGTCACGGTCAGCACGAGATCGGTCGCCGTGGCTCCCTCGGGCAGCGAGCCGCCGAGCTTGAAGCCGACCACCTGCGGGATCAACATCGACACGGCCTCGCCGAGCATCGCCGCCTCGGCCTCGATGCCGCCTACGCCCCAGCCGAGCACGCCGAGCCCGTTGATCATCGTCGTGTGCGAGTCCGTCCCGACCAGCGTGTCGGGGAACGCCCAGCCCTCGCGCGACTCGACGACGCGCGCCAGGAACTCGAGGTTGACCTGGTGGACGATGCCGGTGTTCGGCGGGACGACCTGGAGGTTCTCGAATGCCTGCTGTCCCCAACGCAGGAACGCGTAGCGCTCGCGGTTGCGCTCGAACTCGAGCTCCGCGTTCCGGAACCGCGCCCGCGCCGTCGCATACTCGTCCACCTGCACCGAGTGGTCGATCACCAGCTCGGACGGAAGCTGTGGGTTGATCTTCGCCGGGTCGCCGCCCAAGTCCGCCATCGCATTCCGCATCGCCGCCAGATCGACGATCGCCGGGACGCCGGTGAAATCCTGGTGCAGGACCCGCGCGGGGCGGTAGGAGATGGCATGCGACGGCTCCGCGCTGGGATCCCAGCCGGCGATCGCCCTGGCGTCCTCCTCTTCGCCGTGCCGCAGCGCGTTCTCCAGCAGGATTCGGAGGGTGTAGGGCAGCCGCTCGGCGCCTTCCAACTGCGAGATCTCGTAGTTGCGGCCGCCGACGGTGAGGGTGGAGGAGCTCACCCGACCGATTCTACGATCGAAGCGGCGGCGGTAGCGCTGGGGGAACCTCCCGGTTCCCCCAGACCCCTTCCCCAGGTCCGCTTCGCGGACGGGCGGCTGACGCCGCCTCCCATTTGACGGGGCCGTGGCTTCTCCTTAAAGTCCACCAACTCAGTGGACTAATAAGGAGAACCGATGAGGCGAATTAGCCTTACTTTGCTACTCGCGCTCGCGTTCCCCGCCCTCGCGGCCGGAGCGGCGAAAGACACGAAGCTCGCGCTCGTCGCGTACTCGACGCCTCGCGAGGCGTACGCGCAGCTGATCCCCGCCTTCCAGAAGACGGCGGCCGGAAGGGACGTGAGCTTCTCGCAGTCGTATGCCGCGTCGGGTGAGCAGAGCCGGGCCGTCGCGGCCGGGCTCGACGCCGACATCGTCGCGTTCTCGCTCGCGCCCGACATCACCTCGCTCGTCCAGAAGAAGCTCGTGCCGCAGAGCTGGAACAAGGACAAGTGGCACGGGATGGTCACGCGCTCCGTCGTCGTCTTCGTCGTCCGCGACGGCAATCCCAAGAAGCTCAAGACCTGGAGCGACCTGCTGAAGCCGGGCGTCCAGATCGTGACGCCGAACCCGTTCACGTCCGGCGGCGCACGCTGGAACGTGATGGCTGCGTACGGCGGCGCCCTGCGCGCCGGCAAGACGCCGAAGCAGGCGGAGACCTACCTCGCGCAGATGTGGAAGCACGTCGTCGCGCAGCCGGCGAGTGCACGCGAGGGCCTTGCGACGTTTCTCGCGGGCCGAGGCGACGTCTTCCTCGCCTACGAGAACGAAGCACTGTTCGCCCAGCAAAAGGGCCAGCCGGTGCAGTTCGTGATCCCGAAGGCGACGATCCTGATCGAGAACCCGATCGCGGTCACCTCGACGTCGAAGCACAAGCAGCAGGCGCAGGCGTTCGTGAACTTCCTGCACACGAAGCCCGCACAACGGATCTTTGCCCAGAATGGCTACCGGCCCGTGATCAAAGGCGTCACGCAGGGGCTGAACTTCCCGGTGCGGCCGCAGCTCTTCACGATCAAGTACGTCGGCGGCTGGGCGCAGGTGGAGAAGATGTTCTTCGACCCGCGCACGGGGATCATGGCCAAGATCCAGGCGGCGAATGGCGGCTAGGGCCGCCCACGCCCTTCCGGCACAGAAGGCCCGGCGCTCAGCGGCGCCGGGCCTTGCCATCGGTTTGAGCACGCTCTACCTGAGCGTGATCGTGCTCCTGCCGCTGGCCGCGCTCGGCTGGCGTGCGCACGGATGGGATGCGATCTCGAGCTCGCAGGCGGTCTCCGCGCTGAAGCTGACCCTCGTCGCGTCGCTCCTCGTCGCGGTGGTCAACGCGTTTGCGGGCACTGCCATTGCCTGGACCCTCGTCCGCGACCGCTTCTTCGGCCAGAGTTTCCTCAACGCCCTTGTCGACCTGCCGTTCGCGTTACCGACGATCGTCGCCGGCGTGACGTTGCTCGCGCTCTATGGGCCGAAGTCACCGGCGGGCGTGAATGTCGTGTTCACGCGCTGGGCGATCCTGCTCGCACTTCTTTTCGTCACGCTGCCGTTCGTCGTCCGGACCGTCCAGCCCGTGCTGCTGGAGCTCGACACCGAGATGGAAGACGCAGCCGCGTCGCTGGGCGCCTCACCCTTGGCGACTTTTCGCCGGGTGATCCTGCCGAACATCTTCCCGGCGATCCTGTCCGGCGTGGCGCTCGCGTTCGCGCGGGCAATCGGCGAGTTCGGTGCGGTCGTGCTGGTCTCCGGCAACCTGCCCTTCAAGACGGAGGTCATCTCGGTCTACGTCTTCGGACGGATCGAGAGCGGCGACCCCGGTGGCGCGGCCGCAGCCTCCGTCGTCATCCTCGCCATCTCGTTCGCCGTCCTGCTCCTGATCGGCGGCGTGCGCCGCCGGGCCACTCGACATGATCGGTAGGTACGTGGTCCGCTTCGCGGCGCTCGGCTACCTTGCCGTACTGCTCGTAGCGCCCGTCGCGTACGTCTTCTGGCGCACGTTCGAGCACGGCTTCTGGCCGGCTTGGCACGCGATCACCGCGCCGGACGCAGTTCATGCGCTGAAGGTGACGTTGATCCTGGCCGCGTTGGCCGTCCCCGCGAACACTGTCTTCGGCGTGCTCGCTGCGCTCGCGATCGTCCGGCATCGCTTTCCGGGCGCAGGCGTCTTCAACGCCGTCGTCGACCTGCCGCTCGCGCTCTCGCCGGTCGTCGTCGGGCTCGCGCTGCTGCTCCTGTACGGTCGCGGAGGCTGGCTCGGCGGCCACCACGTCGTGTTCGCCCTGCCCGGCATGGTGCTCGCAACGATCTTCGTTTCGCTCCCGTTCGTGGTTCGCGAGGTCGTTCCCGTCCTGCGGGAGATCGGGACGGAACAGGAGCAGGCAGCGGCCACGCTCGGCGCCTCCGCGCTCCAGACGTTCCGCCGCGTGACCTGGCCTGCGATCCGCTGGGCGACGGCGTACGGCGTCGTCCTCACGACGGCACGCGCGCTCGGTGAGTTCGGCGCCGTCAGCGTCGTGTCGGGCCGGCTTGCCGGGCAGACGGAATCGCTGACGCTGTACGTGCAGGATCGCTACCAGTCCTTCGACGAGACCGGTGCATTTGCTGCGGCCGTCGTACTGGCGCTGCTTGCCGTCGCGACCTTGATCCTGATGACGACGCTGAAGCCAAAGGAGGAGACGCGGTGATCGACGTGCGCGAGATCGTGAAGCGTTTCGGCGACTTCACCGCCCTCGACGGCGTCTCGGTTGACGTTCCGACCGGCTCGCTGACGGCGCTGCTCGGGCCGAGCGGCAGCGGCAAGTCCACCCTCCTGCGCGTGATCGCCGGGCTCGAGCGTCCGGATGCGGGCCGGATTTCCCTCGAAGGCCGAGACGTCACCGGCGTGCCGCCGCAGCAACGCGGCGTCGGCTTTGTCTTCCAGCACTACGCCGCGTTCAAGCACATGACCGTTTGGGAGAACGTCGCGTTCGGTCTCAAGGTCCGGCGCCGGCCGCGCGCCGAGATCAGGCGGCGCGTGTCGGAGCTGCTCGAGCTCGTGCAGTTGGCGCGGCTCGGCGACCGCTATCCGGCTCAGCTGTCGGGCGGGCAGCGGCAGCGGTTGGGACTCGCACGCGCGCTCGCAGTCGATCCGAAGGTTCTGCTGCTGGACGAGCCGTTCGGCGCACTGGATGCGCGCGTCCGCAAAGAGCTGCGCGGCTGGCTGCGGCGCCTTCACGACGAGACGCACACAACGACGGTGATCGTCACGCACGATCAGGAAGAGGCGATGGACGTTGCCGACCAGGTGGTGGTGATGAACGGCGGCCGCGTCGAGCAGACGGCTGCACCGCGCGAGCTGTACGACCATCCAGCCAACGAGTTCGTGATGTCGTTCGTCGGGCCCGTGAACCGGCTCGGCGACGTCTTCATCCGCCCACACGACGTCGAGCTGCTGCTGGACCCGAACGGCGCGACACAGGAAGCGATGGTGCAGCGGCTCGTGCACCTCGGCTTCGAGGTCCGGGTCGAGCTCGTGCGCGACGACGGCGAAGTGCTCTCCGCCCAGCTCACGCGGGAGCAGGTGGAAGCGCTCGAGCTGCAGCCCGGCCAGACCGTCTACGTCAGGCCGACACGCCAGACGGTGTTCGCGGGCTAGTGCGGCTGCCAGGCGTCCGGGTCACCGGCGAGGGCTTCGATGTCGGCCGGGAGCTCGCCGCGCGCGACGTCCGCGACCGTCACGTGCTCGAGCACGGTACGAAGATTGGCGCGCACCGCGATCCAGACGTCGCGTAACCGCGCGGCCGAGCCTGCGTACTCGACCTGCTCGGGCCCGAGACCTCGCACGTTCGCGATCGGCCCTTCGACGGCGCGCACGACTTCGGCAACTGTGATCTCGTCCGCCGCCCGGGCGAGCCAGTAGCCGCCCTCGACACCGCGCTGGCTGCGGACGATGCCCGCGTGCCGCAGGTCGCCGAGGATGTTCTCCAGGAACTTGAGCGGGATCTCCTGCGCTTGCGCGATTCGCTCGCCCTTGACCGGCCCGTCGGCGCTCGCCGCGAGCTCGATCACGGCGCGGAGCGCGTAATCCGCCTTCGCCGAGACGCGCACCCCGTCATTGTGAGCGAACTAGCCTACCGGGGTCTGACCCCCGAAGGGGTCAGACCCCAGCCTTCGCCTTTAGCCAAACACCACGATGTAGAACGCGTGGTCCGAGGGCAGCGCCGCGCTGTTGCGCGTCTGCACGAACAGGTGCGTGTTCGTGTCGAACCCCGTCGGGCACGTCCGGCCTTCGCTGCCGCCGCCGCACGGGCCGGCCGTCGTCTCGCCGCGCTGATCGGACACGTCGCCCGCGTAGGCGCCGGAAGCGAGGATCGGGTGCCCGCTCACCGCGCTGCTGAAGGTCAGGATGTAGTTGCCGGAGCTCGGATGTGCCCCGAGCGCGATGCCGCCGGACTGCGCGGCGATCCCGCCGTCAGGACGCACGAGCGCCCATCTCACAGTCGCGCCTGACCCCGCCGGCCCTGCCGGCCCTGCCGGTCCTGCGGGTCCTGCCGGCCCGACCGGCCCCGGCGCGCCGCGCGGGAGCTGGCCGGCCCTGAAGTCGCGTGCCAGGAGGCTGTGATCCTTCACCTGCACCGTTGTGACGCTGTTCCGCGGCAACGCCTGCACAGCTGCGTAGCCCGTCCCGCCGAGGACGACCAGCAGCGCGAAGCATGCGATCACCATCGCCGGGGACGGCCGGAACCGTTTGAACCATCTCATTCGTCTCACCTCACAGGTCGTGTTTTCGGGCGATGTCGCCCGGAACCCTAGGAGGTGCACCTTTAGAGCCGTGTAAAGGCTCTCGTTTCGTGGTTTCGCGCCGCTGGAAGAAAGGCGCGGTGAGCTTCTCGAAGCTGATCGAGTCGTGGCCGGTCGTGCGGCAGCTCCGAGAGGGCGACCCCCTCGGGCTGGGACGTGCCGTGCGCTCGGAGCGCTCTAGGACGCTGACGCCACGCATCGACGAGGCGGACGAGGTGGCGCACTCGATCTGTCCGTACTGCGCCGTCGGCTGTGCGCAGCTCGTCTACGTCAAGGATGGCGAGATCGTTCAGATCGAGGGCGATCCCGCCAGCCCGGTCTCCCGCGGCCGCCTCTGCCCGAAGGGCGCCGCGTCTCAGAACTACGTCCAGAGCCCGCTACGGGAATACAAGGTCAAGTACCGCCGGCCCTACGGCAACGCGTGGGAAGAGCTGTCGCTCGACGAGGCGATGGACATGATTGCGGACCGAGTCGTCCACACCCGCGAGGAGAACTGGCAGCAGGAGAACGAGCAGGGCGATCCGGCGAGGCGCACGCTCGCGATCGGGAATCTCGGCGGCGCGACGCTCGACAACGAAGAGAACTACCTGATCAAGAAGCTGATGACGGCGCTCGGCGTCGTGCAGGTAGAAAACCAGGCACGCATATGACACAGCTCCACGGTCCCCGGTCTGGGGACCTCGTTCGGCCGAGGCGGCGCGACGACCTTCCAGCAGGACCTGCAGTACTCGGACTGCATCCTGATCATGGGCTCGAACATGGCCGAGAACCACCCGGTCGGGTTCCAATGGGTGCTGGAGGCCAGGGAGCGCGGCGCGCAGGTCATCCACGTCGATCCGCGCTTCACCCGCACGAGTGCAATGGCGACGACGTGGGTCGGCATCCGCGCCGGCTCGGACATCGCCTTCCTCGGCGGGATCGTCAACTACATCCTCGAGCACGGCCGCTGGTTCGACGACTACGTCAAGGCGTACACGAACGCACCGGTCGTGATCGACGAGAAGTACGAGGACACCGAGGCGCTCGACGGCTTCTTCTCGGGCTGGGACCCGCAGGAGGGTCGGTACGGCGAGTACGACATCACGACGTGGGCCTATAAGGGCACGAAGCCGCAGACCGCTTCCGGCTCGAAGGCGAGCCACACGCGCGGCGAGCAGTCGGGACACGGCGCACACGGCGGCGGTCTCTCACTCGGTGAGCCGCCCGAGGAAGACGAGACGCTGCAGCACCCGCGCTGCGTTTTCCAGATCCTGAGACGTCACTTCGCGCGCTACACGCCCGAGTTCGTCGCCGAGACGTGCGGCTGCACGCCGGAGGAGTTCACCGCCGTCGCGGAGGCGCTGTGCGCGAACTCCGGTCGCGAGCGCACGAGCTCGATCGTGTATGCCGTCGGCTGGACGCAGCACACCGTCGGCGTCCAGATCATCCGCGCGGCGGCGATCATCCAGCTCCTGCTCGGCAACATCGGCCGTCCGGGCGGCGGCGTGATGGCGCTGCGCGGACACGCCTCGATCCAGGGCTCCACCGACCTCGCAACGCTGTTCAACATCCTCCCCGGCTATCTCTCGATGCCGCAGTCCGACGCCACAGGCGGCCTGAAGAAGTACATCGAGAGTGCCACCGCGCCCGCCGGTTGGTGGGGCAAGGCCGACACGTACATCGTCAGCCTCCTCAAGGCGTGGTGGGGTGCAGCGGCGACGAAGGAGAACGACTTCTGCTTCGAGTACCTGCCGAAGATCGACGAGGACCACTCCGAGTACTGGACGTTCGTGCAGATGCTCGAGGGGAATGTCAAGGGCTACATCGTCGCCGGCGAGAACCCGGTCGTCGGTTCCGCAAACGGAAGACTGCACGCGAAGGGCCTGACGAAGCTCGACTGGCTCGTCGTGCGCGACCTCGTCGAGATCGAGACCGCCGCGTTCTGGCAGGAGGCGCCTGACGAGATCGGCACGGAGGTCTTCTTCCTGCCGGCCTCGTCGCACGTCGAGAAGGACGGGTCGTTCACGAACACGCAGCGGCTCGTTCAGTGGCACTTCAAGGCCGTCGAGGCGAAAAGCGACTGCCGCTCGGAGCTGTGGTTCTACTACCACCTCGGCCTCGAGATCCGGGACCGGCTGCAGGGCTCTCAGGACGCGAAGGACAGGCCGATCCTCGACCTAACCTGGCACTACCCGACCCACGGCGAGCACGACGAGCCGAGCGCCGAGGCGGTGCTGGCGGAGATGAACGGCTGGGACGGCGAGGGCGAGGCGCTGGTGGGCTACAAGGAGCTGAAGGCGAACGGGTCGACCGCCTCCGGCTGCTGGCTTTATGCCGGCATCTACGCCGACGACGTCAATCAGGCCGCGCGCAAGAAGCCGCGCTGGGAACAGGACTACGTCGCCGCCGAGTGGGCGTGGGCGTGGCCGGCGAATCGGCGGCTGATGTACAACCGCGCCTCCGCCGACCCGGACGGGCAACCGTGGTCGGAGCGCAAGCGGTACGTCTGGTGGGAGGCCGGAGAGAAGACGTGGACCGGCAAGGACGTCCCCGACTTCGACGAGGACAAGCCGCCGGACTACGAGCCGAGCGACGACGCGGAGGGCCCGGACGCCATCCGCGGCGACCATCCGTTCATCATGCAGTCGGACGGCCAGGGCTGGCTCTACGTTCCACAGGGGCTCCTCGACGGCCCGTTGCCGACGCACTACGAGCCGCACGAGTCGCCCTTCCAGAACCCGCTCTACGGTCAGAGCGCGAATCCGCGCCGCCAGCGGTTCCACCGACCCGAGGATCCGCAGAACGACCCGGACACCTACCCATACGTCGTGACGACGTACCGGTTGACGGAGCACCACACCGCCGGCGGCATGTCGCGGTTCGTGCCGTACCTCTCGGAGCTGCAGCCCGCGATGTTCTGCGAGGTGCATCCCGAGCTGGCGCGCGAGCGCGGGCTCGCGCACGGCGGCTGGGCGACGATCCGCACCTCCCGGGCGGAGATCGAAGCGCGGGTGCTCGTCACCGACCGGATCAAGCCGGTGCGCTCGAACGGCCGCGTCGTTCATCAGGTGGGGTTGCCGTACCACTGGGGGTCACGCGGGCTGACGAAGGGCGGGTCGGCGAACGACCTCGCGCACATGACGCTCGACCCCAACGTGCACATCCAGGAGGTCAAGGCGCTCACCTGCGACATCCGGCCGGGGCGGCGCACGCGATGAGCGACTTCGCCACCCTCGCGGACCTCACCGGCGAGCCGGACGGCTGGTCGGAGACGTATGGCGACGAGACGCAGCCGCGCATGGGCTTCTTCACGGACACCTCGATCTGCATCGGCTGCAAGGCGTGCGAGGTGGCGTGCAAGGAGTGGAACGTGATCCCGGAGGACGGCCTCGTCTGGACCGGCGAGTCGTATGACCACACGTCGACGCTCGGCGCGAACTCGTGGCGGCACGTCGCGTTCGTCGAGCAGCGCAAGCCGTTGCGCGGCGAGGACGGCGGCGGAGACGCGCTCCGCTGGCTGATGTCGTCGGATGTGTGCAAGCACTGCACGCACGCCGCGTGTCTCGACGTCTGCCCGACGGGGTCGCTGTTCCGCACGGAGTACGGGACGGTCGTCGTGCAGGAGGACATCTGCAACGGCTGCGGCTACTGCGTCCCGGCTTGTCCGTTCGGCGTGATCGACAAGCGGCACCTGCCAAGGCCGGGGTCTGACCTTGGTGGGGTCAGACCCCAGGAGGACGGTCGGGTCTGGAAGTGCACGCTCTGCTACGACCGCCTCAAGGGCGGGCACGAGCCCGCATGCGCGAAGGCGTGCCCCACAAAGTCGATTCAGTTCGGCGAGGTCGACGAGCTGCGCGCCCGTGCCGACGCGCGGCTCGAGAAGCTCCAGGCCGAGCGTTGGAACGGCGCGCAGCTGTACGGACGTGATCCCGGCGACGGTGTGGGCGGCTTTGGCGCCTTCTTCTTGCTGCTGGACGACCCGGAGGTCTACGGGCTGCCGCCCGATCCGGTCGTGGCGACGAAGAACCTGCCGGAGATGTGGCGGACGGCGGCAGTCGCGGCGGGTGCGCTCCTGGTCGGCGTGCTCGGTGCCTTCGTCGGAGGTTCCCGGTGAGCGAGTCGATCACGGCCGTCGGCAGCGAGATGCGGTCGTATTACGGCCGCCCGATCCTGAAAGAGCCGGTCTGGCAGCCCGAGATCCCGTGGTACCTCTTCACCGGCGGGCTTGCCGGCGCGTCGTCGATCCTCGGCCTCGCCGCCCGCGCGAGGGGCAACCGGCCGCTGGCGAAGGCGGCGCTGTACATCAGCATGGTCGGCGACGCCGTCAGCCCCGCGCTGCTCGTCTCGGACCTCGGCCGCCCGGAGCGCTTCCTGAACATGTTCCGCGTCTTCAAGGTGACGTCGCCCATGAGCGTCGGCTCGTGGATCCTCGGCGCCAGCGGCGCCTCGACCACGGTCGCGACCGGCCTCGAGCTCCTTGACCGCGCTCCGCGGTTGAAGGTCCTGGCCGAGACCGTCTCGGCCGTGCTCGGCGCGCCCCTCTCCGTCTATACCGCGACCCTCGTGTCTGATACGGCCATTCCGGTTTGGCACGAGGCGCGACACGAGCTGCCGTTCGTCTTCGGCGCGAGCGCAGCGGCAAGCGCGGGAGCGGCGGCGGCCGCGGTCGTTGCGCCGGCCGACGCCGGCCCCGCTCGCAGGCTCGCCGTCGGCGGCGTCGTGGCGGAAAACGCGGCGATGCTGGCGATGGAGGCGCGGCTGGGGATGGTCGGCGAGCCCTACCACGAGGGTGAGGCCGGCACCTACAACGCGATCGCGAAGGTGTGCACGATCGCGGGGGGCGCGCTCCTCGCGACGTCGGCCAGGCGCAGCCGGCTCGCGGCGATCGCAGGGAGCGGCCTGGTGCTCGCCGGCGAGGCGGCCCTGCGCTGGTCGGTGTTCAAGGCCGGGTTTCAGTCCGCTAGAGATCCGAAGTACGTCGTCGAGCCGCAGCGCCGGCGAAAGGAGAGGCGCGAACAGGGCACGTAGGGCGTTCTCTTTGCCTTTCTGATCGCTAAGGGCCCTTAACGCAGCGTTAACGGACCACAACCCAGCGTTAAGAGCCGCCTGGCTAGAACCAGCCTGGATGCAGCACACCCTCCTTCCACGCCGCGCCGCCGGGCTCATTGCCGCTGCCCTCCTTGGTGGAGGCGTTGCGCTCGGCGGCGCGGCCGCGTTGGGAAAGCTGGGCGAGAAGACGACCGTGATCCGCGAGGAGGCTGCGCCGAGCTCCTCTGAGCCCGCCGTCTTCCCGAACGGGCAGCGGGAGTCGATCAACGCGATCTACCGCGCGTCGGCGCCGGGTGTGGTGCACATCGAGACGAGCACGCGTGTCCAGCAGCCCCTCGATCCGTTCTTCGGCAATCCGTTCGGGACGACGCAGACGCAGCGCGCGCTCGGCTCGGGCTTCGTGATCGACAAGGCCGGTCACATCGTCACGAACTACCACGTCGTTCACGGCGCGAACACGATTCAGGTCAGCTTCTCGAACAACGAGCGGTTCAAGGCGAGGCTCGTCGGTGTCGACCCGTCCACCGACGTCGCGGTGCTCAAGGTCGGCGTCAAGTCCCGGGCGCTGAAAGCCCTGCCCCTGGGCGACTCCGACAGCGTGCGCGTCGGCGACGAGGTGATTGCGATCGGGAATCCGTTCGGCCTCGATCGTTCGGTCACCGCAGGCATCGTCAGCGCTGTTCAGCGCCGGATCGAAGCGCCGAACCGGCTCTCGATTTCGCATGTGATCCAGACGGACGCGGCGCTGAACCACGGCAACTCGGGCGGTCCCCTGCTCAACGCACAGGGCGAGGTGATCGGCGTGAATGCGCAGATCGAGACCGGCGGCGTCAGCGACGGGAACGTCGGCATCGGGTTCGCGATCCCGATCAACACCGTCAAGGACGTGGTCGCGACTCTGATCAAACACGGGAAGGTCGAGCACGCGTTCCTCGGCATCGAAGGCAAGACGCTGACGCCAGGGATCGCGCGGCTCTTCCACCTGCCGGTGTCGAGCGGCGTGCTCGTCGCGACCGTGCGGACAGGCAGCGGCGCCGCCCAGGCCGGCCTGAAGGCGGCCACGAACGAGGTGATGGTCGAGGGGGAGAGCTGGCCGGCCGGCGGCGACGTGATCGTGAAGGTCGACGATCAGCAGGTCCCGACCGTCGATCGCTTGATCGACCTGATCGGGGCGAAGAAGCCGGGCGACAGGATCGACGTCGAGATCGTCCGCGGCGCGAGCCACCAGACGCTGACCGTGAAGCTTGGACGGCAACCGTGATGCGCAGCCGTCCCGACTGGCCCCGAACCCCTGGGGGCCTGCTTCCGCCGGAGCCGTAGGCCAGCACGGCGTGCGGAAGCAAGTCGGAGGCCCGACCGCCTGCCCGGGCCTCCGACTACTTCTTTGGCCTCCGACGGCTGCTGGGGTCTGACCCCGATGGGGTCAGACCCCAGCCTTTCGGCTCGACGCCGCGTGCAAGACTCACACGGTGGGCATCATCTCGCGTGGCTTCAGAGGACGCGGCCGGGGTGACGACAGCGGGCGTCTTCCGCCCGGCCAGTACGTGACCGACGACTTTCCGGTGCTGTCCGCGGGACCGACGCCGCACACGCCGCTCGACGGGTGGACGTTCACGGTCGAGGGAGGCGCCGAGCCGGTGCGCTGGACGTGGGAGGAATTCCGCGCGCTGCCGACCGAGACCGTGACGAAGGACATCCACTGCGTCACGAAGTGGTCGAAGTTCGACACCGACTGGGAAGGCGTGTCGGTCGACACGTTGCTCGAGCGCGTCGACCACGACCGTGCCTACGCGGTCGCGTTCTGCGACGGCGGGTACACGACGAACCTGCCGGTCGAGGACCTCACGGGCGGGAAGGCTTGGGTCGCGTTTGCCTACGACGGCGAGCCGCTCGAGCCCGAGCACGGTGGCCCTGCGCGGCTGCTCGTTCCGCACCTCTACTTCTGGAAGAGCGCGAAGTGGGTGCGCGGGCTCAGCCTCCGCGACGAGGACGAGCCGGGCTTCTGGGAGACCAACGGCTACCACAACTACGGCGATCCTTGGCGGGAACAGCGCTACTGGGGCGACTGACCTGGCTCGTCGCGGAGGTCACCGAGACGGTGACCGAGACGCCGCGAGTCCGAACGCTCATCCTCGACGTCGACGGCTGGCCCGGGCATCGCGCCGGACAGCACGTCGACGTACGCCTCACGGCGGAGGACGGCTACCAGGCGGAGCGGAGCTACTCCCTCGCCTCGGCCCCAGAAGACCCTCCCGCGCTGACCGTCGAGCGTCTCGACGACGGTGAGGTCTCCCCGTACCTGGTCGAGGAGGTCGTCCCCGGCGACCGTTTCGAGCTGCGTGGGCCCGTCGGCGGCTACTTCGTCTGGGACGCGGACGCTTCGCCCGAGCCGCTGCTTCTCGTCGCCGGCGGGTCGGGCATCGTGCCGTTGATGGCCATGCTCCGCCATCGCGCGGCCGCGGGCTCGACGGTGCCCGCGAAGCTGCTCTACTCCTCGCGCACGTACGAGGACGTCATCTACCGCGACGAGCTCGAGCAGCTCGACGGCCGTGGCGACGGCTTGGAGATCGTGCACACGCTCACGCGCGCCCAGCCACCCGGATGGACCGGGCATGCCGGCCGCGTCGACGTCGACCTGCTGCGTGAGGTCTCGTTCCCAACTGAGCGCAACCCGCGCGTGTTCGTCTGCGGCCCGACGAGCTTCGTCGAGGCCGTGGCGGAAGGTCTCGTCTCGCTCGGGCACAGGCCGGGACGGATTCGAACGGAGCGGTTCGGAGGGACGTGACGTGACCCATCTCGACGGCAATGCGATCGCAGGCGTGCTCGAGCAGCTCTTCGGGCGCGATGTGACCCTTGCCTCCGGCCGCTGCACGGGCTGCGGCGCCGTGCGCGAAGTCGGCGCGATTCACGTCTACCGTTCGGCCGGCATCGTCGCACGCTGTCCCGACTGCGACACGGTGTTGCTGCGGATCGTCGAGACCCGTGACCGGATGTGGCTCGACTTCCGCGGTTTCTCGTCGCTGCAGGTCTGAGCTAAGCGGCCTGCTCGGCCGCCGCCTTCAGTCCTTCGGAGAAGCTCGGGTAGACGTGGTGGACGCTCGCGAAGTCATCGACCGTTGCGCCGAGCTGGAGGGCGACGGCCAGGCTGCCGACGATGTCGCTCGCGCCGCGGGAGACGACGTGCACGCCCAGCACGCGGCGGCTCGAGCTGTCGAAGACGATCTTGTAGAGGCCGTGCTTCGCGCCGATGTACTGCGCGCGCGTGACGAAGCGCAGCGGGTGCCTCACGACGTCGACCTGAAATCCTTGCTCGGACGCCTCAGCCTCGGTCAGCCCGACGCCGCCGAGCTCCGGGTCGGTGAAGATCGTGGTCGGCAGCACCGAGTAGTCGACCGTCCGGGAGCCGTCGCCGAACATGTTGTCGATCGCAACGCGCGCCTGATACTGGGCAGTGGGAGTGAACATCGGCCCCGCCGCGACGTCGCCCGCGGCCCAGATCCCGTCGACGGTCGTGCGCTGGTGCTCGTCGACGACGATGCCGCCGCGCGTCACCTCGACGCCGATGCGGTCGAGCCCGAGCTCCTCCACGTTCGCCGTGCGGCCCGAGGCGAGGAGGACGTGCGAGACGCTGAGCGTGCGTCCCTGCACGAGCGCCTCGATCCGGCCGTTGTCGCGCGAGAAGGAGTCCACGCCTGTGTTGAGTACGATCTCGATCCCCTCCTCCTCGAGCGCCAGCCGAAGCTCGTCGGCGGCGTCCGCATCGGCGCGCGCGGCGATCTGCGGCCCGTGGTTGACGAGCGTCACGCGCGAGCCGAAGCGCCCGAAGATCTGCGCGAATTCCAGGCCGACCGGACCGCCGCCCACGACGAGCAGGGATTCGGGAACCTCCTCGAGCTCGAGGGCGCTGATGTGGTCGATCCAGTCGATCTGCTCGATCCCGGGAATCGGCGGCACTGCCGTCCTGCCCCCGGTCGCGATCAGGATCTTCTCGGCGCTCAGCACGGCGTCGCCGACACGGACTGTGCTGCTGTCGTCGAAGGTCGCCTCGCCGGGGTAGACGTCGTAGCCGGCGTTCGTGAGGAGCTCGACCCAGCTCTCCTGATTCCTGATCAAGGACGCCTTCCACGCGCGTGTGCGTGCGAGGTCGATGCTCGGCGCCGGCAGGTCGATCCCCCGCTCGGCCGCGTGGTGGCTGACGTCGTGCATCAGCTCGGCAGCGACGAGATAGGCCTTCGTCGGCCGGCAGGCGACATTCGGGCACGAGCCGCCCCAGCGTGTGCGCTCGACGATCGCGACGCGCGCCCCGTGCTCTCGCGAGGCTTTCCCGGCGGCATCTCGCGCTGCCGATCCCGCCCCGAGGACGATCAGGTCGTAACGCTCGTTCGTCATCTTCGCCTCCGTCTGTCTTCGTGCGAGCGTACGGCGTTACAGTCGCCCGCGATGGAGCAGCCGCTGTCGCCGGAGGACGCCCGGCTCGTCGAAGGCCTCCGCAACGGCGACGAGGCGGCCTTCCGAGCGGTGATGCGCGAGTACGGCAGCGCCATGCTGCGTGTCGCCCAGATGTACGTCTCGAGCCGAGCGGTTGCCGAGGAGGTCGTCCAGGAGGCTGGCTCTTCCGGATCGTCGCGAACACGGCGAAGACGCGCGGTGTGCGCGAGGCGCGCAGCATTCCGTTCTCGGCTCTCGGCGACGACGAGGACGCGGTCGACCCGGATCGCTTTCTCGGCTCGGAAGAGCGGTTTCCGGGCCACTGGGCCCAGCCTCCCGAGGGCCGCGTCCTCGGGGACGAGGCGATGCAGGTGATCGAGCGGGCGATCGAGCGGCTCCCGCCGGCGCAGCGCACCGTGATCACGCTCCGCGATCTCCACGGGCTCAGCTCGGAGGAGGTCCGTAACGCTCTCGACCTCACCGAGACCAATCAACGAGTGTTGTTGCACCGCGCACGAGCGAAGGTGCGAAGCGCTCTCGAGGAGTACATGAGATGAGGCTGGACCGAGAACTTGCGTGCCGGGACATCGTCGAGCTGGTGACGGCATACCTCGAGCATGCCCTCCCACCCGGCGATCGCGAGCGCTTCGAGGAGCATCTCGTCTTCTGCGACGGCTGCGGCACGTACCTCGACCAGATGCGCGCGACGATCGAGGCGACCGGCCGGCTCGAGCCGGCCGCGCTTCCGGCGGAGCTGGAGGCCCGCTTGCTGGAGGCCTTCCGCGGGTGGAGCCCAGCCTGATCGCCTACAAGTTCCTCGACGAGGGTGCCGTCGGGCCGTTCACGGGCTTCCGCTGGCCGGTCGGCGAGTGGGTCGACGCCGGCGGCGTCGACCCGTGCCTCGAGGGGATCCATGCCTGCCGCCTCCGCGACCTCCCCGTCTGGATCGGCCGCGAGCTGTGGGAGATCGAGCTCGACGGCGGGCTGGTCGAACAGGAGCGGAAGGTCGTCGCCCCGCGCGGGCGGCTGACTCGGCGGGTCGACGTGTGGAACGGACAGGTCGCGCGCGAGTTCGGTCGCTTCTGTGCGCGCCGGACACGCGAGCGGGTCGGGTACGTGCCCGTCCTCGCCGGTTTCGTCGCGGACGTCGAGCGCTTCGTGTCGGCGGGTCGGATCCCGATCGCCGGGTTTGCCGCAGCGCGCGCCGCGGAGCTTCGGGATGGGCCCGCCGCGTACGAGGAGGAACGCCTCGCTCAGGCGAACTGGCTAGCCGAGCGGCTCGGGCTCGACGGCGGCGACCGCGGCTGAGCCTTCGCGCAGAAGCGTCAGCGCGGCCAGCGGGAAGAGGAGCACGGACAGCAGGCCCGCCGCAACGAGAGCGGCGCCCGTGGCCTGGCTGATCAGTCCGAGCTCCATCCCGATCTGTCCCGCGACGACGAGAAAGCTCAGTGACGTCGCCTGGAGCAGCGCCGCGGCAGCCGTTCTCCGTTCGCCCAGCGTGCGGCGGTAGAGGAGCGCCGGCCCGCCTCTCGCAGCCATCAGCGCCACCGCGAAGATCGGCACCCGTGCAATCGTCGACCCGCTTGCGAAGAGCGCGTCGAGATTGAAGCGCACGCCGCTCGTGACGAAGAAGAACGGCACGAAGACGCCGAAGCCCGCCGCTTCGAGCTTCCGGCGAAACTGAGGGTGCGTCATCGCGCGATCGGTGTCGACCAGCTTGAGCACCGCTCCGGCCACAAACGCGCCCAGGATGGCCTCCAGCCCGAACTTCTCGGCGAGGACGACGAACGCCGTCAGCAGAACGAACGCTCCGCGCACGCGGATCTGCGCGGTCGTGTCCTGAAGCCGCACCAGCGCTCTCGAGATGCGCATCGACCGCTGTGCCTGCAGGACCGCGATGCCGATTGCCCCGACGAGCGCGACGAAGCCGCCGAGGAGAACGAGCTTGGCGCCCAAGCCGCTCGACTCGTGCGAGAAGAACAGCGACAGCAGCACGATCGTCGCGACGTCGGCGATCGAGGCGGCGGCAATCACGAGCTGCCCGAACTGCGTCGAGGCCTCGCCGCTGTCTTTCAGCACGGGAATCACGACGCCGAGTGATGTCGCCGACAACATGATCGCGATCAGCAGAGGCGCGCCGGTGACGCCTGCGGCGTCGAGAATCAGGCCCGCCGCGAGCGCGATCCCGAACGACAGCGCGAAACCGAGCGCCGTGAGCCGGAGCAGCCGGCCACGGAGCATGTCGAACTCCACCTCGAGGCCTGCAAGCAGCAGCAGGAACGCGAGCCCGAGCAGCGAGAGCACCTCGACGGGCGGATCGACGCGTACCCACCCGAGCACCGAGGGGCCGACGACGATGCCGAGCACGATCTCGAGCACAACCGAGGGGAGTCGCAAAGCCGGCGCGAGGCCCAGTGCGAGCGGCGCCGCGAAGGCGACGGCCGCGACGATCGCCAGGCTCGTGAACGAGAGGTGCACCCGCGAAGGTCTGACACCAGTGGCGCTTCGTTACAAGGGCAGGTTCCAAGGGCGCGCTCGCGGCCCCCGACCAGAGAGGCCGCGCCGGCTTCGCCGGCGCGAGCTGGGGCCCGGGCGGGCGCGGCTAGACGCGCCCACGTCCGACCCGACTGCGGCTGCGGACCGGACTACCCGGACCCCGGTCCTAGAGTGCCCGATTGCGGAGGTTTCTGACGGGTAGCCTGAGCCCCGTGGAGCAGGGCGGAATCGAGCTGATCCAAGCCGAGCAGCTCTGGAGCGACGACGACGCGGCTGACCACGGCGGCTGGTTCTGTGTCCGCACGGATCCGTTCCCGTGTCCGGCCAACGGCTGCCCTTTCGTCGCGGATTTCATGACCGCCGCCCACCTGATCCTGGTGTGGGAGCAGCGCGACGATCCGAATCTTCTCCACCATGCGCAGCGCGCCAAGGAGGTCGGGCGTAACCCACGTGTCGAGGCGTACGCGAGCGCGTACGGCCCGAGCGCCTCGTACTACGCGTGGGAGGCGGCCGGGGGCCCGGTTCACGGCGTCCGCGCTCGGTGATCGAGCAGAACTTCGGACGCTCCTTGACGCTGGGGGTCGAGGAGGAGCTGATGATCCTCGACGCGGAGACGCATGCCCAGAAGGCGGCGAGTGCCGAGCTGATCCCGGTGGTGGAAGTGCCGCGCGGTGCCGTGAAGACGGAGCTGTTCCAATCCGTGATCGAGCTCAACACGGACGTCTGCGACTCAACGGCCGACGCCGCGGAGGTCCTGCGCAGCCTGCGGCGTGGCACGACAGACGCTGCGCAACGGCTGGGATACGTGATCGCGGCGGGCGGGTCGCATCCGTTCGATATCGCGTCCGAGCAGCCGATCGCAGACAACCCCCATTACCGGAAGTTCGTCGACTATGCGGGCCCGGCGGCGAGGCGCCAAGGCGTGAGTGGGCTGCACGTGCATGTCGGCATGCCGGACGCGGATTCCTGTCTCCGGGTGCTGGAGCTCGTTCTGCCCTGGCTCCCGCTCGTGCTGGCGCTCTCGGCGAATTCGCCGTGGTTCGAGCGCGAACGCACCGGGCTGAAGTCGACACGCGCGGCGATCCTCGGGCTGCTGCCGAGACACGGCGCGCCTCCGCATTTCGATTCGTGGCACGCCTGGGAAGAGCTGGTCGACACCTTCGTCCGTTCGGGCGTGGCGAGCGGGTACACGGCTCTTCACTGGGACATTCGCCCGCACCCGACGCTGGGGACACTCGAGATCCGGGTTCCGGATCAGCCGACGTCCCTGATCATGACGACCCGCTTTGTGGACTTGTTGCACGGGCTCTGTCGGTGGGCGCTCGACGAAACCCCGCGCAATCCGCTCTCGAGGGCGATCTACGAGCAGAATCGCTGGGCAGCGTCGACCCACGGCCCCGGCGCGGAGCTGATCCATCCGGACGATGCCCGGGCCGCGAGCGTTCCGGATCTCTATCGGGAGCTGGTCGACAGGATCGGCCACGACCCGAACCTCGACCCGACCGTCTGCGAGGCCGACCGGCAACTCGAGTTCGAGCGGCCGGAGGAGGCGACGGCGGACCTGGTGGAGCGCTCGATAGCCTGACCGTCGTGCGCCGCGAGGAGACGATTCAGGTCAGCGGCATTCGCTGCGAGCGCTGCGTCCTGCGGCTCGCCAAGGTGCTCGAAGGACACGACGGCCTGGAGGCCGCGAATGCAAACCTGATCGGCGAGGTCTCGCTCGCCTGGGACGACGAGCGAACGTCCCGCGAGGCGCTGCTGGAGGCGATGGCGCGCGGCGGCTTTCGGGAGTTAGTGGCTCAGAGCCACTAACTCCGTTCCGGCCTTTTCATCCCTTTTCCGCACCCGGAATGAGTGTGGATAACCGGACGTTTATGGGGAGAACACCTTGCTAGGGTGGCCCGGATGAGCGAGACGACCCGGGAGCCCGATGCTCGGAGACTGGCAGCTGATGCACGCGACCGCGTGCGCTTCGAGGAGGACGCTCTTGCATTGTCGGATCAGGTCTATCGAGTCGCCCGCCATCTCGTCGGCTCCCGCGAGGAGGCGGAGGACCTGATGCAGGAGACGTATGCGCGCGCGTTCCGTAGCTGGCGTTCCTTCCAGCCCGGGACGAATCTGCGCGCCTGGCTATTGCGGATCCTCACGAACCTGAACATCGACCGGGGCCGCCGGCACCAGCGCTCGCCCGACATGCAGCCGCTCGAGGAAGGCGACTACTTCCTCTACAACAAGCTCGAGGCGGCGGGCGACGGGACAACGGCGGAGGAGCAGGTCGTGGAGCGCCTGTCGCAGAACGACGTCGTCGCCGCGCTCTCCGAGGTGCCGCACGACTTCCGCGACGTCGTCGTGCTCGTCGACATCGGCGACTTCACGTACGCCGACGCCGCCCAGATCCTCGACATTCCGATCGGCACGGTGATGTCGCGTCTGCACCGCGGTCGGCGTATCCTCAAACAGGCCATGGCCGAAACGGCGGTTGGAGGCGAAGTGGCATGACCGCATACGACCCATGCGCGCACTGCGAAGAAGTGATGCAGCCGTTCATGGACCGCGTCCTCACAGACGCGGAGCGCGCCGAGGCCGAGGCGCATCTCGACGAATGTTCCTACTGCCGTAAGCGCTATCGCTTCGAGGAGAACCTGCGCGTCTTCGTCCGGCAAGCCGTCGCCTCAGAGCCGATGCCGGTCGACCTCAAGCAAAAACTGCTCGACCTTCGCACTCCTCTGCAGTAGTCGGGCGAAAGCTTCGCTTTCGCCCGAAAATGGTTAGGCCGCTTCGCGGGAAACGCGCGCGGGCTCAGCCCGCGCGCTTCTTGGAGGCTGGCGCTGGTCCGCCGCGGTGCGGCGCGCCGATGCTTCGCGTCGCCGCGGCGCATCAGTTCGCCTGCGCGTAAGGCCGCTGCGCGAGCCTTACGCTCCGGCCTTCGTGTCCCCGGTTGGCGGTCGGTCTTCCGCTATTCGCCCGGCCCGCGCGCGGGGCCGACGATGACGAAGAGCTGGCACGCTCCGGTGCCGCCTGGGAGCGGTTCCGTCGTGACGCCAAGTTGCTTGGCGAGCCGTAGCGCGACGCCTTCGCAGTTCGGGGGGAAGTAGACCGTCGTCTGCGGATACGAGAAGTTCGATGCGCGGCCGACCTTCTTGATCGTGTAGCCGAACGCGCCGACGTGGCTTGCGACCTGCCGCGTGTAGTTGATGTCGCCGCTGCCGTTCAGGACGGTCACGGCGATCCGCCACGGCGGCGGGAGGATCGCGCCACTGCTACCCGTGGCGTGCTTGCCGCCGGAACGGGGGATCAGCAGCAGTGTTGCGAAGACCGCCAGCGCGATCAACACGGCGCCGATCACGACGAGTCGCGGCCGCGGATCGCGCTGGACCGGCAGCTGCGGAACCGGCAGGCCGGCGAGCTCCCGCGCCTCGCGGTTGTCGATTCCGAGCGCGCTCGCGTAGAGCACGGTTGCGGCGAGCGCGTCGTCCGGCCGCGGGAAGCGGTACACGCGGCCCTCCTCGAGCCAGCGCACCTCCTCCACGGAGATCCCGGCGCGCCGCGCCGTCTCCTCGACCGTCAGCTGCCGGTGCAGGCGCGCACGCGCGAGTGCTGACTCTTCGCCGGTCGGCTCGAGCGGCTCAACGAGCTCCATGCCGGTAGTCATTCTGCTCCTCGGTGCGGCCACCTTCAGCAACCTGATCGGCAAAATCGACGTCGCCTGGAGGGTCGAGGTCGTCGCAGGGCACCAAAGCGGCCGGCAGGGCCCTCAGACCGGCGTCGGGGACGGCATCCCAGGCGTCGCGCGCCAGCAGTAGCGGATGGAGCCGCACGCCCCCGTACGTCGCCGCCACGCGCTCGCCGGCGCCCCCACGCCAGGCCGCGATCACGCGGTCGATCGCCCGCGGATCGATACCCGGCCCGTCGCCGAGCACGACCACGGCGGCTTCGACCTCCTCGCCGAGCGCCGCGAGCCCGCAGCGGAGCGACGCGCCGGGCCCGCGCTCCCACTCCCAACAGTGGACGACCCGCGCGCTCGTCTCCGCCTCGTGCGCACCGAGCACGGCCACCACCTCGTCGACCGCGCGGCTCTCGCGCACGCGCTCGACGACGGGCTCGAGCAGCACGGCCTGCTTCGGGGAGCCGAACCGCCTCGAGGCGCCGGCCGCGAGGACGATCGCCGAGATCACGAGGTCAGGCTACGTCGTGAGGGTCATCCGCAGCACTGCCACACGGCGCGTCGGCCGTTCCGTCACGCGGTTGCCGAGCCGGGCGATCCGTTCCACAACATTGAGGCCCGTCGTGACCACGCCGAGGATCGCGTAGTCCGGCGGCAAGCCCGCGTCCGGGCCGGTGACGATGAAGAACTGGCTCCCGGCCGCCCCGCGCGGCTCGGTCGAGGACTTCGCCATCGCGACGACGCCCTCCGTATACAGGGCATTCGCCGGCGGCACGTCGACGACCGTGTACCCGGGCCCGCCCCGCCCGGTTCCGGTTGGGTCACCGCCCTGGATGACGAAGCCCGGGACGATTCGGTAGAAGATCGTCCCGTCGAAGAAGTGCTTCCGCACGAGCGCCGCGAACGACGACGTCGTGCACGGCGAATCCTGGACGTCGAGACGGAACGCGAACTCTCCGAGGTTCGTCAGCACGTCGACGTTGTGCGGCTTCTTCGGGTCGAGCAGCGGAAACGTCACCTGGGCTCCCGTTGTCGGACAGCGGTTCTCCGTCTTCGCCTTGCCGTGCCCACCGCAGCCGCACGCGGCGAGCAGGAGCACCGCTGCGGCTAGCGACAGCCGCGCAAGTCCCGCCACGGGGCGGTCACGTCGGCGGCCGATCGGCGACCTCTTCCAGCGCGCGCCGTACGAGCGCGCGCGCGATCTCGACCTTGTAGGCCGTGCCCGGCAGGGGCGTGGCGTCGTCGAGAGCCGCGGCTGCGTCGAGCGTCCAGGGCATCGGAGCTACCCCGGCGAGGGCAATCCGAATCCCGCCGGCGCCGCGCGCCGCGGCGACCCCGACGAGCGGGAAGGCCCACTTCCGGCGGTCCATCGCCTTCAGGTACGTGGACGCTTCGGGCACGGGAACGTCGACCTGGAGGATCAGCTCGTCGGGCGCGAGCGTCGTCGTACTGCGTGCGCTGTCGCTCGGGAGCCGGTACAGGTCCGAGACCGGCAGCTCGCGCGCGGTCGTCCGCAACGTCGCGCCCAGCGCGACCAGAGCGGCGGCGACGTCTGACGGATGCGCAGACGCGCAGAGCTCGTTCCCGAAGATCGCGTGCTCACGATGCGCGCCCTCCTTGGCGAAGCACCGCTCGCCGCCGTGTAGCCAGCAGTCGAAGCCGAGCCGCCAGTACCAGCACCGCGTCGCCTGCAGCAGGTTTCCGCCCAGCGTCCCCATCGACCGCAGCTGCGGCGAGGCAGCCAGCGAGCAGGCCTCCCGCAGGGCCCGCGGGATCTGCGGATCGACCTCCAGCTCGGCCAGCGTCGTCCCGGCGCCGATCGTCGTCCCGTCGATGCCGCGCGGGACGGCGTTCGCCAGTTGCACCAGCGTGTCGGCCTGGACGAGCCCGTCACGCAGCAGTGGGACGAGCTCGGTCCCGCCCGCCAGCGCGACGGAGCCGTTGCCGAGCGCGGCCTTGGCCTCCTGCGCGCTAGACGGCCGCAGGAGCTCCACGGCGCTCCCTCTCGCGCTCGGCGGCCTCGCGCAGCGCGCGGAGCATTTCCTCGCGGCTGATCGGCAGCGAGCGGACGTCCGCACCCGTCGCATCGCGGATCGCGTTCGCAATCGCCGCGGCGGTCGGGACGATCGGCGGTTCCCCCAGGCCCTTGGAGCCGAGATTGGTCAGGTGCGGATCGGGCACGTCCACGAGCTCGGTGACGATCTCCGGCACGTCGGCAATCGTCGGCAACTTGTAGGCGTCGAGCGTCCGCGTCAGGATCGAGCCGGTCGCGGGGTCGACGATGCGCTCCTCGGAGAGCGTGTGGCCGATCCCCTGGATGATCCCGCCCTCCACCTGGCTCGACGCGCCGAGCCGGTTGATCACGCGGCCGACGTCGTGGATCGCGACGATCTTCTCGACGCGCACCTCGCCCGTCTCGACGTCGACAGCGACCTCGGCGACCTGCACGCCGAAGGTCAGCACCTGCATGCCGGCCGGGTTGGGGCCGCGCGCGCCCTTGCCGAGGATCTGGCCGTCCTCGAGCAGGCCGGTGATCTCCGTCAGGGGCCAGGAGCTCCCGTCGGTGGAGACGATCCGGCCGTCCTCGAGATCGAGCACGCGCTCCTCGAGCTGGAACCGCTGGGCCGCGATCTCGATCAGTTGGTTCTTCGCGTCGGCTGCCGCGGAGCGCACGGCCGGGCCCATCGAGGGCACGGTCGACGAGCCGGCCGAGATCGACGCGAACGGCCCCCGCGCGGAGTCCCCGAGCGACACCTGCACGTGCTCGATCGGAACGCTGAGCTCCTCCGCGGCGATCTGCGCCATCGCGGTGCGCGTGCCGGTGCCGATGTCCTGCATCGCGGTGACGACCTGAGCGCGGCCGTCCGAGCCGACGCGGATCCACGCGTACGAGGGCGGCCCGCCGCCGCCGTACCAGATCTGAGAGGCAAGGCCGATGCCGTGCTTCCACGGTCCTGCGCTGCGCGCACGTACCTCGTCGCGCTTCGCCCAGTGCGGCTCGGCTCGCCGGTAGCACTCGGCGAGGTTCTTGGACGAGAACGGACGGTCGTCGACGCGGTCGGAGCCGGCGTAGTTGCGACGGCGCAGCTCGAGCGGGTCGAGGGCCAGCTTCGCCGCCAGCTCGTCGAGGAGGCATTCGAGCGCGAACGTGCCCTCGACGAACCCGGGTGCGCGGAACGCGGCCATTGGCGGCAGGTTCAGCTTCGCCGGGTACTGAACGGTGCGCACGTTGTCGCACGCGTACAGCATCTTCATCGGTCCCTCCGTCGAGGCCGACCAGCCGGAGAGCCCGATCGCGTTGACGAACTCGCCGCCGAGCGCCACCAATGTCCCGTCGGACTTGGCCGCCGCTGTCAGTCGCTGGATCGTCGCGTTGCGGTTGCCCGCCGCAATGTTCTCCTCGCGCCGCGTGAGCGCGCACTTGACGGGGCGGCCGGTGCGTTTCGCGAGCTCGGCTGCGATCGGCGTGTAGTCGCCGGGGCCGTTCTTCGAGCCGAAGCCGCCGCCCATGGCGTGGCAGACGACACGTACCTTGTCCGGGAGCAGGCCGAGGTGCTCGGCAACGGAGTCGCGGACGCCCCAGATGTACTGCGTGGAGATGTAGACCGTGATGCCGTCGTCCTCCCAATGGCAGACGGCCTGGTGCGTCTCCATCGAGTTGTGCAGGACGACCTGGGTCCGGTACTCGGCCTCGACGACGACGTCGGCCTCCGCGACGCCGCGCTCGAAGTCGCCGCGCTCGTACGTCTTCACGTCCGAGATGAACGATTCGCGGCGGACGGCCTCGTCCGGATCGAGCAGCGGCTCCAGCACGTCCCAGTCGACATCGAGCCGCTGGACCGCTGCCTGCGCCTGGCCAAACGTCTCCGCGGCGACGGCGGCGACGGCGTGCCCGACGTAGCCGGGCTCGTCCGTGAGCTGCTCGAGGTCGCTCGGTCCGATCACGGCGCGAACGCCGGGAGCCGACCGCACTGCGTCCAGGTCGATCCTTGTTACACGCGCGCGCGCGTACGGGCTGCGCAGGACCGCCGCGTGGAGCATGCCCGGCAGCTGCAGGTCGGCGGTATACGGAGCCTGGCCTCGCGCCCGCTGGAGGCCGTCGATGCGGGGCACCTCCCGTCCGACGGTCGTCAAGGGACCTTCGGGCCACTGCTCGAGCGCGTCCTCCTCGACGACGATCCAGACGTCCTCGTAGCGGCCCTCGACTTCCTTCTCGGTGCGAATCAGTCTCGCCACGTGCTGATGGCCTCCTCGATCTTGGGGTAGGTGCCGCAGCGGCACAGGTTCCCCGACATCGCATGTCGAATCTCGTCGCGCGACGGCATCGGATTCGCCTCGACGAGCGCCGCCGCGGACACGATCTGGCCGGGAGTGCAGAAGCCGCATTGCACGGCGTCCGTGCGGACGAATGCATGCACGAGCGGATGGTCGCGCAGGCCCTCGATCGTCGTCACCCGCCGGCCGTCGACCGTGTGCACGAGCGTGATGCACGACAGCGTCGGCACGCCGTCGAGCAGCACCGTGCAAGCTCCGCAGTGGCCCTCGCCGCAGGCGACCTTCGTCCCCGTCAGGCCGAGGTCCTCGCGCAGCACCTGCGCCAGCGAGCGGCCGACGGGCGCGTCTACGTCGTAGGCGTCGCCGTTGATGCGCAGCTCAGGCAGGAGTCGTCACCGCCACGATGTCCGCAAGGTGGATCAGCCTGAAGGTCGCACGAGTGTGCGCCATGCGGTCCTGCTCGTCGCCTTCCTCCGGGAGCGCGCGCCACATCTCCTGCGCGGCCGTCAGCAGCTCGCGGATCTGCTCGAGCTCGTCGCGGTGGCCGTTCGAGCGGTCGTCGCAGGCGTTTAGCGCCAGGCCGAGCACGCCGACGCGGTCGGGCTGCCGTGTCCAGAGCAGTGGCGTCGCCATCGACAGGTACTGGTGGATGCGCGCGAGCGCCATCGGCTGCTGGAAGACGTCGCTGCCCTTCGGTGCCGACGGCTCGAGCGGCGGCTCGCCGGCGGCGATGCGGTTCGCGTTCCCCGCGAGCACGCCCCGCACTTCGTCCTCCGTCAGCTGTGCAAGCCGCGCCGTGCGCAGCGCGATCAGCAGCGAGGCGGGCTGCTGTCCGTACGGATAGTCGGAGGCGTACACGACCTGCTCCGGCCCGACGAGCCGGTACAGGCCGAGCAGGTCGAGCGGGCTCCAGACGGACGTATCGAAGAAGACGCCGGCCTTGCCGCCCAGCCGGTCGGCGAGCGCCGCCAGGTCGGCGATGCCGGCGTGCGCGACGATCAGCCGAGCCTCGGGATACCGGTCGACGACCCGGCCGAGATCATCCGCGATCGGCGGCAGCCCGCGGCCGCCGTGGATCAGCACGGGCACGCCGCGCTCGGCCGCGAGCTCGAAGATCGGCGATAGCCGCTCGTCGTTGAGAAGGAACTTCTGTGCGCGCGGATGCAGCTTGATGCCCCGCGCGCCGAGGTCGAGGCAGCGCCTTGCCTCGCCGATCGGATCCTCGGACAGGTCGAGCCGGACGAACGGAATCAGCCGCCCCTCCGAGCGGGAAGCGAAGTCGAGCGTGCGTTCGTTGCCGGCGCGGAAGCCCGGGTGGCGGTCGGGCTCGTCGAGACAGAACATGAAGCAGCGCGAGATCCCGTACTTGTCCATGCCCCGCATGAGGTCGTCGTAGATGCCGACCATGCCGTCGATGTCGGCGCCGAGATGGGTGTGGGCGTCGAAGATCTCGGCGCCCTCGGGGAGCTCGCGTTGCAGCTCCTCGTCCCACTGCCCCATCAGTTTCTGGGCACGCTGCAGCGGGTCGTCCACGGTTTGGAGTCTATGCGCGGCATGGCGAGCTGCGCCGTTAGGATCGTGCCGTGTCCGAGATTCTGATCCACGGCGACACCATCCGCTCGCCCGAGCTGCGGCACGAGGTGCCCGTTTCAATTCCCGATGCGTTTCTGTACGCGGAGAAGGGCGACCGGCGCGTCGTGATCCTCCACTCGCTCGAGATCGCGCGTGTGCGCGAGGACGCGCCGCAGCTCGAGATCATTCCGCTCGAGCAGCTCGGCACGGACGAGCTGTTCGCGCAGGGGAAGCAGGGGTGGGAGATCGAGCTCGAGGTCGCGTTGCGCGGATGCCGCGAGCTCGGTCTCGAGCGTGTGACGGTCCCACCGTCGTTCCCGGTCGCGCACGCCGACCACCTGCGCGCGAACGGGGTCGAGGTCGTCGTCGACCGCGATCTCTTCAACGACCGGCGACGCTCGAAGAACGACACCGAGCTGGCCGGCATCCGGCGAGCGCAGCGCGCGTGCGAGGCCGCGCTCGACGCCGCGCGAGAGCTTCTCCGGCGGGCGGATCCGAACGGCGCCGGGCTCGAGGTCGACGGCCAGGCCCTGACGTGCGAGCGGGTCAAGCGGGTGATCGAGGACGTCTTCGCCGACCACGACGTCGAGGGCAGCGACATGATCGTCTCGCACGGCGCGCAAACCGCAGTCGGCCACAATGCAGGCTCCGGGCAGATCGCGCCGAACGAGCCGATCGTGTTCGACCTCTTTCCGAAGGACAAGGCGACAGGCTGCTATTCCGACATGACGCGCACGTACGTCGTCGGCGAGCCGTCCGACGAGGTGAAGGAGTGGCACGCGCTCGTGAAGGAGGCGCTCGAGAGCTCGACGGCCGGCGTCAGGCCCGGCGTGAACGGGCGGACGCTCTTCAAGCAAGTCTGCGACCAGTTCCAGGAGGCGGGCTACAAGACACAGCTGAACAAGGAGCCGGGCGAAGTGCTCGAGGACGGTTTCTTCCATTCGCTCGGCCACGGCGTCGGGCTCGAGGTGCACGAGCTGCCGTCGATGGGCCGCAACGGGCACGATCTCGTTCCGGGCGATGTGATCACGATCGAGCCGGGCTTGTACCGCTCCGGGTACGGTGGTGTTCGCCTGGAGGACATCGTGGTCGTCACGAAGGATGGGCACGAGGTGCTCACGGATTACCCGTACGACCTCGAGCCTTGAACACCATCGACACGATGCTGCTCGAGGAGCGGCGCTACGCACCCGATCCCGAGTTCGCGCGGCAAGCGAACGCGCAACCGGAGATTTACGAGCGCGACTGGGAGGAGTTCTGGGAGGCTGAGGGCCGCAACCGGATCACGTGGTTCGAGCCGTTCACGAAGCTGTACGAGTGGGAGCCGCCGTACGCGAAGTGGTACCTCGGCGGCAAGCTCAACGTCTGCTTCAACTGCGTCGACCGCCACGTCGCGGCCGGGAACGGCGACAAGGTGGCGTACTACTGGGAAGGGGAGCCCGCTGACGAGCGCCGGACGATCACCTTCGCCGACCTGCAACGCGACGTCGTCCGGTTCGCGAACGCGCTCAAGCAGCTCGGCGTCCGCAAGGGCACGGCCGTCGGGATCTACATGGGCATGGTCCCCGAGCTTTCGATCGCGATGCTCGCCTGCACGCGGCTCGGAGCGCCGCACACCGTGGTGTTCGGCGGTTTCTCCGCCGACTCGCTCTCGAGCCGCCTGAACGACATGGAGTGCGAGGTCCTGATCACGCAGGACGAGGGTTGGCGTGCCGGCAAGCAGGTGCCGCTGAAGCAGAACGCGGACGAGGCGGTCGCCGGCTCGCCGTCGGTCAAGCGCGTCGTCGTCTGCCGCCGCACGGGCGGCGAGGTGGCGTTCGACTCGTCACGTGACGTCTGGTGGCACGACGCTATTGAGGGCAAGAGCGACGACCCCGAGTCCTGTCCGTGCGAGCCGATGGACTCGGAGGACCTCCTCTACCTGCTCTACACCTCGGGGACGACCGCGAAGCCGAAGGGCATCGTCCACACGACGGCGGGCTACCTCGCCGGCGTCGCGACGACGCACCACTACATCTTCGACGTCAAGCCCGACTCCGTCTACTGGTGCGCAGCCGACGTCGGCTGGGTGACCGGGCACAGCTACATCGTCTACGGCCCGCTGTGCAACGGGACGACGGGCGTGATCTACGAGGGCGTCCCGAATTACCCGGACCCGGAGCGCTGGTGGGAGATCATCGAGCGCTACCAGGTCGACATCCTCTACACGGCCCCGACCGCCATCCGTTCGCACATGAAGTGGGGACCGGAGCATGCCGAGAAGCACGATCTCTCCTCGCTGCGCCTGCTCGGAACGGTCGGCGAGCCGATCAACCCGGAGGCATGGGTGTGGTACCGGGAGCACATCGGCGGCGACCGCACGCCGATCGTCGACACGTGGTGGCAGACCGAGACCGGGATGATCCTGATCACGCCGCTGCCGGGCGTGACGACGCTGAAGCCGGGCTCGGCGACGAAGCCGTTCCCGGGCGTCGACGCGGCGGTGTACAGCGAGACCGGCGAGGAGGTCGGTCCCGGCGGCGGCGGTTACCTCGTGCTCGAGCGCCCGTGGCCGGCGATGCTCCGCGGGATCCACAAGGACGACCAGCGCTACCGCGAGACCTACTGGTCGAAGTACGAAGGCGTCTACTTCGCCGGAGACGGCGCCAGGATCGACGAGGACGGCGACTTCTGGCTGCTCGGGCGCGTCGACGACGTCATGAACGTCTCGGGGCACCGCATCTCGACGATCGAGGTCGAGAGTGCGCTCGTCGATCATCAGGGTGTTGCCGAGGCCGCCGTGTGCGGCCGGAAGGACGAGCGCACCGGCCAGGCGATCGTCGCCTACGTGACGCTCAAGGGGAGCGCAGAGGGCTCGGTCGAGATGCTGGAGGAGCTCCGCAACCACGTCGGCAAGAAGATTGGGCCGATCGCGAAGCCGGCGAACATCGTCTTCACGCCGGAGCTGCCCAAGACGCGCAGCGGCAAGATCATGCGCCGGCTCTTGCGCGACGTCGCCGAGAATCGTGCGCTGGGCGACACGACGACGCTCGCAGATCCGCTGGTCGTCGAAGAGATCAAGACTCGCGCGACGACCGAGACGCGCGAAGACTAGGTCAGAGCTTGCCCGCGCAGGCGATCGCCGCGCGGCGGATCAGCCTATGCATGCGCGGCGGGATGCGCCCGCCCGAGAGCCCGATCCGGGCGAAGTCGGCGGTCGAGACGGTGTCCGAGAGCTTGTCGAGCGTGCAGGCGCAGTACGCCTTCGTGACTGAGGCGTTCTTCTGGCAGCTCCGCATGTAGTTGGTGACGACCGCGTCGGGATAGTGGAAGCGGCCGTGGGTCGTGACCGCCGCGGTGCCGGTCGGGTTCGTGGCCGTGGCGATCTGCGCGTTCGGCTTGCTACTGCTCCCGCACCCCACGATCGCGAGGGGGGCCAGAACCCCCGCGACAAGGACGACCCTCACGCGAGCAGCTTCTCAAACCTCGAGGCGTCGTCAAAGGGGCCGATCACGGCCAGGTTCGGGCCGCGCGTCGCGATCACGTCGCCCGCTACCCGCTGCACGTCCTCCGCGGTCACCTTGTCGAGCTCCGCGAGCACTTCCTCGGGATCGGGCGTCCTGCTCTCGAGCACCTCGCGGCGCAACCCGAACATGATCAGGCCTTGTGACGTCTCAAGCTGGAGGACGAAGCGCCCCTTCGCGAAGCTCTTTGCCTTCTCCAGCTCGTCCTGCGGCACGGCCTCCGCGGCGATTGCCCGCAGCTCGGCGGCGATCGTCGAAACGGCGTCGTCGATTCGGTTGATGTCGACGCCGGCCTGCGCGTAGAGCGTGCCGGCATCGGTGTAGCTGTGATTGAGGCCGTAGACGTAGTAGGCGAGCCCCCGGCGCTCGCGCACCTCCGTGAAAAGACGTGAGGACATGCCGCCGCCGAGGATCGTCGACAGCACCTGCAGCACGTAACGGTCGGGATGCTCGAGCGGATAGCTGTGGACGCCGAGGCAGATGTGCGCCTGGTCGGACGCCTTGGTGTGCACCTTCACCCGCGCGTCGCCGTTGACGCTCAGTCGCACCGGCTCCGGCTCGCCGGTCTCCGCCTCCGGATAGTCGCCGAGCAGCTCGGCGACGCGCTCGTGCAGGCCGTCGCCGATCTTCCCGCCGACGCCGACGACCATGCGCGACGGTTTGTACCAGTGGCCGACGTACGAACGGAAGCTGTCGGACGTCGCGCCGCGGATCGTCTCCTTGCGGCCGATGATGTCCCAGCCGAGCGGCTG
>WNGD01000588.1_pt1 | contig 48857 bp, 53 predicted proteins | sample 5400671 | NCBI WGS metagenome assembly WNGD01 (sample SAMN13153369, study PRJNA577476) | soil metagenome | isolation source: 40 cm soil or saprolite under grassland replicate 2 | place: USA:California | collected 2016-06-15 | reverse complement strand
CACGTGGGTAATGTAGTGCCGTGTCAAAACATGGCGGTGTACGCGTAAGGATCGCGCCGAGCCCGACCGGGTTCGCGCATCTCGGCACCGCAAGTACCGCGCTCTACAACCTTCTCTTCGCCAGGCAGAACGAAGGGACCTTCGTGCTTCGGGTCGACGATACGGACGTCGAGCGCTACCGTCCGGAGTACGAGGCCCTCATCTACGAGAGCCTGCACTGGCTCGGGCTCGACTGGGCGGAGGGGCCTGACAAGGGCGGCCCTTTCGCGCCTTACCGGCAGTCGGAACGCGTCGACATCTACAAGGGAGAGGCGGCCAGGCTCATCCAGGAGGGCAAGGCATACAGGTGCTACTGCACGCCTGAGGAGCTGGAAGCGGAACGCAGGCAGGCGCAGCTTGAGAAGCGGCCGTACAGGTACTCGCGCCGCTGCCTGATCAACCCTCCGCTAGACCGGACCGTTTTCGCGGTGCGATTCAAGGTTCCGGGCGGCGAGATCGCCTTCATCGACATGGTGCGGGGCGGGATGAAATTCGACGCCGACCTGATCGGCGACTTCATCATCGTCAAGTCGGACGGCTACCCGACGTACCAGTTCGCGAGCCCGGTCGACGATGCGCTCATGAAGATCACGCATGTGATCCGCGGCGAGGAGCACCTGTCCAACACGCCGTATCAGCTGATGCTCGTCGACGCGCTCGGCCACGAGCGCGCGGTCGCTTATGCGCACATGCCGCTGATCCTCGCCCATGACGGCGCGAAGATGTCCAAGCGCAAGCACCCGGAGCTGAACCTCGCGATCTATCGCGAGCAGGGTTACCTCCCGGAGGCGATGCTCAACTACCTCGCGCTCCTCGGATGGAACCCGGGCACAGCGCAGGAGATCTTCAGCTTCGACGAGCTCGTCCGGACCTTCTCCTTCGACCGCGTGCAGCACGCCGGGGCGCGTTTCGACTGGGAAAAGCTGAACTGGATGAACGGCGAGTACATCCGCAAGCTCGGCGACGATGAGCTGACGGCGCGGCTGCGACCGTTCCTACCCCAGCTCGACGAGGAGACGATCCGGCGCGCAATACCGCCGCTGCGGACGCGCATGTACAAGCTGGCCCAGGCGGTCGACTACCTGGATTACCTGTGGACGGATCCTGCGCCGCCGGCGCTGGATCCCGAGGCGGCGGAGCGCGTGAAGGCGGCGATCAACGCGCTGAAGGATGTGCCGTGGGAGCCGGAATCGATTGAAGCTGCGCTGGAAGAGGCGGTTGCGAGATCGGGCGCCGGCAAGGGCAAGTTCTACACGCCGCTGCGTGATGCGCTGACGGGCAAGAAAGTCTCGCTGCCGATCCACTACACGCTGCACCTGCTGCCCAGAGACGTTGCGCTGCAGCGATTGCAGCGCGCAACCAACGTACGCGTTTGATGGCAGGCAAGCCCGGCATGGATGGGACCTGCTGAGTGCCACTCACGATCGTCATCGACCTCGATCCGAACATCGTCCGCATTGGACCGCTGCTGATCACATGGCACGGCGTCTTCGCAGTCCTCGGCATCCTCGCCGCCGCGCGTCTTGGTTTCTGGCTGCTGGGAAAGGACGTGCCCAATCTCAAAGGAACCGGTGACGGGCTGGCCTGGATGGTTGTGCTCGGGCTGATAGGCGCGCGCCTTCTTTATGTGTGGGAGAACTTCAGGCTCTTCGCCGGGGGTCAGCTGCTGCGCATCTTCGCCCTCACTGAAGGCGGGATCAGTCAGTGGGGCGGCCTTTTCGGCGCGATGATCGGCGCCTACATATGGGCGCGGCGGACGAAATTCTCGTACTGGAAGATGGTCGACGCCGGCGGACCTGCCGCGATGATCGGGCTTGCGATCGGGCGGATCGGCGATGTCATCAACGGCGAGCACCACGGGGCGCCCACGAACCTTCCGTGGGGCGTCGAGTACGTAAACCAGAACACCCTTGGCGAGCCGGGCAAGGTCGTCCATCCCGAGGTCGCCTACGAGATGCTCCTCTGCCTCTTGATTCTCGGCGCGTTGCTCCCGTTCCACCAGCGCCTGAAGCAACGATTGCCCGCCGGCGTGCTGGGACTGATCTACTTCGCGTTCTATGCCGCGGGCCGGTTCGTGCTCAGCTTCTTGCGCACGGACCCGGCGGTCTTCATCGGCCTCCGCCAGGCGCAGATCGCGTCTGCGCTCATGGTCGCGATCGCGATCATCGCCGTGCCGATTCTTCTGCGGCGAGCCGCAAGAGGCGCCGAGCCAGCCGAGGCGAGGCCGAGTCGTGCTTGAAGTAGACGTGCACCTCGTCGTGCGTCGCGACCGCGGACTTGATCTGGTCGACCCATGGTGCAAGCGAAGCGTTCGTGTAACCACGCCGGAGCCGGAAGTACGCGACTGAGCTAAGGTCGACGAGCGGCGCCCGCGGCCACTTCTCTTCGTCCGTGACCACGAGCGCGCCACCGTGGTGGCGCAGGACGGCGTAGGTCTCGTCGTCGAACCAGGACCGATGCCGGAACTCCGCGCCGGCGGGCCGGCCGAGCACGGTGAGCAGCGAATCAAGGAGGTTCAGATTTTTCTGGCGCACCGGTGGGAACTGGAGCAGGACCGGTCCGAGCCGATCGCCCAGCACCGCGATGCGCGTGGTGAAGATGCGCGCGAGGCCTACGCGATCGAAGCTGTCCGCGGAGTAGGTGAGCCCACGATTCGCCTTCATGCAGAAGCGGAATTCGGGTGGCGTGTCGGCGGCCCATTTGAGGAGCGTCGACTCCGGCGGCGTGCGGTAGAAGCTGCCGTTCAGCTCGACGCCAGTCAGCCGTTCGGCGTAGTAGCGCAGCATGTTCGAGCCCGCAAGCGACTTCGGGTAGAACTTGCCCTTCCAGGTCGAATAGCTGAAGCCGGACGTGCCGGCGAAGAGCATTCGGTTAGGAGACCGCGGCTCGCGTCACCCGCTCGTGGAGCTGGCCGCACGCCGCGTCGGCCTCTCGCCCGCGCGTGTCGCGCACTGTCACGTTCAGCCCCTGCGCCTCGACCATTGTTTTGAAGGCGCGGATCGAGGCACGCGCCGGCGCCCTGTACGGGGTGTCGTCGACCGGGTTGAAAGGGATCAGGTTGACGTGCGCCAGCTTGCGCCGCAGCAGCGCGCCGAGCTCTTTCGCGTCGCGCTCGGTGTCGTTGACGCCGGCGAGCATCACCCACTCGTAGCTGACCCGCCGGCCGGTCGTGTCCGCGTACGCCTGCGCCGCGTCGACGAGGTCGCGCACCGGGTACTTGCGGTTGATCGGCACAAGCACGTCCCGCAGCTCATCGCGCGCGGCGTGCAGGGAGATCGCAAGAGTCACGGGAATTTTTTCCTCGCCCAGCTGCGCGATGCGAGGGATGAGTCCGCTCGTCGACACCACGATGCGGCGCGGGCTGATCCCGAGCAGATCCGGGTCGGCGAGGAGTCGGACGGAGTCGACGACCGCCCGGTAATTCGCCATCGGCTCGCCCATGCCCATGAAGACCACGTGTGAGAGGCGCCTGCCCTCCGCCGCCAGGATCCGCGCGGCGTCGACGGCCTGTTCCACGATCTCGTGTGCCTTCAGATTGCGCCCAAAAGGAAACTTGCCAGTGGCACAGAAAGGGCAGCCGATCGGGCATCCGGCCTGCGAAGAGATGCACAGCGTCGAGCGGTCCGAATAGCGCATCACGACGGCTTCGACCGAATGGCCGCCGTCGAGCTCGTACAGCGTCTTGGTCGTAAGCCCGTCGTCGGCCCGCGAGACCGCGATCGGTCGCAGTGATGTGACGCGCAGCTCGGCCTCCAGGGCGTTGCGGAGCGCTTTCGGCAGGTCCTTCATCGCGTCGAAGCTCGCCGTGCCCCGAGCGAGCCAGGTCCAGATCTGCTGGCGCCGGTACGCCGGGGCGTCGTGATCCTGGAGCCAGCGCTCGAGATCGGATGCGGTCAGAGAGAGAACTGGCGTCACGCGCCTACATTACCGACAGCTTCGTAGACCTCCCCCACCGCGCGGACCGTGCCGTCGTCGACCAGCTTGCGCAGGTGTGCCCGCAGCGTCATCTCCGCCGCCAGAATCAGCTTTTCCTCGAGCTCCCCGTAAACGCGTCGCGTCAGCTCGGCCGGCGTACCACGGCCCTTCCTGACCTCAGCGAGCACCTGCGCCTCTCGCTCCAGACGGTGGCGCCGGTACTCGTCGATCTTCGCCATCGCGTCGGTGACGGGATCCCAATGACCGGGGAAAAGCGTCCGAGGGCGCAGCGCGCTCAGCCGGTCGAGCGATGTCAGGTACGCGGCGACGTCGCCCTCCGGGTACGTGACCATCGAGCTCCCCTGGCCGAGGATGAGGTCTCCGGTGAAGACCGCGCCGTCTTCCGGGATCAGAAAACACAGATGGTCGTTGGTGTGCCCGGGTGTGTACAGCGCCGTCAGGTTGAGCGTTCCGACCCGTACGACGTCGCCGTCGCCAAGGCCTGGGTAGCGCCGGATCGAAGCGTTGTGCGGCCGCGCAAAGCGCTCGGCGAGGGGAAGGTGATCGGGGTGGGCGTGCGTGACCAGCACCACGCCGACCGTCTTGCCGGAGAGCCTGCGATTCAGGGTCGCGAGGTGAGCATCGTCGTCAGGGCCGGGGTCGATGACGGCGACGACCGGTCCGGCGTCGACGACCCAGGTGTTGGTGCCCGGCCCGGTGTATGGGCCCGGGTTGGGCGCCACGACTCTCGAGACGGCGGTCAAATCAGCGAGGACGGTACGCGGGCAAGTACACGTCTGCACCGTCGCCGCGACCGGCGTCGAGCCAGCCGTCCAGGTGCGTGTCCACGATCAGACGGACCAGGGGCTCGCCGAGCTCGGACACCGGGAGAGGCTTTCGCTCGCCGGAGGAGACAAACCGCACCTTCCACCAGCCGCCGATTGGCTCTGCCCCGACGCTGAGGGAGTCTCCCTGGAGCCAGTCGCGCAGGCGCGCGAATGCCTCGACGAGAACCGGCTCGGATGCGATTACCGCCGCGTCCTCAGGAACGCCGCGCTCCACCGATGGCAAGGCCAGGTTGAGGACCGCGCCCAGGCCGACGGCCCGAGCACTGTCCTTCGGCGCGATCGCCGCCGCCTCCAGACCCGCGGCCCGCCGCCCGACCTCCTGGGCTTGTTCGAACAGCCCCTCCATGAGCTCGGGGCGACCGAACGCCGCCTGCCGCGCCGACTCCTGAAGCGCGAGCACGGACGAGCGCAGCTTGTGACCCAGACGCCCGAGAAGGTGGTCCCGCTGCTCGATCGCGAGGCGCTGGCCGATGTCGGCAGCCTGCCTGGAGGCGCGCAACCCGCCTCGTTCTGCCCAACCGACGAGCCGACCGTTCAGGACCAACGCTTCCCATGGCCCCCCGGGAGGCGGGAACTCGACGTCGGCGGGACCGTGGCGGAGATGGTCGGGAACCGATTCCATTCCGCCGCCGACGCGTACCCACATCGGCGCGGCGACGCTCATAGGAGATGTAACGGTTGTTAGGTGCGAATCCGGGCAGGCACCGTGAAGCGGAACGTCGTGCCCTTGCGGTCGCTGGCGGCGACCCAGATCCGGCCCCCGAACGAACGCTCGACCACGAGGCGGCAGAGGTAGAGCCCAAGACCGAGGCCACCTTGGGACCGGCTGCGACCTGCGGGCCCGGTCTTCTCGAAGACCGTGTCGAGGGTCGCGGGGGGAAGGCCTGGTCCGTTGTCGGCGACGCTGATCTCGAGCCAACCGCGCTGCACCTGCCTGGCCTCGACCTGGACGGCCCTGGTCGTGTACTCGAGGGCGTTGCCGATCAGGTTGGTGAGCACCTGGCCCAGGTGCGCCGGCTCGCAGAACGCCTGCGGCAGCCCTCCGGGCAGGTTCACCTCGATCGCGGCGGTGCGCTCCGCGTAGCGGTGCGTCAGGACGTTGACGACCCCGTTGAGCGCCGAGCTCAAGTCGACCGGTTCGGGAGTCGGCTCGAAGTGCCGGGTCTCGAGCTTGGCGATGATGAGCTGGCTCTCGACCAGGCTGAGCAGGCGGTCGGATGACTCGTAGGCCTCCTGGAGAAGCGTGCGCCGGCCAATCGAATCGATGGTCTCGTCCCACTGCATGATCCCCGCGAGCGTGTTCTTCATCGCCGCGGCCGGGCTCCGCACCTCATGCCCGATGGCGCGAAGCATGAGGTCTTTTGCCTCCAGCGCCTGACGCTGGGCGGTCACGTCCTCGTGAAGCGTGAGCACGCCGGCAGGCTCGCCTTCGAGTCCGGGGATGACGACCCGCCGCACGTGGACAGTCCGGTCGGGGTCTTTCATGCGCACCTCTAGGGTGCCGTCGCTGTCGCCGTCCTCCACGGGCGTGGCGCCGGCGGCGGCGTAGATCTCGTCCGGCTGCCGGCCCGGCATCTCGGACGCCTGCAGGCTGTAGATCGACTCGATCTCGGGGTTGGCGTACACGATCCTGCCGGCGGCGTCCTCGAGCATCACGCCCACCGGCGAGTGGCGCAGGATCGCGTTCATCATGCGGCGCTCGCGGTCGAGGGCGTCCACCAGCTCCAGCTGGCCGAGCAGAACGGCGGCCTGCCCGGCGAGCACGGCAGCGAGTCGCCGTGTCTCCGCGGCGCCGACGGTCATCCGCGCCACGAGCAGCCCGGCAAGCCGGCCCTCGACCTGGATCGGGATGGCGAACGCGTCCTGAGGCGCGCCGAGCAGGTCGAGCAGGGCGCGCAGGCGGCGCCCGCCTGCAGACGAAGTCAGCGCGCGGAGGAGCTGCCCGCTGTCCGTGACCGGCACCCGAGGCAGGGAGTCGCCGTCGTCCGAGCGGCGAACCAGCTCTCCGTCCTCGAGCAGCCAGAGCTCGCCTTGCGATGCGGCGAGAGCGCGGCTGACCAGTCGCGCCATCTCCAAGCGGGCGCGGTCGGGTTCGGTCGGGGTCAGCTCGGTGAAGGCCGCGACCGCCTCGAGGGTTCGGATCCGGCCCCGCGTCTCGGCCACCAGGCGGGCGTTCTCGATCGCCACCGCCGCGTGGCGGGCGAAATCGAGCGCCGCCGCCGTGGGTTCTGGGACGAGGGTGGAAGCGTGGACGGCGCCGATCGCCCCGACGAGCCGGTCCCCATACCAGAGGGGGATCAGGTTCCACGCGTATTCATGGGCCGTGCCGCTCACGATCCCTGCCTGCGGGATGCGGTCGTCCGAAGCTTGCCCGGACCACCCCAGCACCTCCTCGGCGGCGGCGTCGCCGCTGGACCGAGTGGCGGTCACTCGGCCGTCGGTGTCGAACGCCCAGCAGGTCGTGCCTGCGCATTCGAGCATGGTGCGGGCCTGGTCGGCGATGTTGGAGACGACGCTCATCAGCTCGTGGCCGGCGAGAGCGGCCAGCTCCTGGATGCGCACCGACTGCGCGAGCGCGAGCTCGTTGGCGTGGTGCAGGCGCATCGTGCGTAGCGCGATGCCGACGACCGGCATGGCGGATTCGAGCAGCTTGACGTGCGTCGCCTGGAAGCGCGCGCCATCGTTGCGCATCGCGACAAGGCCGGCCACGACACGCTCGGCCTGGGTGATCGGGGCCCAGACGACATGGCTAGGCGAGCGGGTGAAGATGTAGTTGCCGACCGGTCCGCCAAGATCGCCGGGCTCACTCGCGAGCCCGTCGAGCACCGCCGTCCCGCTCTCGATCATGCGGCGGAAGAACGGAGCGTTTTCGATCGCGACCGGACCGATAGGGCTGGCAGGTTCATCGCTCGCACCGGCAAAGCCGGCGACAAGTCCCGCCACGTCCACGTATGCCAGCACCATGTGCGTCGAGCCGAGATAGTCCCCGACGACCGAGAACACCGCCTCCGACAGCTGGCGCTCGTCCGTCGCGCTCGCCACGCCCATGTGGAGCAGGTGCAGCGCCTCGAGGCGCGCGCGCTCGGTCTGCGCCTGGGCGAAGTGGTCGGCGTTGGCAAGGGCCAGGCTCACGTGCGCGGCCACGTCCTGGAGCAGGCGAACGTGCCAGTCGTCGAAGGCGCCCTCCGTGTACGACTGGAGCGAAAGCATGGCGGTGATCCGCTCGCCACTCAGGACGGGTACCCACACGAAGGAGCGAGACACTCTGCGGTCGTCCGAGGGCGGGCCGGACACGAACACCGCGGCGCCCTGGCCCACGGTCCAGACCTCGCGCTCGAGGCTCTTCTGCTCGAAGGACCGCCGCCATGGGTTGTTGCGCACGAGCACCGGCTTTCCGGTTTCGTATGACTCGCGTGACGGACCGGTGACCGCCAGAGCAACCGGCGGCACCACCTCTTCGACCCCGCCCACGTACTGGTAGCCCTCGGCCTGCGGCCCCTCGGCGGTCTGGGTGATCGTGGCCAGGATGAAGCCGTCGAAGCTCAGGTTGGCCGAAAGCTCCTCGCGCAGCGTGCGCATGATCGACCAGCGGTCGAGGCTCGAAGCGAGGCGGCGGCCGATGGAGTTGACCGCCTCCAGCCGGCGTCGCTGGTCTTCGATCGCCTCGTAGCTGCGCGCGTTGCGGAGCGCGAGCGTGACCTCGTCGGAGACCAGCTCGAGGAAGACAGCGGTCGAATCCTCATAGGCGTAGGGCCGCGAGCACTTGATCCCCAACGCGCCTCGAGCGGTGCCACCCTCTTTCAAAGGCACCCACAGCGAGGAGTGCGGGTAGTGCGCGAGCGCAGGCTTGTTGTCCGCGACGACGTCGCGCGCGGTGTTGGCGAGCGCAGAGCGGGCGGGCAGCGATCGGTCGGTCGGCGGTGAGTCGCCCTCCACGTGGAGGTACCGAGCCGGCTCGGCGCCGTCCTGGAGGGTGATCATCTCCAACGAATCGACCGGAAGCAGCTCCCGCAGGGTGCCGAACAGCCCGCTGAGCACGCTCGTCTCGTCCAGCGTCGACGTCATGGCCCGCGCGATGCTGTTCAAAGCATCGAGACGGCGGGCCTGGTTGCGGGTCAGCTCGTTCAGGGAGGCGTTGGCCAGGAGGACGCCGAGCCTCCGGTGCACGTCCTCGAGGAACTGGATCTCGAACGGAAGCACCTTGCGCTTGCGGTACATCTGGTAGCTCACGCTGCCGATGACCTCGCCCTGGTGCATGACCGGGACCCAGATCACGAGCTTGCTCCTGGTCGGGACTCCAGGACCCTTGCCGATCTCCTGTCGGGCGGATTCGACCGGCAGCACGACCGTCTTGGGGTTGGCGTACTGGCGGGCGAACGTCGACTCGCGCAGCGGCCGGCGCCGGATGTCCTGCAGAACGCCGGCGTCCAGCGGCAGCGAGTGGTACCAGCCCTCCCGCTCCAGCACCTGGAGGTTGATGGCGTCGTATCCGAATCTCCCCTGCAGGCCGCGGTAGAGGACCTGCAGCAGGTCGGCTTCGGTGATGCAGCTGCCCAATTCGTGGACGAGCGCGCTCGCCGAAGGTCCTGGCATCCTGCCCAGCGTCCGCCGCCCAGCCGCCGGCTTGGACCCGGTCAAGGTTCGCTTGGCCGTCGTTGCCGTCGCGTGCGACCTGCCGTTTCGCCGGGCTGGAGTTGCCATTGCCACGGATATACTGCCGCAGAATCCAAGGTGCCGTTCACTCCACCGAAGCCAATTGCGCCGACGCCCGAGGAATTGAGGGGTTCGACCGTCCTCGTGGTCGATGACGAGCGGGCCTGGAGGGTGATCCTGGAGACCGACCTGAAGATGCTTGGCTACAAAGTCTCGATGGCGGAAGACGCCGACCAGGCACTCGTTCGCGCTCAGGCCGACCGGCCGGAGGTCGCGATCATCGACCTGATGCTCCCGGAGCCGATGGACGGCTGGGGGCTGTTGAACGAGCTCCGGGCGCGCGGGCAGAAGGTGCCTGTCATCTTCTACACCGCCTACCCCGTGTTCCCGTCAGGCACGGACGATCCAGACGTAGTCGGTTACATGAGCAAGGCCGTCGACCGGGCGGACCTCTACGCCCTCCTCCCGGTCGCAATCCGGCGCTCTCGCGAGCGCCGAGACTCAGATTCCTAGCTGTTTTCTAGCCCAGGACTTCGGCGACATCGTTCAGGATGTCGACCCACTGCGCGCCGGCGGCGAGGGCCAACGCGCCCAACACCAGCAGAGCGAAGCACACACCCTGGACCCTGATTCTCCACGTCATCCCCAATTTACCCCTTTGTTTTTCCAACTACGCCAGGTCCGACCAAAAGTATGACGGGGCCCAGGCGTATTTGCGCACGCAAGCAAAGTCAATCTTCGTTAATAATGATGTAGGACAGGTCTTGGAAAACCGAAGCATTCGACGTGGAAGTGGCAACGGAGCGAGGCGGGAGGTGCGGCTGCCTCCGCTTCCTCCGGGCCTCGAAGTCTACCGCCCGGCCGACGTGCTCGGCTCCTCCGTCCTGGTGGTGGAAGACGAAGCGGCGATGCTGCAGCAGCTTCGGATCGATCTCCATGACCTCGGTTACCGACCTTCCGTAGCCGCCACGGTGCTCGAGGCGCGAAACGTGCTCGAGCACGAGCGCGTGGCGGCCGTGCTGCTGGACCTGGTCCTTGACGAAAGCGAGGACTCGGGCTTCGAGCTGTTGACCTGGATCCGTCAGCACCACCCGGGCCTGCCCGTGATCGTGCTTTCGGCGGCCCAGGTGAACTCGGCTGCGATCCGCCGGGCCTACGAGCTCGGTGCCAGCTCGTACTTCGTGAAGGGCAACGTGCCGATGGCACACATCTACTCCGACCTCGGCGCTCGGCTGGTGGAGCGGGGTACCGGGCGGCCTGGCACCTACCGATTCGGCCGGCTCGAGTTCGATCCCACCAGGCGCACCGTCCGGGTCGGCGAGCGCGACGGCCACCTCACCCAGCAGCAGGCGGCGCTCGTCCTCTTCCTGGCGCAGGGGTCCAAGCCGGCCACCGCGCGCGACCTGATCCAGGCCGGCCTCTTCCGCACCAACGCCGCGCACTCGACCGTCCACTCCGCGCTGCTCACGCTGCGCCGCCGGCTGGACGAGCTCGAGCCCGGACTTGGGGCGACGTTCGTGCATGCGTCGGCTCGCGGCTACAGCCTCGTCGCCGTCCATGAGTGAAAGCCCCACGAACTCAGAGGCGTCGCCGTGAGTTCGCGGGGGCCCCAAGACGATCACGCGACCAGCCCGCTGCCGAGCAAGTCGGTGCTCGACGAGGTCGTCGACCTCCGCCGCTACTTCCACAAGCACCCCGAGGTCAGCTTCAGCGAGCACGACACCACCGGTTACCTGACCAACCGGCTGCGGGAGCTTGGGCTCGACCTGATGGACTGCCCCACGGAGACCGGCGCCGTCGCGCTGCTCGACACCGGCCGGCCGGGCAAGACCGTGATGCTGCGCGCCGACATCGACGCTCTGCCCATCCACGAGGAGTCGGGAGTCGACTTTCATTCCCGCATCGACGGCCGCATGCACGCGTGCGGCCACGACGCGCACATGGCGATCATGATCGGGGTCGCCCGCACGCTGATCGACCGCATCTTGGAGGTCGGCGGCAAATACCTCTTCGTGTTCCAGCCTGCGGAAGAGATCGTGGAAGGGGCCAAGGCGATGATCGCGAAGGGCCTGCTCGACCACCATCGCCCCGACTCGGTGATCGGGCTGCACATCGCGAGCTTTCTCGAGTCCGGCACCGTCATCTCGAGACCGGGATTGCTGTGGGCGGGGTCCGATGCTTTCGACGTCAGTTTTTCCGGCCCGGGCGGACACGGCGGGATGATGGGCCGGCGCGGCAACGTGCTGGCCGCGCAGGCATTTTTCGTCGAGCGGCTGCACACGGTCGTGGAAGGGCTCGAGCTCGACGGCGTGCAGTGCCACACCACGGTGGGCAACATCAGCAGCGACGGCGCGTGGAACATCGTGCCGCGCGGAGTTCTCGTCCAGGGCAGCCTGCGGACGTTCAACGACTCACTTCGCGAGCAGGCGCTCGACCGCTTGCGCGACCTTTTGCGCGAGACGCAGAGCGAGTTCGAGATCAAGACGAATCTCGACCTCGTACACGGCACGGTGCCACTGATGAACGAGCCGAACGTCACACGCACCGTGATGGAGGTCGGGCAGGAGCTGATCGGAGAGCGGGCCAGCCTGCTCGGCCGGCCGCTCACGGTGAGCGATGACTTCGCCGAGTTTCTGACCCGGATTCCGGGCTGCTACTTCATGCTGGGCGCGCGGCCGGAGGGCGATACACCGCCCGCGCATCACTCGCCTGGATTTCGGATCGACGAAGCCGCGCTGCCGGTGGGAGTCAAGGTGCTGGCGGGGGCGGCCTCGAGACTCGCCGCCGAATAGCGATTGCTCTTTCTGTTTGCGATCGTGGTCGGCACCGTGTTCGGCCTGGTGGTCGGGGGCCGGGTCGGCAACCTGGCCCGACTCAGGTTCCACTGGCCCTGGGTGATCCTCCTCGCGGTCGTGGTCCGCACCGCCGCCCAGCTGCCTCCGCTCAGCCGCGTCGAGGGCGCCCAGTACCTTTACATGCTGACCCTGGCCGTGATCGTCGCATGGACGATCTGGCACTGGGACCGACTGCCCGGAATCTGGCTAGTGACCACGGGCAGCGCGCTGAACTTGCTGGTGATCGCCGTCAACGGGGGCCGGATGCCGGTTGCCGCCGAATTCGCCGGCTCGTTGCTCAGGAACGGGAGCGCGGGCCAGTACACGCTGATGGGGAGCGGGACGCAGCTCAACTTCTTGGCCGACTGGATCTCGCTGTGGCCTTCACCCGAGGTCTACAGCCCGGGGGACCTCCTGATCGCCCTGGGGATCGCGATCGCGGTGTTCATCTCGACCGCAACCCCAACCCGTATAGTGAGTTGACCCCGCCGTGATCATCTTCTGGATTTTCACGATCTTCGTCGGCGCCTCGGCATTCGCCTTCGCGCTGATCGGCCTGCAGCTCGGCGTCGCGTGGTCCCTGGTTTACGCCATCGTCGCAATGCTGGTCTGCCGCGGAGTTCTCACGCTGCTGAAACGTTGGCTGATCCTCAGCGAACGCATCGCGCCGGAGAACCACCCCGACGAGCGAACCCTCGAAACCAACCGGGCTTTGTTCTGGCGCCGGATGCGGAGCTTGGCGATCCTCTTTGGAATCTACTTCGCCGTTTTCTTTGTGTTCTACGGCCTGAGTCCACTGGAAGCGATGGACGCGTTGCCTGGCGTCATTGCCGCAGCGATACCGCAGCTTGCGTACTTCCTGGTGATCATGGTCGCCAACTTCATGCTGTTCTTCGGAGCTTTCTTCATCTACGGGCGGATCGGGCGCACGTATGTGGATCCTGGCGAGGCCAACTACGACGTCAAGATCGAAGACGTCCGCGGCCAAAGGTCGGCGGTCGATGAGATGCGCCGGATCCTGACGCTGATGGAGCAGGGTCGGAACTACGTGCGCGCTGGTGGCAAGCGCGAGCGAGGCGTGCTCATGGTCGGACCTCCCGGCACGGGCAAGACCATGCTGGCCAAGGGCATCGCGTCATCGATGCACGTGCCGATCATCATCACCTCGGGCTCGTCCTTTCAGGGCATGTTCCTCGGCATGGACGCGCTCAACGTATTCATGACGGTGCGCGCCGCGAAGAGCCGCGCCAAGCGCTGGGGTGGAAGCGTCGTCTTCATCGACGAGTTCGATGCTCTCGGCAGTCGCCGCAGCGGGATGGCCGGCGGCGGGGCGGGTGGCATGGGCGGAATGTTCGGTGGCGGACAGCTGGGCCTCAACACGCTGCTCGTGATGATGGACGGCGTGGACAACCCCGGCTATTTCAAGCAGATGGGCCGGCGGATGGTGAACATCACGCTGGACGGGCTCTTCTTGCCCAGGCAGATCGGAGTGAACGGCACGAAGATCAAATTCCGCATCCCAATCCTGCGCGCACCCCGGTACAACATCCTCTTCGTTGGCGCAACCAACCGGCCGCAGGTCCTCGACGAGGCCGTCGTGCGTCCCGGTCGGTTCGGACGCCAGATCATCTTTCGGATGCCGACCAAAGACGACCGCAAGGACATCGCGGACCTGTACTTCGCGAAGAAGAAGCACGATCCCGAGCTGGACACACCGGCCCGGCGCGACGAATTCGCGCGGGTCGCCGACGGCTACTCGCCGGCGATGATCGAGCAGGCGCTCTCCCTCGCGCTGATGTACGCGTTCGAAGACAACCGCGAGGCTTTCACGTGGCGCGACATTCGGGAGGCGATGGGCAACATCGAGGCAGGCCTGGCGCACCCCGTCGTGTACACGGAGCGCGAACGCATCGCGGTCTCCCGTCACGAGCTCGGTCACGCGGTCGCGGCGCGATATTTCTTGCCCGATGCCGTGTCGGTGCGACTCTCCATCCGAATGCGATCAGGCTCGCTGGGCCATCACCGGGCCGTCGACAAGGAAGAAGAGTTCTCCAAGTTCAGGTCGCATGCCGCCGGTGAGCTGCGCCATGGTCTCGGAGCGATCGCATCCGAGCGCGTCTTCTACGGCGAGAACTCGACCGGCGTGAGCATGGACCTCATCCAGTCGACGGACCTCGCATCGAGGATGATCGTGAACTGGGGCATGGGACCCGACCCGCTGCCACCGCATGTCTCGCGCCTCGCGGTCAGCATCGGCGAGTACCTGATTTCGATGGCCGCCTCCGTGCAGAGTGAGCTGACCGGCGAAGCAAGCCCCGCCGCGAAGGCCATGCAGAATCCTCGATCCCGCCAGGCGGTCGCCCAGGTGCTGGGTTCCGCATACATCGACGACTGGCGCGTGATGAACGTCAACAAGGAAGCCATCGATCTGGCGGCCGAGGCGCTGATGGCGCAGGGCGAGCTGGTAGGAGATGAGATTGGCGGCCTTCTCGACTCGGTTGGGCTGCGCGAACCGACCGACAAGGACCCATACCCCGCGGAGATCCCGTTGCCGCCGGTGCTCGAGCCGCTCAAGATCGAAGCCGAGCAAACGGCCTGATCCGACTCCGCCTCTCGATTGTGGTTGCCGTTGTCCTGGCGCTGCTGCCGCGCGTGGCACTGGCGCAGGACCCAGGGGCCGGGCCCAACGCGCATCACGAGGCGGCGCGGATCATCGGCGCCGAGCTGGCGATGCAGGACGCGACCAGACGGCTGCAAGCGCTCGCCGCCGAGAAGCCTGCCAGCGTTGCCGACAGCGTCCGGCGCGAGCTCGCCATTGCGGCCGCGACCTATGACTTTCGGCAGGCCGCACGCCAGGAGCAGCTACACGTCTACGCAGTCGCCGGCTACGACAGCGTCGAGTCGGCGGTTCTGCCGCTCCTGCCGCCGGGCGTACGAAGCTCGTTTGAGGACTCGATCTCAGCCCTCCACCACCTCTACATCCTCGCGGGCATCGATGAGTACTACCTGGTCAATCCGCACTTCACGCATCCGTACTCGGACGCCGCGCCGCTGAGCGACCTGCGCTCCTTTTATCTCGAGGCGGAGCGCCGGTACGGGATTGACGCCAGCTACCTCGCGTCGATCAACTTCATCGAGAGCAAGTTCGGGCGCGTGAACGGCCCTTCCTCAGCTAATGCGATGGGGCCGATGCAGTTCCTGCCTGGGACGTGGGCTCAGTACGGTCAGGGCGGCAACATCATGGATCCACACGACGCCATCCTCGCCGCGGCCCGGCTCCTGGTCCACAATGGCGCCCCGTACAACATGCGCAACGCGATCTTTCACTACAACCTGGATTACGACTACGTCGACGCGGTCGAGATCTTCGCCCGGGCCTACCGGGCCAACCCGGGCTGGCTGGACCGGATGTACTACTGGGATACGTTCGGCTAGCGCGACTTCCGGATGGGCGCGGTGCCGGCAGCCGCGGGATTCACGACGCCTGGAATGCCGCCACCACCGGCCAACGCGGGCTACGCGGATCGTTAGAGTAAGTACTCATGGAGTATCGGATCGAACAGTTGGCCAGGGCCGCAGGCGTGGCCGTGGACACGATCCGCTTCTACCAGGGCAAAGGCCTTCTCGACGCCCCGCGCCGCGAGGGCCGCGTGACCTGGTACGGGGACGCCCACGTGGACAGGCTGAAAAGGATCAAGGAGCTTCAGCAGCAAGGCTTCACCCTGACCGTGATCCAGCGCTTCCTCGCCGGAGAGCTCGAGGCTTCCGATGAGGCCCTGGTCGCGGCTGTCACCCGCCCGTCCGCACCTCAGACCCTGACCTTGAGCGAGCTCGCCGAGCGCAGCGGCGTCGCCGAGCCCCTGCTGAGGAGCCTGGAGCAGGCGGGTTTGCTGGTTCCGATCGAGGGTGGCGAGGAGCCCCTTTACCCGGCCGACGACCTCGAAGCGATCGCCGCCGGCATGAAGCTCATCGCCGCCGGCGTTCCCATCGGCTCGCTGATGGAGCTCGGCAAGGAACATGCCGCAGCCGTGGACCGGACGGCCCGGCAGGCGGTCGACCTGTTCGACCGGTATGTGCGCGAGCGAATCCAGGCCGAAGGCGGCGAGACCGAGGCCGCCGAGCGCAGGCTGCTGCAGACGTTCAACGACCTGCTCGAAGCCAGCGGGACGCTCGTCCGTCACCACTTCCAGCGGACAGTGCTCCGCGCGGCGCGGGAGCACATCGAGAAGCGGGGATGATCGCCGCCACCACGGTTCGGGCCTGGGAGCTCGACCGCACGCCGGACCTCGCCGACCTGGTCACGGCGGCACGCGACGCCGGCCACGAGGTGATGCTCATCGAAAGGCCGATGCCCGATGCGGTGAGCGTGGCTGCGATCGGGCGCGTGCTCGACATCGTCGCCGCGAAGGGCGGCGTGGGGCTCGAGGACTCGAACGGCAAGACCATCGACTTCGAGTCGGGCGACAACCGCATCCTCGCCGCATCACGACTGTGGCGGCGCATCGCGTCGAACGACGCGCTGGCCGTCGGCGGATTCGCCTATCGGACCGACCGTGATCCGGGCGGCGCGTGGTCAGGTTTTCCGGCGCTCCTCTTTCGGGTACCGGCGCTGGCGGTGATGCGAAGACGCGGCCGCACTTTCGCGATCGCGGCCTCACCCGAAGCCGAGGAGCTGCTGGAGCTGACGCCGACCGCCGTGAGAGCTCCCGCTGCGCGCCGGCTCGACCTCACGCCACTGCGTAATCCCCTAGCCTGGACGGCCGCGATCGAGAACGCCGCGGCGCGGCTGCGTGCGGGCGAGGCGGAGAAGGTGGTGCTCGCGCGCGAGGTTCTGGCCCGCGGAGACGGCGTGGTGTCGGCGGGCGTGGTGGTGCGCGGTCTCCGCGCCGCATACCCATCGTGTTTCACCTACCTGGTTGCGGGCGCCGACGGAACGGCGTTCGCCGGTGCGTCTCCGGAGCTGCTGATTCGCCGTTCGGGCAGGAGAGCCTCCGCTCAACCGATGGCAGGGTCGGTGGCTCGAGGGACGACCGACGCGGATGACGAGCGCCTGGCACACCTGCTGGTCCAGAGCGCAAAGGACGAGGCCGAGCACCGCCTCGTCTCCAGATTCGTCGTTCGCGCGCTGCAGCCGTTCGCAACGCAGATAAGCGCGGGCGACCCCGAAGTCGTCCGCTTCACCAACATCCAGCACCTCGCCACGAGCGTCGAGGCCGAGCTGGCAGATCCGGCGGTAGATGCTCTGACCATGGCCGCCGCGCTGCATCCCACACCTGCCGTCGGCGGCTGGCCGCGCGAGGCCGCGGATGTTCTCATCGACGACCTCGAAGGCATGGAGCGCGGTTGGTACGCAGGCGCGGTCGGCTGGATCGATGGAAGCGGCGACGGCGAGCTGGCGGTCGCGCTCCGCTGCGGGCTGCTGTGGGAGGACGGCGCCCGACTCTATGCCGGCGTCGGCGTGATGCCGGATTCGGACCCTGCCCGCGAGCTTGAGGAAACAGAGCTGAAGTTCAAGGCCCTACTCACAGCCCTCGTCTGATGGAAGCGACCATCGACGGCGCCCGCATCCACTACGAGCGCGCCGGCTCCGGCCTCCCGGTCATTTTCTTGCACGCCGGGATTGCCGACTCGCGCATGTGGGAACCCCAGGCCCACGAGCTGGCCAGGCAATTCGACGTGATCTGTCCCGATCAACGTGGTTTTGGGCGCTCGGAGCTTCCACCGATGCGGTGGTCGCCGGTGGCCGACCTGCTGGCTTTGATCGACGACCTCGACCTGAAGCCCGTTCACATCGTCGGCTGTTCGATGGGTGGCAGCCTCGCGATCGATTTCGCCATCGTGCATGCACAACGCATCTCGAAGCTCGTGCTCGTCGGGCCGGCGATTGGTGGCGCCAACTTCGGAAAGAAATATCCAGAAGTCTTTGCAGAGGTCCGCGCCGCGGACGAGGCCAACGACATGGCTGCCGTGAACCGCGCGGAGATGCATCTCTTCCTGGACGGCCCGCGGCGTCGCCGTGGATACGTGAGGCAGCCGCTGCGCGACCTGTTTCTCGACATGAACGGCGCCAACATGAACATCGATTGGTCGTCCGCGCCAACCGACAACCTCGACCCGCCGGCGATCGAGCGGCTGCACGAGATCTCAGCGCCGACGCTGGTTGTGGTCGGCGACGAAGACGTCCCGACGATCTTCGACGCGGTCGAGGCGTTGATGGAAAGAGTCCCGCACGCGCGCAAGGCCGTGATCCACGATGCCGCCCACCTGCCCAACCTCGAGCACCCCGCGGAGTTCAACCGGATCGTGCTCGAGTTTCTGCTGGCGGACTAGCCCTTCAGCGCGGAGGCCGCCGCCTCCCAGCAGAGTCGGTGGCCGCTGACGCTGTCCTCACGCTTGAAGCGCACGACCACCATCGTCGGCGTCGGCGCGGCGATGGCGTCCGCGATCGCCGGCTCGAGGCCGGAGCGGTCGGAGACGGGACTGTATACGAGCCCATATAGTCGTGCGACCTGCGACAGGTCGAGCCCAAGCGGTGTGGCGAAGATCTCCTCGAAAACGTCCGGGTGCTCCGCCTGAGGCAGGAAGTTGAAGACCCCGCCGCCGTTGTTGTCGCAGACGACGAGGGTGGCCTTGATGCCGTGGCGCTGCAGCGCCCAAAGGCCGTTCATGTCGTGATACAGGGACAGGTCACCCAGAAGCAGCACCGTGGGGACCGCGTCCCGGCCGGTCGCGACGCCAAGCCCCGTCGAGACCAGGCCGTCGATGCCGCTCGCGCCTCGGTTGCCGAAGAAGTGCTGCCGCGGCCGAGCCGGCGGCCAGAAGGAGTCAGCAGCGCGAATCGGCATGCTCGAGCCGATGAACACATGGCCCGGGTCAGGCAGACGTGCGCTGAGCGCCTTGACCACATGCCCTTCATGGATCGGCGTCCCCACGAGCGTCGCGGCGATCGCGGCGGTGGCGCGTTTTCCGGCGCCCACCCACTCTTCCCGCCACGCCGGGCGATCCATCGTGGGCAGCGCTTCGAGGAGCGGCTGCGGATCGCAAGCGATCACGTTCGTGGCCACGTGGTCCTCGTCACGCCAGGCTTGGTCTGGATCGATCAGAAACGTGGGCGCGGCCGCGGCGGCAAGCCAGCGGTTGAGGACGCGCGATGTCGGCGTTGCGCCGAGCCGGATGACGAGGTCGGGCCCATGCTGCAGCGACCAGCCGGCGCGGAGGAGGGCTTCGTAGGACTCGACCGCAGAGCCGGCCTCGACGCGCCTGAGCTGCGAGGTCGGCTCGGCGAGGATCGGCAAGCCCAACCGGTGCAGCGGCGCCGCGAGCCGCTCGCCTTCGCGAATCTCGCCCGCCACGACCAGCGGTCGCTGCGATCGCTGGAGCGCCGAGGCGAGCGCCGCGACCTGCGCCTGGTTGGGCAGGAGGCGGCCGGTCGTCGCGAACTGCGCAGGGGCGGGTGCGGCGGTCGGGATGTGGCCGGGCGGCGGCACGAGCGGCTCGCGGAACGGAAGGTTCAGGTGGACCGGGCCGGCGGACGCTTCCGCGACGGCGCGCGCGGCAATCCGGCGCCAGAATCGCGCTGCGCCAGGCAGCTCGACCGGCACGCCCGGGTCGAAGAACCATCGCACGGCGGTGCCGAAAAGCCGCTGCTGGTCGATCGCCTGGTTGGCGCCCACGCCCTGCAGCTCAGGAGGCCGGTCGGCGGTCACGACGATGAGCGGCGTGCGCGAGTAGGACGCTTCGACGACCGCGGCATGCAGCTCAGCCGCCGCCGTGCCTGAAGTCGTCAGGACGAGCGCCGGCTTACCGGTCGCCTTGCCGAGCCCCACTGCAAAGAAAGAGCCGCATCTCTCGTCGATATGAACGATGACCTTGATGCGCGGATGTCGCTGAAGCGCCATCGCGACCGGCGCCGAGCGCGAGCCTGGCGACACGCAGGCAAACTCCACGCCCTGCGCCGCCAGCTCGTCGACGAAGGTCGCGGCAAAGCTCTGGGCAGTGTCAGTCATAGGATGAGATGTCGCTCGTGATTCTGGACGTTGGGGACGCCAGCTTGAGCTACTTTGTCGCCGGCAATGGCCGGCCGGTGACGCTCCTGCACGGCTTCACCCAGAGCGGCCGCAGCTGGCGCGAGCTCATCGCCAGGATGCCCGAAGGCTGGGAGTGGATCGTGCCCGACCTGCGGGGTCATGGCGAAACCCAGATCTGGAAGGGCTCGTCGTGCTCCATGGACGCGTGCACCGAGGACATGATCAAGCTGTGGGACGCGCTGGAGGTTGAGAAAAGCCACCTCGTGGGCTATTCGATGGGCGGTCGGCTCGCGCTTCACATCGCGACGCACAGGCCGGAGCGCGTACTTTCGGTCCTCACCATAGGCGCGCATGCCGGGCTGGACGAAGACGCCCGGCAGGGGCGGAGGCAAGGCGACGAGGTGCTGGCGAGCCGGATCGAGAGGGACGGCCTCGAGGCATTCGTCGATTACTGGAGCTCGCTCCCCCTTTTCGCCGGCCTGGAACGAAGAGGTCCGAACTATGTTGCGGAGGTGCGCGCGGAGCGCATGCGCAACCACGTCGCCGGCCTCGCATGCTCGCTGCGCGGAATGGGCGCCGGATCGATGCAGCCGCTGTGGGATGACCTCGCCAACGTCACGTTTCCCGGCACCTTTGTCGCGGGTCAGCTGGACCACGGCTACGTCGCGTCAGCACGCAGGCTGGCGGCCACCGTGCGTAACGGTCGCTTCGAGATCGTGTCTCGGGCCGGCCACGCCGTGCACCAGGAGCGCCCCGAAGCGTTTTCGCGAGTGCTTGGCTTTCACCTCGCCGCAGCCACGGCCGTGGGCGTCTCGTCTTCGAGCTCGACCTCGGACTGAATTCCGGCCGCATAGTGAGCGGCGCCCAGCCGCTCCCGGTCGAGCATTCCTCCGTCGTCGATCTTGCGCAGGACGAAGTGGTCGTGTCCCTCGCGCGCCAGGAGCTCCACCTCGTGGGCCACGTCGGCCGGCCGCCGCGTCGTGATGAGCGGCGCGTTCACAGCAGGATCCCAATCGTGAACAGGAGCGAGTAGGCCATCTCGGCCACCGCCATCCGCCTCAACGCTTTGACGAGCTCCGGCGCAGAGGTGGTGGCGAAGGCGGTGCGCACCGGCATCGAGGCGATCGGTATCCCGAAGTGCATGGCCATCACCGTCACGCCGGCGAGCTTCGTCAGGAAGATGACTATCGGGACGGCGAACGCCGCGCTCACCAGGACCAGCAGCAGGATGCGCGTGCCCTGCCGCCCGAGCCTGGTCGCCAGCGTGCGCTTGCCAGCGGCGGCGTCGGTCTCGATGTCGCGCAGGTTGTTCAGGAGGAGGATCGCGGCGGCGAGAAATCCGACACCGCAGCCGAGCAGCACGCTGAGCGTGGTGATGCGGCCGGTCTCGACGTAGGCGGTGCCCACCGTTGCGACCAGGCCGAAGAAGAGAAAGGCGAAGACTTCGCCGAGACCGTAGTAGCCATAAGGCCTCGGTCCGCCCGTGTACGTCCAACCGGCGAGAAGACACGCCGCGCCGACGATCAGGAGACGCCAGTCGACCGCAAGGCTGAGCACAACGCCGGCAAGGCCGGCCAGTCCAAAGCTGGCGATCGCGGCCCAGCGAACCTGCGCTGGATCGACCACCCCCGAGGACGAGGCGCGCAGCGGGCCGACGCGGTTGGCGTCGGCGCCCCGCGCGAAATCGGAGTAGTCGTTGGCCAGGTTGACGCCGACCTGCATGGCGAGCGCGACGACGAGTGCGAGCACGCCGGCCCACCACCTGGCGCCGCCCTGGTGGACGGCGACCGCGGTGCCGGCGAGCACCGGGGCCACGGACGCGGCGAGCGTGGCGGGACGTACGGCCGACCACCACACGCGCGACGCGCTGGTCGACGCCGTCGTGCTGGCCATCGCCTAAGGCCGCTTGGGAAACTTCGAGAAGTTTGGCTTTCGTTTCTGCACGTACGCGTCCCGACCTTCCTGAGCTTCTTCGCTCATGTAGTAGAGGAGGGTCGCGTCGCCCGCCAGCTGCTGGATCCCCGCGAGGCCGTCGTCGGCGGCGTTGAGGCCTGCCTTGAGCAGGCGCAGCGCCAGCGGGCTGAGCTCGAGCATGCGGCGACACCACGCAACGGTTTCCTTTTCGAGGTCGTCGAGCGGGACGACCTTGTTGACCAGGCCCATGTCCAACGCCTGCTGCGCGTCGTATTGCTCACACAGGAACCAGATCTCTCGCGCCTTCTTCTGACCGACGATCCGAGCGAGAAGACCGACGCCGTATCCACCGTCGAAGCTGCCCACTCTGGGTCCGGTCTGGCCGAAGCGCGCGTTGTCCGCGGCGACGGTCAGGTCGCAAACGACGTGGAGGACGTGCCCGCCCCCGATCGCGTAGCCCGCGACCATCGCGACCACCGGCTTGGGAAGGCGCCGGATCTGGATCTGCAGGTCGAGCACGTTGAGCCGCCCGGTGCCTCCGGAATCCACATATCCATCCTCGCCGCGGACGCGCTGATCGCCCCCGGAGCAGAACGCCTCGGTGCCGGCGCCGGTGAGAATGACGACTCCGATCTGTGGATCGTCGCGCGCCGCCTCGAACGCCTTTGACATCTCGACCACGGTCTGGGGCCGGAACGCATTGCGGACCTCGGGCCGGTTGATCGTGATCTTTGCGATGCCTTCCCAGGTGTCGTAGAGGATGTCGGCGTAGCTGCCTGAGCGAACCCATCGAGGTGCGGCCGAATCTTTCAAGTCATCACTCCTAGAGCGATCACTAGCACTAATGCTAGCGCTCCGGAGAGGCGCCTATCTACACGTGCTGGCGAGGCCTCTTGCGAGGGAACAGGCGGACGATCTTGGCGTAGTCGTCCGGCGTGTCGACGTCGTCGGGACGCCCGGGTGCGGGCACGATGTCCAGCAGCTCGGGCCTACCCTGCAGCACCTGGCGCGCGCCGGAGTCGCCCTTCAGCTTCATGAGCGCAGCCCAAAGCTCGCGAGAGAGGATCACTGGCGGCACCCACCCCGACGCTCCGTCGCTGCCATGCGCGACCGCAACCGCCGGTCGTGAGCCCTCACGGCGCCAGGCCCGCAGCAGCGTCGCCACCGTGCGTGAACCGACGAGCGGCTGATCGCCGAGCAGCACCATCACCGCCTCGATCTCCGGTCGCATCGCGCGCAGGCCCACCTTGAGAGATGAGGCCATCCCGCTCTGCGACCTCGCGTTGTAGACCATCTCGGCCCGGCCCTCGATGGCCCGCCTGACGTCGTCTTCGGCATACACGACGACGGTCTGGTGGCAGCCGCCCTCCGATGCGGCCTCGAGCACGTGGCGGACCATCGGCACGCCGTCGATGTCGAGCAGGAGCTTTTGCGACCCGGGCATCCTGGAGCTCTGGCCGGCGGCAAGGACGATCCCGCCCACTGGCAGGAGCGCGGCGGCCAGTCGCTCGAAGGGTGGTCGGGCGGAGCGGATCCACTCCACCTCGATGCCCGCGCGGATGGCGACCTCCGCAAAACCGCGAAGCCTTCCGCCGTCGCCGTCGACGAGAAGGAGGCGCCGTCCGATCAGGGGAGTGAGGTCGGGCACCTGCTCCGGCAGGGCCACGACCGCGACCGAGCGGCAGTCGCTGCGGGCAATGATGTGCTGCAGGGCCGCGTCGAGGTCGCGACCGCGCACGACCATCGAATGCGGACCTTCGGGTTCGCGGTACGTCCTTCCCCGGATCGCGAGGTCCAGGTCCCCCATGACGAACACGGACATAGGCGGTTCAGCATGCCAGATGGGGACCGCCTTACTCTCCTCTTTAGGATGCCGGTTCTTGGAGCTCACGTCGACTCGTCCGGCGGCCTGCACCTGGCGTTCGAGCGCGCCAAGGCGATGGGGGCGGATGCCATACAGGTCCACCCTACTCCGCCCGGATTCTGGGGGTCGCCCAAGCTGGACGAAACCCGGATCGCGACCTTCAAGGAGGCGGCGGCCAAGCACGGCCACCCGCCCTTCTACTTTCACGCCGTCTACCTGATCAACCTGGCAGGCGACGACTCCACGCTCCGCCAGCGCTCGGAGAGCACGCTGGCCGGCTACCTGAGGGCGGCGGACGAGCTCGGCGTCCACGGCGTGATCTTTCACACGGGGTCGCACAAAGGCGCGGGATTCGAGAAGCGCCTCCCGTCGATCACCCAGCATCTCCAGCACGTTCTCGATCGAGCCGACCCCACCTCAGCGCGGCTGTTGATCGAAAACAACGCGGGACTCGGCGGCTGCGTCGGGGCGAAGTTCGAAGAGATCGCGCAGATGCTCAGCGCGCTGGACAACGACCCGCGCGTCTCAGTCTGTTTCGACACGTGTCACGCGTTCGCGTCGGGTTACGACGAGCGCAGCGCGGCCGAGGTGAAGAAGACGATCGACGAGCTCGACCGCGTCATCGGGATGGCTCGCGTGGAGGTGGTCCACTGCAACGACTCGGTCACGGGCCTGGGCTCCAACCGCGACCGGCACGCGAACATCGGGACGGGCCAGATCGGCGAGGAGGGATTTCGGGCCCTTCTCCGCGAGCCTCGGCTCGCCCGACTGCCCTTCATCCTCGAGGTACCCGGCGCGGGTGGCGGGCCTGACGCCGAGCAGGTCGCCGTGCTGAAGAGGCTCGCGGCTTAGGCCGCGTCGGAAGCGGAGCGGTCGTCCTCGACCCCGATCGGAGCGTGCCTCCGAGGCGGGCGCCGCATGGCGAGCCCGGCCAGCTGCCACACCCGCCTGCCGAGCAAAGCCGCCACGTGGGCGACGCCAAAATGGGGGTGCGGGCCGTAGAGGCGCGAGTTCTCAGCCTCGCGCTGGACGTCCTTCAGCCGCTGCCACATCATGTCCTCGTTCTCATACGGGTTCATGGTCCTACCTCCGTGTAACCGGCTAAGCGTTGATACCAGTTATTATAACCAATGTTGCGGTATTTGTGGTTATGGGTACACTGAATCGCGATGTCTGATCGGGAAACCGCCGGCGGAGAGCTCGGCCTCGTCCAGGCATTCGTCAACACGGTCGACCTGCAGGACGGACCGGAAGAGCTCAACGACCCAAACACGCTGCGGACCTGGCTGGTTGCAAGCGGCTTGATGGATTCCAGCCAGTCGGTGGACGAATCGGACCTGAAGCACGCCATCGCCGTGCGGGAGGCGATGCGAGGCATGATCGGGGGCAACTCCGGCCGGCGCGTCTACCCCGTCGACCTGGCGACCCTCAATGAGGCGGCCGCGGCGAGCCGCCTCCGGATGCGGTTTGGCTCGGGTGGCAGGCCCCGGCTCGAGCCGGAGGCTGCGGGCGCCGTCGGTGCGATCGGCCGGCTCGTGGCAACGATGTACTCCGCCATGCAGAGCGATGAGTGGGACCGGCTGAAGCTCTGCTCCTCAGACCCCTGCCGCTGGGTCTTCTACGACCGCTCCCGGAACCAGTCGAGCCGATGGTGCAACATGGCCTCCTGCGGCAACCGCGCCAAGGCGAAGCGCTTCAGGCAGAAGCGCGTACCGCCTTCATAGAGGCGCCCGAGCCGCCGAACCTCACCGCTGTGATCTCGGCCAGGATGCCGAGCGCCGTCTCCTCCGCCGCGCGGCTGCCCAGGTCGAGGCCGATCGGTCCGTGAACCCGCGCCAGCTGCTCCTCGGAGAAGCCCTCCTTGCGCAGCGCGTCGAAGCGGTTCTGGTTTGTCTTCCGGCTCCCGATGGCGCCGATGTAGCCCGCGTCCTTCGTCAGCACCGAGCGTAGGGCTGGCAGGTCGAACTTCGGATCGTGGGTCAGGATCACGACGTAGGTCGAGTTGTCGACCGCGATCTTCGCCATCGCCTCGTCCGGCCAGCCGACGATGAGCTCGTCTGCGTCAGGGAACCGCTCCTTGGTCGCGAACTTCGCGCGTGCGTCGACGACCGTCACTCGATAGCCCATCAACTTCGCGAGTCTGTGCAGCGGGATCGCGATGTGGATCGCGCCGACGATCACCAGCTGCGCCGGTCGCCGGAACGGTTCGACGAACACGTCTCCATCTCGACGCGCGAGCTCGGTCCCGGAAGGCGTCCCGGTAACCAGCTCTGCTTCACCCGTCGACAGGTTCGTGCGGAGCGTCGCGGACTCGTTGCGGTTGAGGATTCCGACGAGCTGCCTGTGAGCGCGGCCCAGGGGCTGGACGAAAACCTCGATATGTCCGCCGCAGGCCAGACCGACCTCGAACGCGACGTCGTCCGCCACGCCGAACGCAGCCACCTTTGGTGTTCCGCTCTTCAGGACCTTCTGGGCTTCCTCAAACACGGCGCCCTCGATGCAGCCGTTCGACACCGAGCCCGCCATCTTCCCGGAGCGCGTGACCAGCATCTTCGAACCCAGCGGTCGCGGGCTCGAACCCCACGTCTCCACCACGGTCGCGAGGGCGATGTCCTCGCCTTCCCGCGTCCACTGATTCAGCTCGTCGAGGACTTCTCTCATCGCGACGTCCTCGTGTCGAGACCTGCCAGAAGCCTGCCCAGGTCGTCGAGAGCCTGGACGTTGTGCGCGGCGAGAAAGTCATCGCAGTGGGGCAGCGCGGCGGCCATTCCGCGCGTCAGAGGCTCGTACCCCTCCGAGCCGAGGAGCGGGTTCAGCCAGATCAGTCGGTGAGCGGAGCGTCGCAGGTGGATGAGCTCCGATGTGAGGTGAGCCGGGTCGCCGCGGTCCCACCCGTCGCTGATGATGACCACGACTGCGCCGTGACCGAGGACGCGCCGCGCCCAGCGGCGGTTGAAATCGCCGATCGCGTCGCCGATCCGAGTGCCGCCGCTGAAATCGTGGACGCCCTTGCTGACCGAATCGAGGGCCTTGTCGAGGTCGCGCTGGCGGAGCAATCTCGTGATCCTCGTCAACCTGGTTGAGAAGACAAACGCCTCGAGGTCCTCTCGGCGCGCGACTGCGTGCGCAAAGATCATCAACAGTCGGGAGTAGCGCTCCATCGAGCCGCTGACGTCGCAGATCAGCACCAGCGGCCGCCGGCGGACGCGCGGCTTGCGCCGGAAAAGTGTCATCAGCTCGCCGCTCGACCGGATCGCGTGACGGGCTGAGCGCCTGAGGTCGATGCGGCCGTCGCGGGACGGGCGCAGGCGGCGCGTGCGACGCTCGGCCACGCGCCACGGCGCCTGCTCGAGCAGTTTTCGCACCTGCTCGGTCTCAGCCCAGGTCATCTCTTCGAAGTCCTTGTGGCGGAGCAGCTCCTCTGCGCTGTAGCCGCTCGAGCTGGCCGGGAACTCGGTGGGGTTCTCGCGATTCATCTGCGACATGTTCAGCCCGAGGGCGTTCGCCCAGGCTTTCGCGCGCTCGGGAGCCATCGGCAGCGGCCGGCTGCGGCCCGGAATCGTGCCGGCGGACGCACGCGGGTCGGCCGGCGCCCAGAAGATGTCGAACGCGGCCTCGAATGTCGGGATGTCCTCTTTTCGGCTCACGAAGACCGAGCGGAGGGCGTTGCGGAAGTCGTCGCGCTGCTTGAGGTCGATGAACCCAAGCGCGCGGGTGGCGTCGGTCAGGCGGCGCGGCCCCGCCTCCAGGCCCGCGTCGTGCAGCAGGCGGGCGAACGCCCCCAGTCGGGGCAGCAGGTCGGGCCGCTGCTCAAGCACGTTGAGCCTTCTCGACCAGAGCAGGCACCTGCTCGCGCACGCGTTCCAGATCCTCCTGGTACTTGAGCGCCGCACCCATCGTGGCGCTGACCAGGCCGGCGTCGATCCGCGTCGCCCCCAGCGTGGCCAGCGAACGGGCCCAGTCGAGCGTCTCCGCCACGCCCGGGACCTTGTACAGGTCCATGCCGCGCAGCCCCTGCACCAACGCCGCGACCTCACGCGCCAGGCCGTCGGCTGCTTCCGGCGCGCGGGCGCGCACGATCTCGACCTCCTTGTCGAGGTCGGGGTAGTCGATCCAGTGATACAGGCAGCGGCGCTTCAGCGCGTCATGCACCTCGCGTGTCCGATTCGATGTGATCACGACCAACGGCACCTGGCGCGCCTTGATCGTGCCGATCTCCGGGATCGAGACCTGGAAGTCGGACAGCAGCTCGAGAAGGAACGCCTCGAACTCCTCGTCTGAGCGGTCGATCTCATCGATGAGCAGCACTGGTGGTGTCGGGTCGTCGTTGTCGATCGCGTCGAGCAGAGGCCGCCGCAGGAGGAAGTCAGAGCTGAAGATTTCGCGCTCGGCGGTCTTTCGATCTTCGCCCTCGCCCATGAGCCTGATGTGCAGCAGCTGACGGGGGTAGTTCCACTCGTATACGGCGTGGGCGAGGTCGATGCCCTCGTAGCACTGGAGCCGGATCAGCCGCGCGCCGAGGACCTCGGCCATGACCTTCGCCGCCTCGGTCTTGCCGACGCCCGCCTCGCCTTCGATGAAGAGAGGCTTCTGCAGCCGGAGGGCGAGGAAGATCGAGGTGGCCAGCGCGCGGTCGCCGATGTAGCGCCGCTCGCGCAGCCGCCGCTCGACGTCCTCGATCGTTGCCGGTGCTGTCACGGTGAGAAAGAGTACGAGTGTGGCCCGGTCAGCCGGACCGGGCCACAACCCAAGCCTTGCTACTTGCCTTCGGCCTGGTTTATCGCCCGCTTGGTCAGCACCCGGGCAAGGTGCTTCTTGTACTCGGGGCTGGCGCGCAGGTCGCCGGCCGGGTCGAGCCCGTCCGACGCGTGCTGCGCCGCGTCCTCGGGCTTGGCGCCATCGTGCAGCGCCTCCTCCACTGAGGTCGCGCGCACGGGGGTCGGTCCAACGTTGGTCAGCCCGATCCGCCAGCCGCCGTCCATCTTCTGGGCCGCCACCCCGACGATCGCCCAGTCGAACAGCCGGCGACGGAACTTGACGTACTTGTGGGGTCCGTTGGCCACAGGGAAGACGACCTCGGTCACGACCTCGTCGGGTCCGAGTGCTGTCGTGAAGAGGTCCTTGAAGAAGTCCTTGGCCGCGATGGTCCGCTTGTTGGTGACGATGTCGGCGTCGAGGATCAGCGCGAGCGTCGGATAGTCGCCCGCCGCGTCAGCATGTGAGATGACCCCGCCCATCGTCCCCATGTTCCGGACCTGGTTGTCGCCCACCTCGCCCGCGATCTCCGCGAGGAGGGGGAGCTTGTCCTGGACCACGCTCGAGTTCTGGATCGCGACGTGGCGCGCCAGCGCGCCGACGTGCAGCTTTCCGCCGCTCTCCTTGATCTGGTCGAGGTTCTTGATGCCGTTGATGTCGACCAGGGCCTTCGGCTGGGCCAGGCGCAGACGCATGAGCGGGATGAGGCTGTGTCCACCGGCCAGGATCTTTGCGTCCTCGCCGTACCTGCCGAGCAGGTTCGAGGCCTCCTCGACCGAGGAGGCACGGGCGTATTCGAATGCGGCGGGTATCAATTGCGCGCCTCCTTGATCATCTTCCAGAGTCGGTCTGGGCTTGCAGGCATGTCGACGTGTTTGATACCGAATGGGCTCACCGCGTCCACTACCGCGTTGATGACTGCCGCGCTGGCCGCGATCGTGCCTGCCTCTCCGATGCCTTTCACCCCGAGCTCGTTCGTCGGGCTCGGAGTAAGCGTGTTGTCGAGGACCATCTCGGGCATCTCGTTCGCCGTAGGCACGAGGTAGTCAGTCAGCGTTCCAGTGCGAAGCTGCCCCGAGTCGTCGTCGTAGACGACTTCCTCGTACAACGCCTGAGCGATGCCCTGGGCGATCCCTCCAACGATCTGCCCCTCGACGATCATCGGGTTGATGACGTTGCCGCAGTCGTCAACCGCAATGTATTTGCGAAGGTCGACGCCGCCGGTGTCTGGGTCGACTTCAACGACGGCCACATGCGCTCCGAATGGCCAGGTGAAGTTGGGCGGGTCGAAGTAGCTCACGGCTTCCAGACCTTGCTCCATTCCTTCTGGAAGTCCAGCGCCGTAGCTGGCAAACGCTATCTCGCCAAAGGCCTTTACCTTGTCAGGGCTGCCTTTGACGTGGAAGCGGCCCTGGTCGAAGACGATGTCTTCCTCTGACGCCTCGAGGATGTGGGCCGCGAGCTTCTTCGCCTTGTCGACGACTTTGAGACACGACTTGCGGATGGACATCCCGCCCACAGCAACACTCCGGCTGCCGTACGTGCCGTAGCCCATCGCGGGTCCTTCCGCGGTGTCGCCGTGACGCAGCTCGATCGACTCGTACGGGACACCGAGCGTGTCGGCGGCGATCTGGGCGAACGTGGTGTCGTGGCTCTGTCCGTGGGAGTGGGTGCCGACGTAGACGGTCACGCTGCCCGTGGGAAGAACCCTGACCTGCGACGACTCGACCAGGGCCACGCCCGCAGCGGGCGCGGTGGCAGCGCTGGGGCCGAGGCCGCAGATCTCGATCCAGGTCGAAAGACCGATTCCGAGATACCGGCCGTGCTTCCGCCCCTCGGCCTGCTCGCGGCGCAGCTGGTCGTAGCCGGCAATCTTGAGCGCCTTGTCGAGCGACCCGTTGTAGTCGCCCGAGTCGTAGACGAGGCCGAAGTTGTTGGTGAATGGAAACTCCGTGGCGAAGTTCTTGCGCCGGATCTCGGCCGGGTCCATGCCGATCTTGTCGGCGATGAGGTCGACCGCCCTCTCGACGAGGTGCGTCGCCTCAGGTCGGCCCGCACCGCGATAGGGATCGGTCGAGGTCTTGTTGGTGAGGACTCCGACGGTCCTCGAGGCGACATGCTTCCACCTGTACGCGCCGCCGGCGAGCAGGCACGCGACTGCCTGAAACGCTCCGAACACCCCTTGATAGGCGCCCAGGTCGATGTACTGCGTGACGTTGAGCGCCACCAGCGTGCCGTCCTTCTTCGCGCCCACCTCGATGTCGAAGATCTGGCCGCGGCCGTGGGTCGTGGCGACGAGGTTCTCCGTCCGGCCCTCGATCCATTTGACCGGGTGGCCGGAGAGCTTGGATGAAACGACGGCCAGGTACTCCTCTGGATACGGCCGGAGCTTGCTGCCAAACGCGCCACCGACGTCTGGTCCGGCGATCACGCGCACCTGGCTTTCGGCCAGACCGCAGGCGGTACCAACGAAGAGTCTGATGAAATGCGGGACCTGGCTCGAGGTCCACAGAGTGAGCCGTTTGTCGTAGTTGTCATAGTCGGCGACGAGTCCACGGCCTTCCATCGCGATCGGGAACAGTCGCTGCTGGAGGATTCGCTCCTTGACCACCACGTCCGCCTCTTTCATCACGTCCGGGTTCTCAGGCGCGTACGTCAGCTCCCACCCGATGTTGTCCGGAGCGCCGATGTGGGCGGTCGGGCTGCCTTTCTCCATTGCCTTCTCGATGTTCATCACGGCCGGCAGCTGGTCGTACTCGACCTCGACGAGCTGCGCTGCGTCAGCCGCCTGATACCGCTCCTCCGCCAGCACCACCGCCACCGGCTCGCCCTGATAGACGACCTCGTCGTGCGCGATCGGGAACTGGTTCGGAACCTGCTTCTTCTCGGCCACGAACGAGTTGGAGACCGGCAACCCGCCTGCGATGTGGTCCTTGAAATCTGCGTACGTGTACACCGCCTGCACGCCGGGCGCAGCCTTGGCGGCGGCGAGGTCGATCGAGCGGATCTTCGCGTGCGCGTAGGGACTCCGTACGACGTTCATATGAAGCATCCCTGGGCGCGTCATGTCGTCGACGTAGCGACCGTGCCCGCTGACGAGGCGAGGATCCTCGCGACGATGGATCTTCGCGCCGATCATCGTGGTGATGGCCATTACTCACCCCCCGTGGCCATCGCGGCCTTCTTCTCGGCGGGCGCCTTGGCGCCGCCCATCGTCCGGGCGGCGGTCTGCACGGCCTTGACGATGTTCACGTAGCCCGTACACCGGCAAAGGTTGCCTTCGAGTCCCTTGCGAATCTCGTCCTCGGTCGGGTTCGGATTGGTCGCAAGGAGGTAGGCCGCGGCCATGATGAATCCAGGAGTGCAGTAGCCGCACTGCAGGCCGTGCTCGTCCCAGAACGCCTGCTGGATCGGGTGCAGCTCGCCATCCCTGGCCATGCCCTCGATCGTGGCCAGGCTCCTGCCTTCGGCCTGGACGGCAAACATCGTGCAGCTCTTGACCGCCATGCCGTCGACGAGGATCGTGCACGCCCCACACTGGCTGGTGTCGCACCCGATGTGGGTGCCCGTGAGCCCCAGGTTGTCGCGGAGGTGGTGTACGAGCAGAAGGCGGGGCTCGACCTCATGCTCGTACCGGCGGCCGTTGACGGTGGTCGCGACCTTGTGTTTCATCCGGTCCTCCTAAATCCCCTCAAAGGCAGCGAACCCGCCGCCTCTCCAACCCACCGAAGGACTAACCCCTCTATTGCGCTACTTTTAGCCAGGAAATGCAACTGGAGAATTCCTTTCATGTCAGCGCGCCGCCCGAGCGTGTCTTCGAATACCTCCTCGATGTCAACAAGATCGTCGGCTGCGTGCCCGGCGCCGAGCTGACCGAGGTCGTCGACCAGACCACCTTCAAGGGGAAGGTCAAGGTCAAGGTCGGCCCGATCACGGTCGCCTACAGCGGCACGGCACGGATCTCAGACCGGAACGACGAGGAGCGCCGCGCTACTCTCTCGGCGGAAGGTCGAGAGACAACGGGTCCGGGCTCCGCGCGCGCGACCGCGCAGATGCACGTGCAGACAGCCGGCGAGGATTCCCTGGTCCAGATCGTGACCGAATATCACGTCGCGGGGAGGGTGGCTCAGTTCGGGCGCGGCGTCATGGAAGACGTCTCCAAGCGGCTGATCCAGGACATGGCCAACTGCATCCAGGCCAACCTCGAGGCCGATGAGCCGGCGGAAGACGACGTCGCGGCGGCTGTCGAGCGTTCGGCGGAGGCCCGGCCCGCACCCCTTCAGACGGCGAAGCCGGTCAGCGCGTTTGCGCTGTTCTGGCACCTGGTGAAGGTGCGGTTCGCCAGGCTCCTCGGAAGGTCAGCCTAGAAACACCGCCAGCATCAGGTCGCGGTTGACCCAGATGTTCGGCTGGGTCCAGCTCTTGCCCGCGATCCCGAACACCGTGATCGTGGCGTCGACGATCGGAAAGAAGCGGGCCTTCATGAGTATCTCGTTGTGCATCGAGGGATCGGTCGCGGTCGGAAATTCGGCCGCCCCGGTCACCATGAAGCTTGCGGCCTGGAACATCACGTACCGCCGCATCATCTCCGCCACCTGGTCGGCGGGCGGCGGCTCGGGCTCTACGGTCCGAATCCCGCCGATGAGGTTCTTGTTGAACAGCCCTTCTGGAACCCCGCTCAGCGGAACAGCGCCGGGAAGCAACGGCTCGGCGCTGACGTTGCGCATGTGAAATAGCGGCTCGGGGTCGTTGATCGTCTCGCGAAGCCGGCCCCCCCGAACCTGGATCTCGGCCGTAAGGCGCTCGAAAGACGTCAGCACGTCGACCTTGCTCCAGCTGAGGTTGGCGCCGGTGAAGCCTCCTGTGGGACCGGACATCAGCGGGCAAGGATAACGCGGCGGCCCCCGGCCAGAGCCGAGAATTGGGTGCGATGGACCTGGAGGGGGCGAGGTCCCGGATTCGGGAACGGTCTGAGCTCAAAGCATTCATAGCCGTCTCGCACGAGCACGGCAGCGGTGATGTGGTCGCTGTCAAGGACCTGGTCGACGTCGCGGGAATGGTCACGACCGCAGGAGGTGTGATCCTCCCCGACACGGCGGCCGAGGACGATGCTCCGGTGATCGCGCGGCTCAGAAAGGTGGGCTGCGTCGTGGTCGGCAAGGCGAACCTTCACGAGTTCGCGTACGGGGTGACGAGCCTCAACCCGCATTACGGCAATGTGCTCAACCCTCACGACCCGAGCCGCGTCGCGGGCGGATCCTCGGGCGGTTCGGCGGTGGCCGTCGCGACGGGGATGTGCGACTGGGCGATCGGCAGCGACACCGGCGGTTCGATCCGGATCCCCGGATCACTCTGCGGCGTCGCGGGTTTCAAGCCGGCGTTCGGCAGCATCGACATCAGAGGCGTGATCCCACTGAGCCGGTCGCTGGACACGCTTGGCCCGATGGCGCCGACCATCGCGGAAACGGCGCGCGCCTACACGTTGATGTCGGGCGAATCGATCTCCCTCGACGGGTTGACCAGGCCGCGTCTTGCGGTTCCGGCGGGTTGGATTTCCGGGCTGGACGAGCCGACGGCGCGGGCATGGGCTGCTGTCTCAGAGGGCGTCCCAGAGATCGGGTTCATCGACCGCGAGCCCCTGTTCCAGGTTGGGCTCACGATCCTGCTTTACGAAGCGGCCGATTACCACCGACGTTGGGCCACCCAATCCCCGGAGAAGTACGGGGCCGACGTGCTGCGCCTCATCCGCCGCGGCTTAGAGATCTCGCGAGCCGCTTACGAAGAGGCCATGGGTGAGCGAGAGAGGCTCGAGGTCGCTGCCCATCACGCAATGGACGCAATCGACGCGATGATCCTGCCGGCCACCGCCATCGTGGCCCCGCCGGTGGACACGGCCGACGAGGTTCGCGAGCCGCTGTCAAGGTTCACGCGGCCGTTCAACACGACTCATCAACCGGTCGCGGTGCTGCCCGCGCCGGCCAAGGGCCTGCCGGTCGGCGTACAGGTGGTCGGGCGCCGCAACAACGAAACGCTTCGTGCCGCGGCGTGGTTGGAGCGAGAGTGGAGGTGAAATCGAAAGAGCTGTTCCCGACCATCTTCAGCCGCCACGCGGCGGCCTATCAACGCCGGCTCGACGACATCATGGCGCGCGGACAGGCTCGCGGCCGGCAGCGCGTGATCGACCTTCTCGAGCTGAAGCCTGGGATGCGCGTGCTCGACCTGGCCTGCGGTCCGGGAACTCTGAGCAAGCCACTCGCCGCCCAGGTCGCCCCCGATGGCGAGGTCGTCGGCATCGACCTGGCGGTCGGAATGGTCGAGCTGGCTCGCGCGGCCGGAATCGCGAACGCGACGTTCGAGGTCATGGATATCGAGGAGCTGGTGTTTGGGGACGACTCGTTCGACGCCGCTGCTTGCGGTCATGGTCTCCAGTTCGCACCCGACCTCGCCCGCGCGCTGCGCGAGGCGCACCGCGTGCTGCGTCCCGGCTCGCGATTTGCCGCGAGCGTGCCATTGAACGACGCCCACCAGCGCCCGTGGAAGGTGCTGGACGAGGTCGTCGAGCGGTGGCTGCCGCCGGCGCCCGTGGCGACCGATCAGAAGACCACGCGTTCGGCGGTCGGTGACGCGGCAGCATTTCGCGGTGCTGCTCTGGAAGCATGCTTTGTGAACGCGACGGTGGAGCTCATCGAGGAGAAGGTGCTCTGGGCGTCGGCCGAGCAGCTCGTATCGCTGTGCATGAGCTGGTGGGACCTGGCGTCCCGCGTCGAGACCCTCGGTCCCGGCCAGCGGAGGGCGTTCATCGACGACGCCGTTGCGTCGCTCCGCCGCGAGCACCCCGGCCCCATCGAAACGTCGGGTCGCAATCACGTCCTGATCGCCGTCGCGTGATGCGGCGGCCGGCCGCGTGCTTCCTGTTCAGCATTGCTCTGGTCTCAGCCACGCCTTCGCCGTCACCGACTCCGCTGGTGCTGGGGCCGCCCGAGTACCGCGCGATCTGGGTCGATGCCTTCCACGATGGAATCAAGTCGCCGGCCCAGGTCGAAAAGCTCGTGTCCGATGCGCGGCGAGCCAACCTGAACACGCTGATCGTGCAGGTCCGCAAAGCAGGCGACGCGTACTTCAACCGCGCCGACGAGCCGCGCGCGAAAGACATTGCCGGCCCGCGCGACTTCGACCCACTGGCCTATATCGTCCGGCTCGCGCACGCATCGGTGCCAAGGATCGAGGTGCACGCCTGGGTGAACACCTTTTTCGCGGGTCAATCGAGCCGCGTGTACGCGCGTCACGGCAGCGATTGGGGGAACCGCTCCGCCGACGGCCAGACCAGCGCCTACCTGGATCCGGGCGTGCCCGAGGTCCAGATCTACCTGCATCGCCTCTTCATCGACCTTGCCGGCAATTACGACGTCGACGGCATCCATCTGGATTTCGTCCGCTATCCGGGCGTCGATTGGGGATACAGCGCAAGCGCCGTCAGCCTCTATATGGCGGAGACGGGCGCGGTCGCCCCGCCCGACCCGGATGACCCGCGGTGGCAGGCGTGGCGAAGGGCGCGCGTGACGGCGTTCGTCCGCGACCTCCACAACGACCTGCAGCAGGACAAGCCGTCGGTGAAGTTGAGCGGAGCGCTCATCTGTTTCGGTGGCGGGCCGGCATCGGCCACGGACTGGGAGCTGACCTCGGCATACAGGTCGGTGTTTCAGGACTGGCGCGAGTGGATGGTCAAGGGGTACCTCGACCTGGCCGTGCCGATGAACTACGACAGCGACTGGAGCGCGCGGCAAAAGGGATGGTTTGAGCGGTGGTTGGCTTTCGAGAAGGACTCGGGTTTCGCCAATCGAGTCGTGATCGGAGTCGGCGCGTTTCTCAACTATCCGGAGGACACGCTGGCCCAGATCCGCCGCGTGCTCTCCACGTCAACCGGGGGAAATCGGGTGCTCGGCGTGGCGATCTATTCGTATGCATCGACGTCGGTCTACGGAACCGACGACTTCTACGGCTCTCCCGACCTGGCGAGCGGCCTACCGCGCCAGCCCTACGCCGGAGGAATCACGAGCGACGTGGGACTCGCCGGCCGGGCGCGGACGTTCAATGAATGGTTCATGACCCAGCTCTCGCAGCCCGATTTTTACCGTGACGTGCAGCTCGGCTGGGTGGCGACGCAACCAGTCTTCGTGCAGCCTGCGCCCGTGCCCGTTCTGTGAACGTGCCGCGGCCAAGCGCAATCCTTCGGCTGGTCGCGTTCGCGGTGGCGGCTGGACTGGCGATGGCAGGTGTGCAGCCGCTTCTCGCCGCGGGCACCGGTTTGGTGGAGCTGCGGTGGGCGATGGGCTTGAGCGGGCCGTCGGTGCTCACGGCGGGCCTGGTTTTCGGCGCGGGCCGCATGCTCGACCGCGGGGATGTGGTTCAACCGCCGTGGTACTCGGCGTGGCTCCTGTTACCCGGCTCCTTCCTGCTTGCGGGCGCCGCCGCCATGTGCATCTTCGGCGCCCTGGTCGAGTTCTCGCTCATCCCGTGGACGATGTGGGTCCTGCTGATCAGCGGCGGTCTTCTGTGGGCCGCCGCCATGATGCTGGTGCGCAGCCACTCCCACTGACGCGCGCGAGAGGCGGTCATGGATCGCGCGCCGCCCTCGCTCGATGGCCTTCACGCCGTCGCCGCCCTTGAACCCGCTGTTCGCGCCGCCGAGCAGGCTGTCGAGCTCCCATGCGAGCTGGTCCGAGTCGACCTCCGGGTCGATGTCGCCTGCCTGCTGCGCCTCTCGCACGGCGCGCTCCAGGCTGTAGGACCAGTAGTTCTTCTTCTCGAGCGCAGAGTCGCGGACCGGTCCCGGCCGCCTGCTGTCGAACTCTGCGGCCACCGCCTCGAAGAAGCAGCCACCAGGAAACACCCCCCGCTCGACGTAAGAAAGCCATGCGTTGCACAGGGCGAGGACGCGCCCGGCGCCGCGCGGCACGGCCAGCGCGGGACGGATGACCTCCTCGGTGAAGATCTGTGCCGCCGTCGCGATCGTCGCCAGGTGCAGCTCCTCCTTGGAGCCGAAATGGGCGAAGAGCCCGCTCTTGCTGATCCCCAGGTCGCCGGCGAGGCGCTGCAGGGAGATCGCTTCCAAGCCTTCGGCAGACCCCACCCGCGCCGCGTGAAGAAGAATCGCCTGCCGGGTCTTCTGGCCGCGCAGGCGGCGGCGGTCGGTCGATTGCTGAACGGCCATTTGCTTTCAGGCCGATATTAGCACGAACGGTCGATTACTATTGACTTATACGACCGGTCGTGCTATTTGTTTGCGTTGGAGGCTGAATGCAGATGGTCGAGATCGAGTCGGCGTGCAAAGGACGGCCCGGGCTGGCGAGCCTGGATCCATCGGACACAGGGCTCGCGGTGAGGCTCTTTCATCGGTTGTCGCCGCAGTCGGTCTATCGCCGGTTCCACAGCCCGGTGGTGAGGGCGGAGTACTTCACGTCCTTGCTCTTGCGGCTCGACCACCACGACCGGGAGGCGGTGGCCGCGGTCGAGGACGGCGAGCTGGTCGGCGTCGCCCAGTACTCGCGGCGGGCCGGCTCGGTCCACGCCGACCTGGCCATCGTGGTCGCCGATGCGTGGCAGCGGCAGGGGCTGGGCACGCGGTTGGTCGCCGCGCTCGCGGAGCGCGCGAAGGCGGAGGGGATCACCGGGTTTAGCGTCGACGTGCAGGGCGACAACTTCGGCGTGCTGAAGCTGCTGAAGCGAGTCGCGCCCGGCATCCGCCTCGCCTTTTCCGGCGGAGTCGGGGAAGGGGTCATGCCTTTGGCAGCGGAGCAGGCGTCGTGAGCAACCGGGAGCGGATCCGCATTCTCCGCAGCACGAAAGAGCTCGCCCGCTTCAGCGAGTCGCAGCTGCGCGGCCTCGCGTCGTACGTCGACGAGCAGTCCGTCGGAGCGGGATCGCAGCTGGCTGCCGAGGGACGGCTGTGCCATCAGCTGTTGATCGTCGCGTCGGGCCGGCTCGAGACCTGTCGCGGCGCCGTCACGTCTCCTCGTGATGAGTCATGAGCAATTCCGCGCGATAGACGGCCTGACGCTCAGTTAATCTCTGCGCCGAAATTTTCCAGGGCCCTGGCTGGGCCCTCCTGTGAGGATGTATTCATGCCAGCGGCAACCTGGCGTGACCCAGGGCCCTCCACGGCTGCGAGCGCATGCCATCAGAGTGGACATGTCCGCCGGTCCCTCCCCCGCCAGCAACACCTCGGGCGAGGCTAGGCGAAAAAAATCGCCCGATCAACCCAGCCTGTTAACGGCACATGTCCCGCTGGGACGCCACCGAGGATGAAAATTGGAAGGCGCCGGCCGGGCGAAATGCTCGTGTCTCTTTGGTGCATGGAGCCCGGTAGTTAACGTGAGCTGGCGACCTCAAAGCACCAACGAATGTTGCCCCGCCGAGCGGGAGCACGCAGGGGAATCTCTCGACCGGTGCAGGTCGCTCGTCCGGCCGGTAGCACCGATTGGAGGTGGTTGGATGCGAGCGATTCACGAGAGGTGCTGCGGCCTCGACGTCCACAAGAAAACTGTGGTGGCGTGCGTGCTGACGCCTGAAGGTCGGTGGACAAGAACGTTCGGGACCATGACTGCGGAGCTGCTGCAGCTGCTGGCCTGGCTGCAACAAGAGGGCGTGACGCATGCGGCAATGGAGTCCACTGGCGTGTACTGGAAGCCGGTCTACAACCTGCTCGAGGGCCAGGGCATCGAACTCCTGGTCGTCAACGCTCGTCACGTCAAGGCGGTGCCCGGGCGTAAGACCGACGTCAAAGACGCCGAGTGGCTGGCCGAGCTGCTTCAGCACGGTCTGCTCAAGGCCAGCTTCATTCCCGAGCGAGGCCATCGGGAGTTGCGTGAGTTGGTCCGCTACCGACGCAGCCTTGTCGAGCAGCGGGCGACGGTGGTGCAGCGGGTCCAGAAGCTGCTGGAGGGCGCCAACATCAAGCTCAGCGACGTCACTAGCGATGTTATGGGTGTTTCCGGACGTTCGATGCTCAAGAGCTTGGCCGCAGGAAAGACCGACGCGGCTGAGCTGGCCGAGCTGGCCAAGACCGCCCTCCGCAACAAGATCCCGCAACTGGAGCGTGCGCTGACCGGCTCCATCGGTAACCACCAGCGCTTCATGCTCCAAAGCCAGTTCCGCCTACTCGAGTCGCTGGAAGCAGAGATCGCCACTCTTGACCAGGAGGTCGCTGAGCGCATGCGCCCTTTCCAGGCCGCCCTGAGCAGACTGGATGAGATTCCTGGCATCGGACCCCGCGCTGCTCAACAGATCCTGGCCGAGACGGGCACCGACATGTCCAGGTTCCCGAGCGCAACTCACTTCGCCTCCTGGGCCCGCATCTGCCCCGACAACAACGAGTCCGCGGGCAAGCGCAAGCACGCTGGTATTGGCGGTGGCAACCGCTGGCTGCGCGACGCCCTGATGGAGGCTTCTTGGTCGGTCACCCACTGCCGCCGCTCCAATTTCTTCACCGCCCGCTACCACCGCATCGCCGCCCGGCGAGGTAAGAAGCGGGCTGCCGTCGCCGTCGCCCACTCCCTGCTGATTGCGATCTACCACCTGCTCAAACACGGCACCGTGTTCCAGGACCTCGGCGCCCAGCACTGGGAGGTGCGGCATCGAGAAGCCATCGCCCGCCGCAGCCTCCGCCGCCTCGAACAGCTTGGCTATCGCATCACCATCGAACAGACGGCGTAGCAGGTCTAATTTTCAGGGGAATTTTCAGGGGAAGAGACTTGGAAATGGCCTACCAGTTACAAGGGAGGCCAAGATGGGCGCCGTGAAACATGCGGTTCAGGTCGTTGATGGTGGTGGCTTCGCGGTGCCGGTGCGGCGTCAGCCGCCGCTGGTCGTTGGCTACGAGCATTTCCGCCTCGACCGTCAGGGCGCGCTGCTCTCGCCAAGGACCTTGACCTACTACGACGAGACCGTCCTGCCGTTTCTGCGCTGGCTCGAGGCCAATGGCGTCCGTCGCTTCGACGAGGTCGACGTCGGGCGTGTGCGCACATTTCGGGCGCACCTCGCGACAAGGGTCGGCAAGTATGGCCGGCCGCTGGCGCCAAAGACGATCCTGGAGTACCACCGCGCGATCCTGTGCTTCCTTCGCTGGGCGCGGCGCGAGGGCTACGCGGTCGACAGCCGGATCCTGGAGTTGACCGCGCCACGGGTGCCGGACAAGGAGCCGACCGTTTATCACATCGCCCAGGTCGGGAAGATCCTCGCCGCCTGCAATCCAAACGTTCCGACCGAGGACCTCGTGGTTCGGATCCTTGTCGGGTCAGGCCTTCGGCGCGAGGAGCTTTGTGGCCTTGCGGTGATCGGGCCTGATGGGCTCTCGGATGTCATGACCGACTCGCTCGGGAGCGGCCGGGTTGAGCTCCGGGTGCGTTGGAACGCCGGCGCTAAGGGGCGCAAGTCTCGCCGAGTGCCGATCACACCGAAGCTGGCGACGGCGATCAAGCGCTACGAGGCGCGCCACCGGGTCGACACCGACCTGCCGCAGCTGCTCATCAACGAGGCAGGTCGGGTCTACAAGGTCCGGGGATCAAATCGATGATGGATCGGCTCACCAAGCGGACTGGCTTCCGAATACACGCCCATGCGTTCCGGCACACGTTTGCGACGGTGGCGGCAAAGATGGGCTGGAACTTCGAGCACCTACGGGCTGCGATGGGCCATTCGGACTATGGAATGCTGCAGCGCTACGTGCGCCTCGCTACGGAGCGCGACCTGGGCTCGCGCGCCGATTGGGTGGAGCTGATTGCGAGCAATCCCGCGATGGAGTGGAAGTGAGAAGCTCACCAGCGTGAATCCACAAACCAATGAACCTCTTGAGCGCCGAGAGTGGGAATTGCTGTACCTCTGGTCGAGGCACTGCTTTCCGAGTTTCTGGTTGCAGACGCCGCTAGCGGTTCGGCGCTTCGCAGGTTGGCTTGAGCTCAATCCTTTAAGCGACGAGGCGCGGCTCGAAGCGGCGAGTTGGTGGGCTGAGCACGAATCCGGGCCGACCCAATGGGAGAATGATCTTCTTGTGCCATGGAGGCAGTTCTCGAGCGAGGAGTACTCATTGCGAGCAGCCAGGATTGATCCGCACACGGCCCGCCGGTTCGGTGATTGGCTTCGACGGCGCGGCGGCCGGACGCCAATCGCAGCTCTTGATCTACCGGTGTTGGCTTTCCACATCCTGAGAGTCAACGATGTGCGGTTCATCGAGCAGCTGGATGACCAGACGCTGAGCAGATCAGTCTTTGCCCGGATCAAAAACGACGTTCTGGAGCGCCTCCGATGGTGGCGCATCCAATCGGGCGACGCGGGCGCCCCTCCGGCTCTATAGCGACAGGTAGTCAGACGGTTCCTAAGCGTCCTGGATCCGTAGTCGGCTTACGAGTCTGAGAGTTGACGGATCATGTTGTCGACCTCGGCAGCGATCCGGCCTTCATCATCAAAGTCACCGAGATCCTTTAGTTCGAAGACGATTTCGTTGACGTCCTCATCATCGGAGTAGTCGACGTGGATGGGTTGGGACGAAAAGTGAGACCGCCATCCATAGGGCGTCCACTCTTGCGGAAAGGCGCCAACGAACATGAGCAGAGCCCACCAATGAACTTGTTCGTTTGTAGTTTCCCATCGCGCCGATCCCTAAGCACGCGTAGGACGGTCATACGTCCAAACGTGAGCTCACCACCGAGGGCTTGTCCAGCCAGTTGAAGCTGCTCTTGTGATGCCCTACGAAGCTCGTCAATATGAACCAGGTCGCCGTCGAGAGCGTCTTTGAGGAGCGCCGCCACACGGTCTTGGTTTGGCTGCTCACTCATGGCGCGCGAGTTTACCTGCCGTGCATGTTGTGTGATCCCGCATTCCGAGCTGGAGACACGCGCCGGAGGCTCTATTTCAAAGATTGGACCGTTTTGACGCTCGACGTCTTTGGACGACTTTGGACGTTTCGAAAGGCCATTGCTTTTGGGGCCGCCAAACCGTACATGCCGTTGCGGTCGCTGAGGCGCTCGCGATCGGTTCCCAGATGAGCTCGGCGAGTTTGTGGACCGTAGACGTTGCAACGATCGATCGGGCGAGGATTCTTCGAGGCTGGACACGACGAGCGCTCGGCAGAGAGGCGCATGTCGACGAGGGAACTCTGTGCGACTTGTTCGCTGGGCGGCGGCGCTCAAACTTCGGTACCTTGCGAGCGATATGCCTCGCTCTTGGGTTATCTCTGCAAGATGTCATTAGGTTCGGCGACGATCGGAACGCTGAACGCGGCTGGGCGCGCTTGCCGGATTGGTTGAATCCGTGGTGGTCGGACGTTCGCCAGATCCGCAGCCCATTGGATCAGCAGACAGCACGAAATTCGATCCTCGATGCAAGTGGCTTCTTGAAGGGTGCGCTCGGCCGCAATCTGCTGGGCAAGACCCTGACAGTGTTTCGCGAATCGTGGTGGCATCTGCGCCGGCCTTGGGTGATCGCACGCGTAACAGTGGCTCCGGCGAGCCCGGGATCACTTGTATCGCTCCGTCTCGGCAGAAGCCTCTTCCAGGCGGCCATCATCACTTTCTTCGTCATTTTTGCTCTAGGCGGACCTCTGGTCTTCCTAGGCTTTGCGATTGCGGCGGTGGTCGGAGGTCATCACGAGCCTCCGCCGTGGTGGGTCTATCCCGCTTGGGAGGCCCAGGATGCAGCCATCTACGCGGAATGCATGGCCTTGAACAGCGCTGCGGTCCGCCGCGATAGCGCATGGCTAGTTCAACGAATCACCGATCTGGTGAGCGGAATCGTGGTCGCGGACAGCGGGGACGCCAGGTCCTCGGAGCGGAGCGACGACGTGTGACCATGCTGGGATAGCAAGCCTATGACTGATCTGGAGGACGTCTCCGTCAAACCGAGCGTCTATTTTCCCGAGCCTGCTTCGCCTGACGAGACATGGCAGGAATGGGATGAGAGTGCAGTTCAGTGGTTAACGCGTTCGACTCAGCCAAGAGCGCGGGCCATCCGAGAATTCTTGAACGTCAACCTCGGTCATTTCCTTCCTAAAGACGCTAAGGGGCTTGCCCAAAGGCTGAATCAGGATTGGCAGTCGTTCTTCTTCGAACTTATCGTTGGCCGCTATCTGCAGGTCCTCGGTGCCGGAGTGGAATATGAGCCGCGTGGCTCAAATGGCACGCATGTGGACTACCGCGCTACCTTTCCGGACGGCATTGTCGTTTCAGTCGAGTGTGTCTCGAAGCGGTTCAACCAGGGAGCGCAACAAACCATCGAGCGCAATGGAAAGCAAGCCCGTATGCTCGCCGACGTCGGCCCGATAGGTTGGATCATCGAGTTCAGACGATTTCCTGAGGCGAATTCAGCTGATGAGTTTCAGCCTTATGTCGAGAGCGCGAAACAGTTCTACTCGACATTGCCGGAGCCAACGGCAGACGGACGACACTTGGAATTCTCTTGGGAGGGTGTCAGCGGGCAGATGGAGCTTGAAGCGATCCCATTCCCGACGGGCACGATGCCGAATCACTTGGGGCCGGCAGTGACATTCATGGATGACTCCATAGTCAGACTTAAGAACGCTCTAATCGACAGCCATAAGCGAAGGCAGGCTACAGGAGCTGTTCCGCCCGTTTTTCTGGCCGTCGATTGTCCGTTCAACGGCCCGGATACCGAAGACTTCGACCAGGCCCTCTTTGGTCAGACTGTCGACCACCGCGACATTGACTCCCGGCTGAGCCTGGGCATTACCTTCAACCCCAACGGGCTACTAGTGACAGACAAGGCCATTCCATTCGCGGGCGTGCTCGCGTTCGTGAGGCTATCTATGGCCGGTGCTGCTGATCCCGTGCTTTACCTGAATCCATACCAGCGATGGAAGTTGCCTACGGCTCTGGCGAGCCATGAGACCCGGGTTTGGACTTCGGGCATCAAGAGCACCGGGGCAACCAGGGAGCCGATCATCAATCAGGTCCGATTCGTCGAGGACGACCAGCCCTCATAAGGCCGTGGCAGGGTGACCTGCTAGATGGGCCTTTGCGTCTTTGTCTTTCGTGTTTTCCCGCCCTGGGAGGATCGCTGCCTCCGCGGACTGGTCAGGCGTGAGCCCAACCGACGTGGCAGGATCGACGGATGCTCTGGATCGGTAGATATTTCCTTCGGCTGCTTGGAAAGCGCGGCACCGGTTCGTTCAGCCGTGTGCGGCTGTGGGATGAACGACTGCCTGAGCCACCGTCTCCGAGAGAGCTAGCAGCACTTGCAGCAACCGCAAGCGGCGAGACGGGGAAGGCACGAGACCAGCTTGCTCTTGGGCTTATGTCGATCGATAGCGCCAATCGCGCCGATCTCCAGCAGGCAGACTCACCGTGGTCAGGGCTTCGACTGGGCCGCTGCTCGTTTGGGTAGGCTCCCTGGATGCGGCGGGCACCCCCAGTTGATGCAGACGCGCTCACCGTCTCGCCTGCTTGAGCCGCCATCGCGCATACCAGGCCGTGAGGATCGTCAGCACCAATAGCGTGAGTGGCATGAGAGGTGCCCGGGTAACTAGCCCTCCTGCGAGCACCAAGCCTAGCAACAGAACCGTTAATCCAACCGCCGTTACAGCAGCGAACAGCAAGAAGTGGAACACGAACTCGAAGACAGCAACGCCCTGTATCTGATCGACTCCGCCGCGGTCTGGCCGTTTGCGCGGGAATCTAAAGAAGACAATGTTCGCGCCGACCACGCCAGCGGTGGCAACGAGGAGTCCAGTCGTGGCTACCGTCATGGCTAGCCATCCGTTCACGACCGGTCGGATTCTATCGGCATCACAGCTTGATCGCAGACATGGGATGGCCAGTCGCATTAAGAGACTTGCGCGTGATTCGCCTTTGTGAGATGAATTCAAGTCAAGTTCGGTAGGCCATCCGGTTCGGTTTGGGACCAGGAGACCGCGAGTTCAAAGCTCGCCCGCCCGACCAGTCTCGCCCCCAGTGGAGGCGTATAGCTCCGGTTGACGACCGCCCTCTTTGAGGAGCGTCTGCGCCCGGCCCTGCACCCAAGACGCACGCAGCCAAGCGCCCGACGTTTGGAGGATCGCAGCCATGGGTATGACCGGAATGCCCGCGCCAGCCCGTCGTTTCCGCATACCTAAAAAACAAAGGACAACCAGTCAAATGCCGGCCCGTCGCAGCCAACCCACTGAGCCACCTCCCAGACCTCGCCTTCGCAAGAGCCGGGAAGAGGCTGCCCACGTTATCCGAGCGCGAATCGAACTCGGCGAACAGCTTGCCGCACGCATCAACCCCGGCGCGTACCCGCCGGGGAGCCTGTCGGAGTTGGAGGACGAGTACCGGCGCTGGACGAGCTACAACTCCAAGTTGCTTCGGTCACTGTTCGACACAGACGAGGTCGTGGAGGAATATGACTACTGGATAGGAGTGGCGTAGTTGAGTTACTCCATGGGCGAGCCACAGAAGCTTCTACAACTACGTGAGAGTGTGCGGCTAAAGATCGGCAGGCTCCAGACGGTGCTGGACGCGCTCGAACTGTACGAGTTGGCGTCAGACATTCCTGCAGCTGCGCCCGAGACGGTGGTGAGCGGGACACACCGAAAGCCCACCTCTTCTCCCGTAATCAACATCTCGCACAGCACGTTCGGAGCGTTGAATACCGGCGAGGTACAGGGCAGCATCCATTCGCACGTGGCGGCGATTGCTGATGCACCAACCGCCGACGCGTTCCGTGACGCTGTTGAGTCACTGGCTGGGGTCGTCGCGGAGGTGACCGACCTGGCCGATGAGAACCGCCAGGATGCCCTCCAGTACATCGACACTCTGGCGCAAGAAGCTGGCGACGAACCGCCGAAGCGACGTCTTGGCGTCATTAAAGGCATGCTACTTGCGATCCCCGCATCGATCCAGCTGAGCGGTCGTGCACTCGAAGCTTGGGACAAGTACGGTCCGGCGATCCGCGCTCACCTGGATCAGCTCATGAAGTGAGTGTTGCGGCCACCACGGTCGGGGGCGTACTTCAAATCCTCGGCGTCCTCCTGGTCTTTGTCCAAATCGGTTCCGCAGAGAAGTTACTCGGCGCAGCGAGCTGGGCAAACAGTTTGCAAACTGGTTGAAAGCTCATCTCCCGATTCGGCGGAATGTCGCCGTGGTTACCGGAGCTGGTGGCCTTGCGATAACCACGGGAGTGGCTCGCATCACGATCAAGCACAGCCCTGGAACCACAGTTGATGAGCGCCTGGCATCCCTCCAGGCACAGATCGACGATGCCCGCCGGGAGTTGGAAGAACTGTGGACACGAAGTACCACTGATCGCGCAGAGTTGAGCGCAAGCCTGGCGGCGGTCAATGCGACCGTTAGAGTCCTGGATGCCGAACTTCGTGGTTTGATCGCCGCTCTGACCATCGGGTCGCGTCACCTCCAAGTCGCTGGCGCGATGCTCATCATCTTGGGGACTGCCCTGATCGTGGCAGGCCCCTTCCTTCCCTAGCCAGCGCCCGAGCCGCGCGAAAGGCCACCATCTGACCGGAACGGCGCTCGACGGCCGGAGGAGGCCCGACATACCAGGTCGGGCCTCCAGCGTCTCCGGAAGGCGCTCGGAGACTTCCGACTCCCCCAGATGTCTCGGTGGTCGGAGGCTGCGGCTGACAGCCGAACACTTTTGTAGACGAGACGCGTGGTGCGCCCCTGCCGTGACCAGGCAAGCTCGCCCGGGGCCGGGACTCAACCCTCCTTCGAAGAACCCGGCATCGAAGGCGTTCTCGTTCTCGCGTCAGAAGGACCGCGTGGAGATGAAGACTTGGACGGCTGCGTAGGTGCAGCAGTTCCTCGACTTCGTGGCCGCCGACCGCGAGGCCGCTTTCTTCCGGGTGGCGCTGATGGCGGGGATGCGGTGGGGTGAACTGCCGGGACTGCGTCGGCAGGATCTCGACCTCGATAGCGCGCGGCATGGACGGCACCGGTACGGTGCGCGTTCTGAGAGTTGGAAGGCAGCCACAGGTTGTCGCGCACTTTTCCCTCCAGCCGGCGCAGGAAGACGTATGGTTCGCAGTCAGTCCCGACGGTTCCCGCGTCTTGGCCGGCATTCTTACGTTCCCCGCCTTGGGCCCGAGCATCCCTGGCACAGGGTGGAACACGCTCATAGGGCCGACGAAATTCGACTTGGAGTCCGCGTCGGCTGGAGGACAGACGAAGACGCTGATCCACCTCGAGGCGCCCCGGGTGTTAATGGCCCGACGGCAACATTTCCGGTGGCGTGGACGTCAGCTCGGTCGCGATGCTCCCTGCGTACCTCACATCGCAGAACGCCTGGCCAGGTGGACCGCTATACGTGATCGATGATTCGGGCAAGCAGACACAGCAGCTCGGTGGATCGGACTGCTACCCAGCCTCGATGACGCCGACAGGATTCATCCCCTGCATCTCAGGCACGTCCGTGACCGTTCGCGACCAGAGTGGGAGCGTCCGCTGGACGACTCATGTGGCCGATTTCAGTGCGCTGTCGCTATATCTCGCTCCGGACGGGCAGGCGATCTCGGACGGCCTTCGCGTTGAGACACATCTTGGTGGCATGGTGGCGATGCCCAACAGGTTCCGTGTGGAAGGCTGGCTGGACAAGAACACCGTTGTCGGCAGGATGGTGATCGACGACGCGAACGAAGGCAACCTCGTGTGGGTCAGCCTCGACGATCCGACCAGCGTGCATGACCTGGGGTTCAAAGGCGACTTCGTAGCAACACTCGGCTAAGCACTCGTCCCAATGAGAGCCTCCTGTCGGTGTGAGTCGCAACGCCCACTACCGACCCCGGGAGGCTCTCAGCCTTTCGACAACCTGTTTGGGGAGACGGCCGGCTAGCTTTTCGCCGCCTGTCTCATCGCCTCGTGAATAACGTTCCCGTCATGCCACTCAGGCTCGCCTTCCAGGTGCTCGAGCAGCTTTCGGTACTCGCGATCCATCTCAGGGCTGTCCGCGTTCTTCCGATACGAATCCTCGCTCTCGAACACAACGCTGAGCCAGAGCTCATTCGGGT